>Ga0247770_1000639_pt1 | contig 32634 bp, 28 predicted proteins | sample UWRJL136409B6_FD_179943 | JGI IMG/M metagenome (GOLD analysis project Ga0247770, IMG submission 179943) | Plant litter microbial communities from Arlington Agricultural Research Station in Wisconsin, United States - UWRJ-L136-409B-6 | ecosystem: Environmental > Terrestrial > Plant litter >... | reverse complement strand
CTTCCTCGGCAGCTGACCCTCGGGACCAAAACACCAGCTGCTGCCAATCACGGCCAAAAATCTCTCGGTGATCCTCGAGGAGATCTGACGGGACGGCGAAATGAAGGATCGCCCCCTCCTCAGGCGTAACACGGCACATGAGAAATTTGGCGTAAACCTCAGCAACTTCGAAATGTTTCGTCAAGTACAACAAGGTTCCCTTGTCGCGGTAGAAATCTGTCGGGCGAGATGACCAAAGCCTTTTCAGGGTGAGCGACCCGTCTTCGTTGAACACTGACACTAGCCGGGTCATGCTGCCTCCCTTGAAAAGCATGGTCCTCCCTCCACACTTGACGGCACAGCGGTGACGGTAGCTGTCCGGAGGATAGAAGGCTCTTGGTAGGTACCTAGGAGACCCGGCTGGTTTCGAATCGCTGGGCGGGGCTGGATGCTTGGTGAGGGCGTGACAAGATCTCTGACCTCTTTCTGCTTCTTCCGGATTCTCTTATCTCTCTTATCAAGTCCCTCGAGGAACTCCCAGGCGATTTCGATAGTGTCTAACACCCAATAGGAAGCGGACTGTGTCTTTCTGAGGTTGGTGAAAGATTCGTCGAGGATCGCATCGCAAAGTCGCCGGCTGGCGCCCATATTGGCAAGAGCACGTCTCCAATCATGCTCGGGGAGCCAAGCATCCTCGCGCTCGGCCATTTTGGTGACGAAATACTTCGCCTCGGTAATAACATCGTTTCCGTATCCAAGCTCACCCGGGATTTGCTGCTGCTGCTCCCACGAGTCGTAGATGCAGCTGGAAATCTCGGCGCTGAGCCCACAGAACTCCAAGGTTTCCCGGGAGTTGAGGACTTCGGGAATATCGACCGCTTCTTCGTCAGAGATGGATGAGCCGGAAGATGAAGAAGAGTAGGATGAACGAGAAATGGAAGTGAATCCTCGTTTGCGGGACACATCTCGAGCAGTCGCGCTCACTTCCGCCGCTGTGCTGAGGGTGCGCAAGGCCATAGTGGAGGCTTTCGTCGTGGTCCTGAAGCTCAGGCAAAGATTGTTAGAGGAGAAAGAGGCCAGGAAGTTTGGAAGAATTGAAAAATTCTTTTGCAGCAGAATTTAAATGACCTGGGAAAGAGGGTTTGAGGAGTGGGTCGGGTGGCGAGGAAGGAAAAGTATGAGAAGTGAGGGTAGGTACGGTCAAATCGATGGTGTGACAAAGACCGGATTTACTGAACCTTATCGTCCTTGACTCAAATTTTGGCAGGGGCGAGGACGCGCTATCTCAGAGTACTGTTTTGAGCTTGACTGCTTCAACGGCCTCAGAGTCTTCGATGGGGCCCGCCACTCCTTATCCGCACCCAGCGGTGATCAAATTCGCGCTGCCCGAGTTGCCAGCCGATTCCTTTGCTTGGTCGTGATTGCCGTAATTTAGGTCCTCTTATGGCACATCTGGCGGACTGATGATAAAGCGTTCGACCATCACGAGTGCAATAGATGTAAAAGGAAGATTGTCAGAAGGAAGTAGATCGATGGGCACTCCCAACCAGGCTTTTGCGAGTTGTCAACCCACCCGCCGGTGCAGCTGAAACTCTTCGGCGTAAGCCGGAGCTCAATGTGGCGGTGGCTCGGTGGGTTCTTGCCCAGATACACTGGGCAGGTTGCGGCCCGCGAACCTGGAGGGCGTAAATGGAAGGCAGGACCAAACAAATACTAGGACAAATTCATCTTGGAGGAAAGGTCTTCATGCCCTGTTTTAGTAGCATAGGGATCCGGTGATAGCTACGAAAATCCCAAGATCTAGCAACTTCCTCTGAGTTCAGAGGAGAAGTTTGGATAACAACCATGTCTCACCTCCTTCCGGGTTTCTTCATTTTTCTGCCTAACTAAATGCGGGTTCAGTGGCTGTCTCTGCCAGCCGTCCCTCACTTGTAGCTGTTTCGGCAGCGCGCGCATGGGTGACCCTACAATGAGGACACTTCCAACCGCCCCAATCTGACTACTTATCATTGCAGAGATGCCCATTGGACACATGCTCCCACCATCCAGTGCGTTCGCAGGCTTTCTTGCTATGTGTCTTGTTCGACTGCCACCACTCGTCCCACCACTCGGCCTTCCACGCTTTCTCAAGACGTGCTTTCTCACGACGTCTAGCCTTTCTGCCTTTTCCTCGAGCTTGGTCGGTGGGTTCATTCCCCAGGACTTCCCCGCCCTCTTTACCCTCCCGTTCATGAAGTAGTCGCTCTTTGTGGCAGGCTAATCTTGGTCATCAGAGCTGTTCACTTCCGCATCAACCGACGCTTTCGCTGCAAAGCTCGATAAATCCGATCAGCAAATCTGTCAACCCGGGCACGGGCTTCATAAACTATGACCATCAGACGCTCGAGGTGCGCCTCTTTAGCGGTCTGACGGACCTTCAAGTCGTTGAAGCGTCGCTGCCTTTCTTCTTCCGTCTACTCACTGTGCTCGGCGCTGAATACCATGCTGCGCCGCTCAAAAAGGCTGCCCTTTAAGGTTGCCCGCCGCTGCTTCACGTTCTCGGCCTCCTCTTGAAGCACACTCAACTCCGCTTTACGGTTATCGAAGTTGCGTATGGCGGCGGATATGCGCTCCTTCCCCTCGTCCGCCTGTATACGCATCTCTTCGATTGACTTGTCCAGACCCTTCACCTCCTCCATACATGCCAGTGCCTCTGTGCGAATGACCCCGATGGCTTCCGCTTTCGCCGGCGATGTTGAGTTGGAAACTCCTGCGTCTGGCTTTGTTTGGCCCTTTTCCTGGGCCCTTTTGATCGACGGGTAGTCATGATAGTCATACATTTGCCGTTTTGTGGCGTCAATGAGCGTAGAATATGCAGTTTCGAGCTGGACGGGAAGGCAACATCAGTGTCGGCGCTTTTGTCAAGATGGAATTGTAGCGTGTGAGCGAGATACGTACCAATTGAACATCATTCATGGCGGGGAGGTTATCTGGGTTTCTGTGTCGCATTTTCCCAAGCCGCTTGTAGTTTGACTTGATCTCGTCGTCATCTGCCGTTTCATCAATCTCAAGGACCTTGTAAAAATCCTCAGTAGCGGCAGAATAAGCCATGTTGCCTGTAGCGACTGTTGGAGGAACTGCGAGCTCGGTCGGTGATGACGAAGCTGGCTCGAGATTGCTCGGAGTGAGGACTTGGAAGGTTTGGTTCTGAATCAGAGTCTTTTCAGGCTTAGTTCGCAAGGTGAGTGGTCTTGCGGCGAACGGCTGCTTCAAATTTGTAATCTTAGGACCATAATTCTCTGCTCACATATCTTCGCCCTAAGCCGATTAGCTCCGCGCTGCAGGCCGAAGGGCAGATGTTTACTTGAAGTTGAAGATGCGAGTGTAGGTACCTACCTATGCAATGGAACTCGCTTTATACCTATCTAGCTAAAAAAGAATTGATGATTTTTATATTTGGCCTGATAACTGCTTCGTTCGCTGGACTGCTCCTCCTCTCTTCTTTATACCCATTCTGATATGGTTGGGCTGTCTTGGTCAAAACGATGTTTGCTGGCAAAACTTCCATTTTTATTACCTCCAGTCAATCTGAGCCTAAACTTGCGCTGAAGATTGCTACCCGCAAGCTTGGGGGTGGGTCAATGGAACGCAGGACCAGAGTGGAAGCAAAAAGAATTCTTGGAAGACAATCAAAAAGACATACAACACTAGGGATTCGCTGGTCGTCAGCGACCCAACTACTAGTCTGGCCCTCACTGGCTTGTCTATGGTAGAGCGAACGGGATCCCGAATTTTCCAGTGGGCATGGTCGTATGTGACAGATAACGATGATTATTCCGTCTATGTACGGAGTATGATGCAGAGTTGCAGAATCCTAACCTGTCAATATGCAAGTGGTCCATCTCAAACAGCCAACTCGGATGCTAACCTCCAACCTCCTTGGTGCCGGCCGCTTTTATCTCTCTCATGATCGCCTCTACAGCCTCAGCAATCTGCTCGCCGCTCCATCGGGACGCCGGGTAGGGATCGACCATGCCCGCAGTCATTTCCAGCACGCGGTCCACGACCCCACTCGCAAAGCCCTCCCGCTCCAAACGCTCACGAAGACACTCGGGTAACACTCCCTTCTGCAAGCCTGAAAGCGCATCTGCTCTCTCCATCACTGTGGAGAACGGACAAAGCAACTCCACAAACACAACCCCTAGCGCAAAGATGTCGACCTTCTCGTTCTCCGCCGTTGATTTCGACATCTCTGGATCACCATTTTCGGCCCAGGCGCAGTTCGGAGGCTGATACAGTGGCGTTCCAACCGCCTTTCCGCCTCCCTTGCCTTCGGGTAACTCGCCGTGTGCGAGCTGTGTCACGAGCCCGAAGTCTCCGATGCGGGGGTTGAGCCATCGAGGCTCCTGCCCGTGGCACGCATGGTTGCAGCTTGCGTCGCAGTATCCAGCCAGAGGCTCTGGCTCGGGAGCTGAGAGGAAGATATTGCGTGGCTTCACATCTCTGTGAACCAGGTGTCTTGACCAGAGGTAGCGAAGGCCCGAGAGAATGGGGAGAAAGATGTGTAGCGACGGGAGGAGGTGGTAGCAGTGTCGCGGATGTAGGTTGCTTGAAGAGGTGAAAGGAGAGAGGTAGTGGAATAGTGTCATGGGGTAGAGTGACATCTGAATGTAGAGTTCGTGTGTGTGTGAAGACTCCTCCTCATCCTGTCTGTGTTGTCGTTCGACCAGTGGGAGGTTCGAGTGGGTGCCATCTGTGAAGATGTCGCTCGCATTGGCGCTAGACTCCTCCGAGACGCTTTCTTCTTGCTCAGCAGAGTCAATCTCTTCGTGGTTGAGAAGCTTCTCCCTGTTGTTTGCAGTCGAAAGAGACTCCGAGTCCTCTGCAAAGACAAAACCACAGCTCACCGGCTGTGCTTGGTCCGCAGAAAAGACCAGCTCACTGTCGATGTCCGCTGTGTTCTCAAGCAGAAGTTGTTGTCGCCCGCGGGATACAGGTCGGTCCGTGGCATACCCGCGCCCCATAGCGGAGAACATCCCTGCTGTTGGCGAACCTGCCTGAGGCTCCTCAACCCATGTGGCGTGATACCGGACGATGTTGGCATGGTCGAGCGATGCCAGTGTCTGCACTTCGATGAGAATATGCTGAAGCTCCTCGTGTCTGCCCTCAGTGAAGCTTCTGCTCAAGTGCGGCGAAAGGGGAATCTTCTTCACGGCATACGTCTTCTGGTCAAGAAGGTTATGGCATTTGAACACCCTTCCGAAACCTCCGCGCCCCAAGAGGGACAGCTCCCTGAACGAGTTCTGGTAGTGGCTCTTTGGTCGAGGAGGCTGGAACGTCATCAGTTGTTGGTCGGCAGTGGGGTTTGGCTGAACATTCAACTGTCGCATTGCGGAGAGAATGTTCGTTGCTGATGTGCCGGCGCCCAGTTGGTCGATACCTGCCAGGTATTGCGCGCGGGCGTCACGCAGCGAGTCCGAAGTTGCCGGAGCGTTGAGAATCCCAGCCGATTCGAGCATCGTACTCGCTTGGGTGAAAAGGCGTTGTGCCAGTGGTTGCACCTCGGGTGAGTGTCTGGTGTAGTTGTGGCCCGGATTGGTCGTGTTCAGGAACTCGGCAGCTCGACTGCGGTAGTGCTCTTCCAGAAGCGTCGCCAGCAGCATTCCCTGGTGCTGGCTGGGGTCCGCATTGGCTTGCAGGCCGGCATTTTGGTTTGATCTCGAGATAGAGCCATCAGCTGAAAGAGTCTGTTCCGATCTTGTTGTCCGAGTGGAGTTGGATGGCGCATCGCTTCGGTCAATCTCAGATGGCTCCGCGTCATCCTCGGCGGAAGGTCCGCGATGCCTTGGCTTCTGTTCCGCTTCCTGGGGTGTCTCGCCCGCCGAGGCTTGATCCGCGGCCTCTGATCCGGATGATGACGAGCTCGACTCGGAGTCATCGGGGCGCCGGAAGAACCGCGACATGGTTCACAGTTTGGCGACCCATCAATTGTAGATGGGTTGGAGGCGAGTTCGGGACGTCGCAAATGGATGGTTCTGTTTCTGGCAATTGATGCCTACCAGGTGTATTTAATGAATCGTGGTGTTGCTCAATTGGGGCTGCACTGCTGCCTTGGATGCCATTGAAGGGCGTGAAGCGCAATTGACAGTTGTCCAAACAGAGGCTTCTTGCACTGTGCAGTTGCGTCCGTGCAGGTCAGGTGACCTCCCAGAGACAAACGTTGGGAGGCGCTGCGTGACATTCACGACTCAGTCAGTGGCTAGCGAAGTGGGGCACACGTTCTCCACGAGGGAGAAATGGCGATGAAAGGACGGCTCAGTTCAGTTGCAGAAGCTGGAGCGGAACTGCGATCTGACTTTCTCGGAAGTTCCACAACATTCGCTCACACTGCAGCCTGGGTCGAATGTGGGGCTCCACTTATTTGATGCACACTCGGAGAAGACAGCAACCGAAGAGAAACGCCAAGGTGTATTCTTTTCAGATCGGCTTCCTGCACGGGAAATGCTCATTTCATGCAAACACAGAGCTCAGAAAAGGTTATGTCACTTCAGAACCCCAGATTGACCCATCCCTGCCCGCTAATGCATCGACACGAACCAAAGAGTGACATGGCCCTCTTCTTGCCCCGAAAGAAATCCACTCGGGGCTATTACCATGCACCGTGGTAGCAGCAACAAAGCCCTCAGTCGTCTGGCCAATCATTCTCAAGGCATACAGCCATGCTGCTGTGACGACCACCGCAGTCAGAAGTACTGGTTTCCCGGACCCCCTTTCACGTCTTCGCCCTGAAGCCTATGATGTACAGCTCTGAAACCATTTCCAACCACTCATTCACCTGTCACAGCAACCGTTTTATTTTCCTCTTTCTTTTTGTCCATCTTGATAAGCCCGTATTCCCAACCAAATCCGACAAGGCCAAGCCAGTTCCCGGTCAATCTCCTTCTCTTTGGAAGTTGACAACTAGACCTAGTTGATCGGATGGTGAGAGTGTGCGGGTTTAGTGACACAGCTTTCAAGCTTTGAGCATGACGATTGGCTTAGCATTTTAGCTGATCCATGCAGGATGATCTAGAGTATGTAGGTAGGATGGGGGAGAAGGACGGTTGGGGCTGTTAGGTTCTACCACGCTGAGACTGATCGCTGAAAATGAAAAGAGAAGATGACTTCAGTATTACTCACCGCAATTCCTCCCAAGTCCTGTGAATACCGTCTTGGAATCCGCCATGATAATGCTTGGTCGAATCTGCAGACAGCCACGGTTCGCTCGAGGCCGTTGAAGAGTGCTGCGAGCATCGCAACTCTTGGCGGAGGGGTTTATATGGGAGAGCCTGCCCGCCAGTTTGCTCCAGGCAACTGCGAGACACGTGGCTGGCTGAAGGCGTCGAAAGAGTTCCCAATATCTTGCAAGCCACTGCGACGTTGCGGACAGATCCGGACTGGGCCGGGGAGCCGGGGACGCGGGGTGGAAGAAGCCAATGATCTTTCAGTGGTAGCCACAGCGGTGAAGGCCTAGAACCGACGTCTCTCCGCTGCTGATCGACCGGGCTGCACCTTCCAATGCATTGTGGCAACCCGTGGATATCGGACGAATCGAAGGCGGGAAGCCACACTGGAGGACAGGTCCTGCCTGGGACAGAGCGCTGGTTTCCGCTCATCGGAGGTGTGTTTGTCCTCAATGATTGTGCCGCCCGGTTGGGACACACGCCTTGCCAAGCCATTCTTCCAACAGCCTGAGTAAGGCATCGAACCAAAAGGCCGGTGTTCCCTTTCCGATTCCACCCATCAAAACATGATTTCAGTTTACTTCTGTGAGTGGCTTGGATGCCGCGCCATTCGGTTTTCTTTGAGGTGGTTGCCTCGGTGGCTGAGCACTTTCCACTTTGTGCATCATTCCCCTCCCCTCGCCGACGAGCGTGCAGTGCGGATGAGGCTGTGCTGGCTCGCGCGCAGCACTTATAATGGCATTGACCCCGCTCTTTGCCCCAGGGTCCTTTTGAACCATGTCGCGCCACTCACCAGTACTGCATCCCGCAATGCCTGGCGTGGTGGAGAAACCGCCGGTTGCAGCCCCACCAGCTGCAAACCCAGATGAGTCTACCGGACTTTACACACCTCTCGAGCACGGTACAAAATCGATAAGATTATTCCGCATCTCCCCCGACTTTTCCGATCGGCTCGTGCTGGAGCTGAAAGCTTTTCAACTCGAATCGGCCGATTGCCCGCCATTTGCATCGCTCTCTTACATGTGGGGAGGCAGCTATCCAGGCCGTCGCGATGTCATTATCAACGATAGGGTGCTGAGAGTACGGCCCAATGCATTTTTGTTTCTCGAGACACTGCGAAACCACCAGAGACGGCGCATTGAAGAGGGATCCCAAGGTCTACCGCGACAGTACCCTCGGGGAAACCCCTTACCAGGCCCGCCCGGAGGTTATCTCGAGTGGATCTGGATGGACAGTATCTGCATCAACCAGTCCGACCCCAACGAGCGAAACCACCAAGTCGGGCTTATGCAGAAGATCTATAGCCTCGCCGAGCATGTGCTCTTTCATATCGGCCCCGGTGCAGCAAGAGCACAGCGCGAAATCGACGGCCTATTCCCTGAAAAGAACAAGCTGGTGCTGCAGAACTGGGCCAGGAAAGGCTGGCCAAGATACATCATGGAAAACGTGGCCGGTATTATCAATTCATCAGAGTACGCAATGCGCTTGTGGGTCGTCCAAGAGCTTGTTCTCGCCCGTCGAGTCTCGTTTGTTACGGCAGATTGGATGGTGCCATTCCCGGACCTCGCAGACGCGGGAGCGCTTGCCAGCATCGTCATTGCACGGCATGACTGGCATGGAAAAAAAGCGAAAGAGAACCCTGGGTCTTCACTCATAGCGTTACTGAAACATTATCACACACACCGCTGCGAAAAGAAAATTGACCGGGTCTTCGGTTTGCTTGGTATCTGCTCCGACAAGATTCCTATCGATTACAACTTGACGCCCCGGTTGGTCGTCATCGAGACTCTGGCCTACCTTATCTTCAAGGAGCCCGAGGTGGGAAGCCACGTGCTATTGGAGCAGCACCGCTCGATCCGACTGGCTGATGCAGTCATGAACCTTCAGAAGGCGCTGGATTACGTGCTCAAGAATGAGGACTATGGGATCATTGCAAGGCGTCTGGGCGAAATGGCATGCTCTTCGGGGTTGGAAGTATCGCAAAGTTGGTGGTTACAGTCCCCGCCATACTCCAGCACCGACGCCGGCGTAATACTGCGGGATAAGCTGAAATATGATCCCCAGAACGCCTTTTGGGATAATGAGTACGACTCAACAGATGAAGCCAATATCCCGAAATCGACTGAGAGAAAAAGATCAAATATACAGTCTTATTCATCAGAGTCCTCCGAGGACATCCCAGAGGATGACTCTAAACCACCAAAGAGATCAAGGAGGCAAAGGAGACAACAACGTTCACCGGAATTCCATTTCGACTGGGATTGAGGCTTGCTACTACAGGGAACGCGAGATTTATTTGACAACGCGTGAGACAGTCTTGCTCTAAGCCGAGAATCTTTGGGTACGCCATATCCTTATTGTTACAGGGGGCTAGGTCCGTGACTCAAAGGGCAAAAAGTAATGGGCCGGCTCGAAGTCGAACCGAGATCTTTGAGGATGAGTGATGGGATGAGTTGGTTGAGCGTCGTTGATAGGATAAATGTTGAGTTTTATTGGCTAAGTCCAATATTAAGTCTGATTCGAACTGCGAGCTTTTATCGGTTTTCTGGATTTTGGTTGGTAAGGATTTGAGTTTAAAGGCGACCACACCTTGCCCATCCTCAATGTGCTACCATTGCACCACGGGCCCTTTTGATTGTAATATCGTTTCTCCGCAAATTCTCTGCCGGTTTCGGCCACCTCAAAGGTGTGTGATTAAACAAACTTCAAATCAACACCCCACCTGTTTATTTTCTGAAAATCTTCTACTTCTTCGCCACTCATTTTTATCTTTAGCATTTAGTTCGCCTCCGTATCGCCAAGAAGGCGGCTGACCGTTCATACATACCTTCCATTTCTTCACCGTCTAATGTGGCAATTTTTGTGCGGTTTCCCTTTACCCCACCCACACCTTGAATACAGATGGCGGCTAACCGGAGGGTTTAAACTTATTTTTCAAACATAATCCACTTGAAAAATAGCTTTTGAGTCGCCTGCAAAATCGATTCGCCCCTTCCCACGGGAAGAAGACCTTAGCATAGTTAATATTATCCAGTTTAATCTGTACCATGGTTACGTCTTTGTTAAAAAGGCACTAATTTCCCTTTAACCTAAGCAGCTGTTTTAGCCATTTAGTTATTTATCTTCTCCATTTATTTAGGAAAGGTGTAACCGACCTTTAATTCGAGCTCCCGGGTCAGTAGTGACCCCGACATGCCATTAATAATAAATCCGGCTAAAGGAATGGATCTGTTGAATCTTAACAGCGAAATCCTAGCGTCGGTCCTTAGTAAACGTCCATCTTTTCACGGAAAATTGCAGTAAAAAGTATGACTGTACGATATTAAAGAGGCCAATAAGTATCTAAGAGTAATGAAGAACTGGCTGATTAACTTTGCTAATGGTCTTGCACTTACCGACGATAGGCTAAGTGACTAGTTAAACAGTGCAGCGCAGAAAATCCCAGATATGTCAGAGTACGTCGAAACAGCCCAACTTGTGGTACAAAACCACTGCACTAAACACCCAGCAAAAGTGAATCCACTGATACTAGCATTTAGTAACAGCAACTATATTCCACACGTTCCACACAACTCTAGTTTGATCAAGTTAAGATAAACTACAATAAAGTACCGGATTACTCTACTCCACCTCCTCCTCCTTCTCTAGGATTCGACACAGAAGTGCAGCCACCCTCAACTTCAACTCGTGTTGTAAGCGACCTTATCGGCGTTGGACAGATTACCAGTAATACCAAGACCACTGCTATTCACCAGGCAGATGTAAACGTAAGCCATTCTGGTACAGCAAATACGCAGTTCAGATGTTACGACCTGCACCCAACGCAGGCTGGTGAGAGCCTGGATAGGTTAAGACAGAGCGTATGGCAGGACGCCAATGTGAAAGGGGGCGATCCAAAGAAGGCCTGTTGGGCTAGTGCTCCTAGGCGAGAGTACACTGTCACTGTAGGTCGTTGCCACTATAATGCACAGAGAGAGGTTCTGAACATGACAGGCTGGTATGCCCTCCTCTATTACGTGATCTAAAAACTCTGCTTGGCCCTCTGACTTCAATCACCTACAAAAGCTTAGTAAAACCTTCGCTCTATCGTTCACCTATACTTTATCCGTATCTTTTGCGTGAGTCATTTGTGCCTAATAGTGTATCGTTTTGTTCCATTTACCATACATCCAACCGATTTTAGCCCCCGTATCTTCATCTAAGATAACTTGCATGACGAATCTCCTCAAGTGCACTCAAAGGCCCCTTCAACGAGCCGAGTATCGTATGATAAGAGCCGACCTAAATCATCGCAACCGTCTTGGTACTTCGGTATCACAATTTCCGCAATCCCCATGTATCGCTAGACTTCATCAGGCCCGTAATCTTTCAGGCTCCTTCGACGCTCTGGTGTGACGTCGTGCAGTCGGGATGAGCGGTTTGCCGTTGTGGGCCGAGGCTTGCGGTTTTTGAATGACAAGAGCAGCAATGCTATGTCAGATGCATTGAATGTGTTGAAGCATGCTCTGGCTATCCCAAAGGCTCTTTTTATATCGAACTGGGTTGTTGTATGCTTAGTAGACCATCCCAGGTGAAGGCTTCGTACCCGGTTTGTTCATTGCCCCTTTGCAGATTCTTCTGCAAATTCAGAATACAGGTTATGTAGTCCGGCTCGGATGAGTTGGCCAAGAGATAACATACAAGACCACCCCATGTGATGCAATTCTCCCGGTGAAAGATACTCCCCGTTATCATAATGTGCGTTTTTGAGACGAACGATGTCCTGGCCTCCTCGAGGGTCTGGGCTCTCAGTCAAGGACATTCGTTGCGCATGTGCGGCAGTGGCTTCGGCACATTGTATAAGCGCCCAAGTTGCCTCCACGAGAGTCTGGTATGAGCTTGAGCAACTAGACGTTGAGCCAGACAATTCGGCTGTGCCATCGGCGAGCCTTAATCTTGCGATTGAGTCAATAAGACTGCTTAATCCTTCCGCCATGGCGTAGCAAGGGTCTAATGCGGGGCACGCTGGTGGTTTCAAGGTCCTTGATCGCGCCTCAATCTGTTGCTACGATCGTTGGTCTTTAATCAGTAGATTCCAGACCCAGATGCCTGAGGCTCATAGAACCTCATGGAAATCCAGCGCCTGGCTAAAATACATGATAGGTTGGTGAACTGTCGGCCGGCCTGGTGATAGGCCGCCTAATTCAGCAGCAGCTCCAACCGCTGCTCGACGGCAAAGCCGTACACCAACCAAGTCACCAAAGCCAGCCATTATTACCCCATCATGCGGGATACCCTGCTCAAGACGAAGAGCATCCCGTTTTCCATCTGTCGGTGAGGAAGGGACCTGGTTTGGACCTGGGCCAGTAAGACGGAAAACCTGTGGCGCATGTACACAAATCTTGTAAACACCCCCAACAGGTGGATCGGCTTCGAATACGCCTCCCCACTCACCTCAAACCACCCCTTCCCAAGTGAAAGCGTGTTCCGGGTAGTGGTAATTGTAAGTTGCGAGATGGATTTCATTGAAACTGCCTCAGTATTCAGGGGCTGGAGGCAACAAGTCAACCCCCATTGACTTGACTATGACTATGATACGCACAGCTTCCCGTCATTCCGCCTTATGCCTACCAACAGTCAAAAGCATCCGTGTCATCGTCAACCCAAGTCTCGGCGTTGTGAGAAACTGTGTCCCGAACAGCCGAAGCCACAGACACATACCCCGAGTCAGCGTCATCCAAAACAAGAGATCTTTTCAAATCTTGTAGCAACGCAGCATCCAAAATATCGGCTGTACCTAAAAGACTCACTGACTCAACACCCAGTGCATCTTTCATTTCTTCCAAGCTTTCGTGAAGAGGGATAACGTAAACATCACCCGTCATGTCGGTGGCGACGACATGGCCGTACACTTCCAGCGAAACTGGGTTGACAACCCACGAGCCTGAGTCGCCGTCCTGAAGCTCCTGGCCCTCATCAAGTGTCAAGAGATAAGCATCGACGAAGCCATCATCTGGCGATAGCATGATAGCCCCAAGCATGTGCGACAACAGCCCGACCATGGCGCCGCTGAAGTGGCTTGACCCTCCCAACAGCACCACTTCGATCGGGTTAATGTCTGGGAAGCTCGCGGGTGGAGCAGCCGTCATGGAATGACCTTGCCCTCTGGACTGGAGAGGAAGATTCCCAGTTTGAGATGCGGGAGCTTTGCGTTGGAGATTAAGACCGCCCTCGTTGCCAGCGATATGCATGAGATTGGGGCGCATTCGTACAGGGCTGTTCATCTCGACGAGGGCCCAGTCGCGTTTTGGTACCAGTAGGGCTTGGTCGTCATCCTGTATGTCATTGTTGATCAACGGGTGGAGCACTGTCCCCAACGCTCGGGGATGTTTGAACACAAGATGCTCGGCGTCAGACTCAGGGTCCAGGAGGTCGTGAATCGGGTGGCCGGCCGTCATCCCCACGAGCTTGAAGTCACCCGGTCCGTAAGTGAGCTTGACGATGCCCCCCAAGGTAGCCGCCGCTGACCTCCCACCGCCGGCGTCTAGACAGATCTGGACACCACAAAAGGTCGAAAGACTCTTCTCTCTCTGCCGACTTGCCTCCCACACAACCGACACCTCCCGATACGACCTCTTCCTCGGCTCCTGACCAACAACAATCACATCAAACGACGGCGTCACGCCATCATTAGACCGGTACAGTCCCCGCAGCGAGGGCTGCTCAAGCGCGGCCTCCACGCAACGGGTCTGATCTCCCGCAAGGAAGATAACAATCGATGGCTTTGCCGTTTCGGCCGTCGCACCAACGACCATCAACCGCATCGACATCATGGTGGCATGCGGTCTCTTTGATTTTGCTTTGGCCGATTGGAAGACGGACGACCACTGCTTTGGCATGCTCTTCTGAAGAAGCTGCTGCATGCTGGGCGCGATCTCGCGGAATCGCGCGTTCGACGTGTAGTCGAGGTCTCGCCGGATGATATATAAGTCTTCCCGACCTGGGAGGGGCACGCTTCGGGTGTTGCTGTGGGCAAATTCGTCTTGTGGTGTTTTTTCTTCGCTAGTGTTCTGGCTTGATCCCACGGGAGAGGTAAACGCTGTGTTGCTCCGTGTAGCGTAGCCCGAATCTGCGTGTTGAGGGATCTGGCGAGGACATGGGGTTCCGTTGACAGGGGACGACATCTCGCGCCATTGCACGACGTGTAACTTGGAGTTGCTGAATGCATCCATTCTGGTTTGGCTACTTACTGCACCTGTATCGTAGGTGATGGTGCTTACGACAGCAGATGATGTCTCATGTCGATTGCCGGGCGGGGTTCCCCATCTCGATAAACCAGCGCCGATTGTCAAGTCCTTCAAAATGGCCCAAAGGATGTGTCGTCTGACCAGCACTCGCAGGTGGGGATGCAGATGCTGCGCCACTTTCGTATTTGCATGCTGCATGAGATTGGCTGCAACTCCGCGAATGGCAACCCATCTCACTTACCCCTCACCATCCTACGACGAACGGCGATGCAGGGAGCAAAACAAAGGAATTCGGCAAGCCCCCGAGTTTTGAGTTATCAACTGACGCAGCAAAGAAAAGGGGCCACAGCAACAATGCCATCACAGACCGCTTTCCCCCTCGAGGTTTCCAGCACTGGAGACCTTAAGGCTCTCTGCCAGGTCCTCTGGAACTGGGAGCTTTGCGAAAGCTGCCTCAATGCAGGAACAAAAGGCCTCCAACGCTGCGGGGTAGCTTCATGCAACTGCCCCTGGGCGCGTCGAGCCGAGCGGTTGGAGCCCTTCTTCGAGTTCTACCAGAAGACGACAAGGCCATATGTTCCGGATTTCTTCGGCGACGACGACCAGGCCATCAGGAGCCATCAGGACCTGCTGGATATTATTTCGTTGATCAAAAGATATGGAACCCTACAGAGCCGAGAATTCTGCATGGCCGAGTACTTCGCCTCCCGCTCTTCCAGCAAGGCAATCTCGGTACCTCGAAGCGACCAGGACCGAGCATTCCAGCTTGCGGCGAGCATCATTACAATGGTAGATGTCCGTTGTGAACAGGGCCAGGATTCATATTACGCAGGAGCCAACTGGGATATCGAAGACAACCAACGACACGGGGATCTCCCTGGAGCCTGGCGAGAAAATGACACCCTCCAGACCCTCATGGACGACTCCTTCCCCACCCACATCCACCCGAGCCTGCAGGACGCCGACGCACACGCACCACTCATCAAGGCCAATCTCACCGCTATCAACTTGAAGAGGATCGCCAACCTCAAGATCGAAGGTACCGACAACCTGCAAGACCATCTCAAGCTCAACCAATCCACGGGCGTCGTCGAAGTCTTCCACCACACCGGATTCCTCAAAGAACACCTCCTCGCCACAAAAGAACCCACTCCCACTACCACAACAAACCCCGGCCCCTCTCTCCTCCCCCGCGAGCTCGCCCTCGAAACCCTCTGCACCCTCCAGACCATCTTCCCCCCCGACGTTGCATCCCAAGCACTCCTACGCAACCTCGTCAGCAAAGGCGGTTTTGACCCAGATTGTCTGCGCTTTGGAACGGCACCATTCGAGCTCTGCTCAAGCGAGAAGCAAAGGGCGCTGCGGTTCCCCATCTGGGGCACCCGGCTGATGGATCTGTACGATGAGATTGAAAACCCGAAGCCAAGGGGGCGGATGGATGCCTGGTTGGAGAGGAGGAGTAAGTCACGGCATATTATGCTGGCGACTGTGGTGGGGGTTTTGACGGCGGTTCTGCTGGGGTTGTTTGGGCTGTGTTTGAGTGTTTTTCAGACGTGGATTGCATGGCGGCAGTGGAAAGATGGTGGTCGGTAGGTACTGCAAAATTTTCCTGTCTCACAAGGAAGTGGTAAAGTTTCCCATCATATTGCCCTGCATAATAAATGCAAATATGTTAGAGCTTTACTCCAGTATTATGCACACAAGTACCAAGTCAAATTGATGATTAAGATAACATAGAGGAAGCAACAAATGTAAGGGATTCAGTTTCTATCAATTTAACAACTATTGAGATCAAACAAACGAAACGGCTGCGTAGAATGTGGCAGGCCGGATCAAGTCTAAGTTGGGTTCCAAGTTGAGGGGCCGGAGTTGCGGGGAAGACCAACTACTGAACGTGGGCTCCCCTCTCCTGAGTATTGGGCTCGACGGGAATTGTGTAGCTACCCACCTGGCACGGTGCAGTCATATGGTTGCGGGTGGGCGGTGTCGGCCCAGGTTATGACATTACTGGAAAGGAAAGCTGCTAAGTAGAACTTACACTGAGCTGAGACTTAAGTTGAATGGAACTGTATTCAGATCAGTTTGCGTACATAAGCGTCTTAAGTGACCATAACGACCACACAGGCTACGCCGACCGCTCCGAGGGCGTCGAGGCCGAAATTGAGCCTTTTACTTCAAGTGCCAAGGACGTCAACACCCTATCCAAGATCTGCGCCATCAAATATTCAGGCCCTTGGGGATCCGGCGATAATTATATCAAGAAGACATGGACAGACAGTAAGTGGGACGTTAAGATTGAGAATGTCTTCCAGGTAAGAAGCAGGACACTGAAATACTTTAGTCTGATTGTGTTAAAGGTGTAGACATGGAACGGGGGTAGAGTGATAAAGTGAGGGATAGGAAGGACTCTAGAGAGGGTGGCCTAGGTTTATAAGTGAAAGGGGGTGTTTGGGTTAGATGGCCCCGCTGGGGGCAGCCCGCTATATGTGAGGCTAGAAAGAGCACTTGGATGAAAAGACAGGCTGTTCAGATTGTGTGTCCCATCGTGAAAAAAAATTCCACAACTGCACGCCCGACCATAGTGACACTTTGATCCCGCACCTGGGACGGGAACGTATCACTGTACTGCAATTTTAGCACTGAACAGGCATCCCTCTTAAAGTACAACGTGGAACTCTATACATCAGCGATTTTCCAACAATCAGGCAAAGCCCAAGTCTCACGGAGTACAGATAGGAAACAAACTAGCTCATCAATTCAGAAGACTGGTGAGCTCCGCTTTATTCGGTTTCCAGTGGCCAGCTCACCCAAATTTTCAGCCTGAAACTCCTTGTTCTTTGTTCAGCGTCGGAGATAATGCTTTTATTCGGCATTCTGACCGCATGCCTAGGGCCCCTGAGCCCCTTTCTTTTTGACAGGTTAACATGCGCAAAGAGCATCTTCCTCCGCAGGTTACCAGCGCCGCCGCCACCGCCGAGGAGCTGAATTGACGACGCACATGCGGAGTCGTGTCCATGCAGGGGCTATAAAGTGTAGATACTTCATTGCTGCCTGCAGCTAAAGCGAGTAGGGGTGCTACGCGGCAGCTATTGTGAAGAGGGAATACTGGTAGTACTTGCCCATATTTCCCTTTTCCCTGTCCCAGCCCTCAGCCCCCTGGATTATGCAGAGAGAGTCGATCCAGATGTACCGAATTTTAAGCAGTCGGGTCACGGTAATGGCGTCAGAAAAGGGTTTTGACAAATCTCCGGAGGCTTCCAAGTTGCTGCCGGCTATCCGATCGGGGTAATTGGACTTGGTTGTCTTTCACGCTGCCCCCATCCCGTTCCATCGATGGCTTAGGGTAATGTAACGACCCGTGTTGCCACTCGTGTCGCGGAGGTAGCAGCCATCTGGGGTCAATTCGACGCAACGCGTAGGTAATCTAACCTCGTAGGGTTTAAACTCGGCGGCTGAGATGGTTCTCCGGCACTGGGGATATGATATGCAGTCTCGGTACTACTGATCGAGAGCATTTATGTATTCGGCGGCAGTCCTGTCCATGCTGAGGTATCTGCCCAACACGGCTCCCGATTTGTAGGCAGGACTTCCTTTGCGCTGGTCAGCCGTCGAGCGATTGAGTCGGGGATCTCCCGGATAAAAAAAAACTGACCTACATCTGCACTGATGCAGATCTCATAGTCGAGGGCAAGCGGAGACGAAGACTCATCATCCCCAAAACTCTGGTATCGAAATTTGTTAGGGTTAATGTCAAGCCAAAGTTTGTTGTATCGAGGTTCGCCTGGTCGCGAGTCCCACCCAAGGCATGCCACGTGGATCCAGTAGTGCTTGTTGAGCTCGCCAGTGTTCTTCCACGGTAACTCGGTAAACTGGCCCTTGGCGGCTTCGTGCATAAACTTGCAAAAGTTGCAGCTAGCAGCGGCAGCCTCAGCAACTTCACCGACAGCAAGGACAAGTGTTTCGTCAGGTAGGCTGCTAAATAGGTAGATGTCAAAGCCCTGGCATGAGCTGCAGAGCTTCCTCGTAGAACTACTAGTCTCTTGAATTGATGGATGGCCATTGCGGGTAAAAGTAACTTTCTTCAACTACCCTTATCATCCATTACGAATGCGCGCATTGCTGGCTTTTTATACCCCCAATATTGTCGAAAGCGCCTAAGACGTTCGGCGGGGTTGACTCAAAGGCTATCACGCGAGCTGATATTGGAAGCACAGAGTATTGGGCTCGATATACGTGAGTGACGGCGTTGAGGAGGGGAGAACCTCGTCTGTTTCCCTGACGACTCGTCTTCTTCCGACACTGTTCCATTGATTCCTCAACGGCGACCAGGGATGCTGACTGCACTTCAACCAACCCTAGCTGCGCCGGCCTTACCCGCGTACATGGATCACGGACCTCGGGCTTTCAGGGCTTGGATGGTAGTCGGCTTGGTAATCCTTTTAGCTGATTACACTGCTACGGGAAGTGTCTTAACCCCCCAAAGCAGCGCAGTTCTCTGGTAAGCCTACTCTTCCTGAAAGTGGACTCGTAGAGGAAAACTCACCGATACGGCGCGCAAGATCGCTCTTACAACTTCTTCCCGCCAACAATCACCATTATCACGGGGGTTGTCCGCCTCCAGCTCTATTTGAATCCGAATCCCACCAGAGCTTCTGCATACATATCTATGTTTAATTGGCTTCGGAAGGTGAATTGTGTAGCGTGGGCTTTGGAAAGCATCTTCTTACTTGGATGCCTTGTTGGGCTTGGCTACTATGGTGATGCGGGCGGGGTACCTTTATTCTTCAAGTCAATGGCAGAAACATCACTTTTCAAACAGAATGATAACATCCGTCCCCCGCTCTAGCCCGCCGTTTCCGGAACCTTCTCCCCACCTTGACCTCAACCCTCCAGCTTAGCCAACGCATCCTCAACCACCTTCTCAACATCATACTCCCAAACCTTATGAAACATCGGCGTAATCTCCTTCCCAAACTTTGCCCCATCACTCCCCACCTCCTCAACCTGCCAATGAAACAACAAACACGCCCGTCTCGTCGCCTTCACCACCGCCTGCGTCCTCGCATACCTCAACTCGTTGTACACCTCCAGCGCTCGCTCCACACTGCCAACACCCCTCGCCGCTCCATCCAGCAGCTCTGATAAAACCAACGCATCCTCAATTCCCATGCCTCCGCCGGCACCCAAATGCGGCCCCGTCGCGTGCGCCGCATCTCCTGCGATGCACACCTTTCCCTTGTGGTACCTCTCCGCAGGGTACTCCAGCATATCAAAAAGCGCCCACTTGTCCATTTTCTCGGGCATGAGACCCACGATTCCGCGCACGGTAGGTCCCCAACTCGCAAAAGCATCCAGGACCTCCTGCTTAGACCCAGGGGCAGTATGCTTGCTCTGGTCGGGCCACTCCTCGTCATCAGACAGCACGGCGAGGACATTGAGCAGCCGGTTGTTGCCCACAGGGTAGGTGATGACGTGCGCGTTCGGGCCATTGTGCATGAATCGCGTTGTGGCTTTGGCGTGGCCCACGGTCTCGATGGCGCGGTCCATGGGGACCAGGGCGCGGTAGCAGAATTTAGAGGTGTAGTGCGGGTGGGCGGAGGGGGAGTCTTCGCCGAGGAGGAGTTGGCGGACGCGGGAGCGAATGCCGTCGCAGCCGATGACGACCGAGGCGGTAGCGGTGGTGCCATCGGTAAAGTGCAGGGTGACTGGGGAGGAGGGAGAGGAAGCGTCAATCGTGGTGATGGTCTTGCTGAACTGCACGGTCGAAGAGGGATCTTTGACCAGGGACGCCCAGGCGTCGATCATGTCGGAGCGGAGGCCGCCTTGAAAGCCGTCCTTGCCGACGTAAAGCTTGTAGAGGAGGGATTCGGTGTCGTGGCCGTCCACCCATTGGAAATAGTCCTCGCCGTTGGGGTTGGCGGCGGCCTTGAAGGAAGCGAGGATCGAGGGGTCGATAGCGACCATGGCTCGCTCGGCGTTGGGGCTGAAGCCGATGCCCGCGCCGATCTCACCGAACGCGGGGGCGCGCTCGTAGATAGTGAAGGGGATCTTGCGCGCCTGGAGCCCGAGGGCGAGGTTGATGCCAGTGATGCCGCCGCCGATGATGGCTACGTGGAAGTCCAGGGACATATCCCCACGGTTGGGGTTGGGTGCTGCCGGCATCGTGACAGATCGGGGGGAGGATTGGTGTGAAAAGTGTGAAAGAGGGTGTTGAGATGTTGGAGAAACAACCTTGACAACGCGGCGACGTCAATCAATTTGGGGCGCGTTGTCAGATTGGGCGTGTGCTAGTTATTGCCAAGCTGGTGATGTGCAACCAGACCGATGGGAGAAAATCACGTAAGCGGAAAGTCCGGCGAAGCTCAGCACTTTGCAGTGATCTTCGTCATTAGTAACAAGCGCAAGAATCGATACCGTGAGTATCCGGAATTTGAGTGGCAAGAATCTGCTGGTTGCAGAGTTTGAGCAAGGGCGGTGATGTTAATCGAGATGTTGGGTGGCTCCGTCGGGTACGGACCCAGATTTGGTCGCATAAAGGTGGCTCGCCCAGTGAGGGGTAGACGTCGAGAAAGAGTGCAACCGGAACTTCCGTGCGACTAACCGTGCTTGACAGGGGCTATCTGTGTTCGTGTCTCGTTCGTGATGACGTGAGGGGGTGAGAGCGGGCCGAGTTTCCTAGCCGGAAGGGGATGGCAAAATTAAACGCTGAAACCCTTTTGATATCCTTCCTTTTTGCGGTTCCTTTCAGGATCTCAAACTCGTCTGGGATGGTGCCTGAGAGGGGTTCCGGTCGTTCGGGTGGGGGTTGGCTCCGGACCCCCGACATCAACTTTTCCCCGCTCTCCGCGCCTGTCGGGGCTTGCGGCGGAACGGCGTTTAGCTCGTCACCTACCCACACCATCTCACCATAATAAAGAGACCACGCGCGTAGAGAATACGCGGTCCGCGAACGATCGACACGTTGACTCGGCCGACATAAGTCGCGCGATTCCCCCAACTTTGGGCAAACAGTTCTTATCTTCCCTTCACCAAGCATCCCGGAGAATCCAAACTGGTCGCCAAAATGCCAGCGGTTAAAGAACAGTCCAGCCCCGGGAAGGTCCTCCTGACAGGCAAGTAAAAGCGGCGCCCCAGAGTCTTAGACGAGCGCTGACCATCACAGGTGGAACCGGCTTCATCGCCTCCCATGTGCTAGACTCCTTGCTCGACAACGGGTAAGTCCGAAAACTCCGAACTTCCTCGAACCGCACTGATGGTCGTAGCTTCACCGTCGTGGTGACCGCGCGCTCGAAAGAAAAGGGCCAGCGTATCGTCGATGGTGTCGACCCCAAGTTGCGAGACAATGTCTCCTTCACCATCGTCGGCGATATCGCCCAGGACGGCGCCTTCGACTCGGCTGTCCAGTCCACCCCACCCTTCGACTTCGTCGTGCATACGGCCTCCCCCTACCAGCTGCACTTCGACGACCCCGTCCGCGACTGTCTCGACCCAGCGATAAAAGGCACAACTGGCATCCTGAAGTCCATCAAAGCCTTCGCCCCCTCCGTCAAGCGCGTGGTCATCACCTCCTCCTCCGCCGCGGTCCTCAACATCGCCCCGGACCACTTGCCCGTCTACGACGAGAAGAACTGGTGCAACGTAACCTGGGAGCAAGCCACCGACCCGATGCACACCTACCGCGCATCCAAGAAATTCGCCGAAAAAGCCGCCTGGGACTTCGTCACCAACGAGAAGCCCAATTTCGACCTCGCCACGGTAAACAACACCTACACCTTTGGCCCCCTCCCTCCCAGCCTAACCACCCTCGACAACCTCAACACCTCCAACCATCGCATCCGCGACATGGTCCTCGGCCGCATGGGTGACGGAATCGCACCCACCGCACCAGTCTTCACCTTCGTCGACGTCCGTGACGTCGCCCTCGCGCATGTGCGCGCGCTGACAGTCCCCGAGGCAGGCGGGAACAGGTTCTATATGGTGGGCGAGTTCTTCTCGAATGCGCGCATCGCTGAGATCATCAGGAAGGCGTTCCCGCAGCTGGAGGAGAAGTTTCCGCCGCCGGAGGAGGTCAAGGACGATTTCCCGGCGGATCACTGGAAGTTTGATAGCAGCAAGGCGAGAAGGGTGTTGGGCGTGGAGTATACGGGACTGGAGAAGAGTGTGAGGGATACGGTGCAGTCGATGTTGGAGAGAAAGGATTTGATGAAGGGGCAGTTGTGAGATGCAGGTGCCATGGCTGGTGTGGGTCCTGGTGAGGAAGGAGAGACGTGGAAAGTGGAGACTTTGACGATGTCTGAGGGTGGTGGGGTCGTTTGCGGGGACGACGACCTCCCTTCCGCATCACCGAGTTCACTTTGGATAGCTCCCCAATCTTCGTTTTCCGCTTTTTGGAGGCTCTGTGACACGTCGGAAAGTCCGTTTGAGCACCGCTTTTCGTCTTGGCTCTCCGCTACCATTGAAGCTTTGCAGCTACTAAGACCCATGATGTCATCGTCCGATGGTGCATCGAGCTGCTGGCACTGATCGCCGAACGCCAATCCCTGTCAGGTCCCAAGTTTTTTTGTACCTTGGCGCAGCGGTCTGCGAACCTTCCCCTCCAGCAAACAATCGGTCTATCCTTGCTTTATCTTGTCGTTTCCCGATTACCTAAACCATTGCGGTCCATGCAGCTGCCTGAGCACGCGACTCGCGACCGCTTCCATGGCCGCGATGGTCAATCTCACCCGCTCAGGGGGACCCGAGGGCGCGACTGAGCGGAAACTCGTTCAGAAAATCGACTTTTTTATCCTCACCTTTTGCTGTCTTAGCTATTTTGTCAACTATGTCAGCATGTCCCCCTGGATTCTCATGGAGCGCATCTGACATTTCTCAGCTCGATCGCACGAACCTCAACAATGCATACTTATCCGGCATGAAAGAGGAGCTGGGGTTTCAGGGGAATCAGCTGAACGAAATCAACACCGTCTTTACGGTAGGGTGAGTTAGTCACAGAGGTGTTCCCGGATGACTTTCAGGGAGAAAATGATGAACACATGCTAACATTTGCAGATACATCATCGGCCAGATTCCGTCCAACCTTGCCCTTCATTATGTCAAACCCCGCTTCTTCTTCCCCTCGATGATGGTCATCTGGGCGGGTCTCACCATGGTCACCGCTAGCATACACACTCCCCAAGCCATCATGGCCATTCGCTTCTTTCAAGGCATTGCTGAGGCTACCACCTTCGTTGGAACACATTATATCCTTGGATCTTGGTACACCGAGCGCGAGCTGGGGAAGCGCAGTGGTATCTTCACCGCCTCGGGTCTGGCTGGCACGATGATCGGTGGATTCATCCAAAGTGGCATTCACGTCTCTATGGACGGCCGCGGCGGCCTCTCCGGCTGGCGATGGTTGTTTATCATCGACGGGATAATAACTCTGCCTGTCGCTCTTTACGGCTTTCTGCTGTTCCCGGATACCCCTGAAACGACAAATGCACCTTACCTTACCCCAGCAGAACGCTCTCTCGCCGTCTCCCGCTTAGCATCCAAAACCGCCTTTGAGCAAACGCCCAAACCCAAATCGCGAATATTCACCTGGTCGTTCGTCCGCATGGTACTCACGTCCTGGGAATGGTGGGGCTTCGTCATTCTTTGGATCATCGCCGGCGAGACCGAGTCATTCAGCTCCAATGCTCTCCTGGGCCTGTACATGAAAAGCCATCCCGGACCGACCAAATACTCCATCTCTCAGCTCAACAACTACCCCACTGGCGTCCCCGCTATTGGTATCGTGTCCACGCTGTTTTGGGCCGCGCTCACTGATAAGCTCGGCGGTCGGCGAGATCTGGTCGGGTACTTTATCGGAGTCACTGGCGTTGTGACCTCGGCGATGATTCTCAGTGCGATGCATAGCGACGACCCAGGAGGCTCGAAGGAGACGGCGGTAGTGTTTGCGGCATATTACTGGGCGGGAACGGTGTATGCGTGCCAGGCCGTGTTTTTTGCATGGGCGAACGACGCAATGAGGAACAAGGAACCGGTGTTTCGAGGTGTGGTGCTGGCGGGGATGAATTTGAGTAGTAATGCAATGAATGCGTGGTGGAGCATTGTGTTTTATGGTGCTTCAATGGCGCCTTGGTTTGAGGTTAGTGACAGCATTGGCCTCTGGTCTGGAGACTGGGATGTGATTTGCTGACTATGATTACCTAGCGAGGAATGTACGCCATGATTGCGACATCGATAGCCCTTACTATTTGGTCGGGAGGGCTGGCCTATGTCACAGGTCGTGACAAGAAACGGCAAGTCTTGGAGGAGCATGATGTAGAAGCTGATACAGCGGGAGATGCCGCTAATTCGAGAAGCAAAGGGAAAAATACATAGGTAGGTACACCATTAACATGACTCTGCATGGCAGAGGAGGGAAAAATGCGTCACCCAACACTCCATCTCAAGCCTCGTCAATTCCTGTCATACGGGGGCATGGCGCCGGCTCCCTTTAACACGATGAAGCCGACGGGAATGTGATTGCTTGCGTGGCCATGGATCAGGGTGGTGCAAGTGCTTTGAACTGGGAGATCCCCACCTGCATCCGCCCCGTGATACAGTCCCGCATCTTCATCCTGTGAGCGACCACCATGAGACTGGGAGACCCCACTTGAGGGGCGAACTCCCGCTTAATTGAGGGCGCTCATTAGCACCAGACCTTTTTTATCTACGCGGTGCTATAGCCAGTGTCCGCAAACGGAATTGAGATGAAGCCGAGACTGGGCAGTGTAAGAAATTGGATCTATTCCCCCTTTCCCTTCCCCTCTCGCTTGCCCTTCATCAATCCTCCATCATCTTAAGATCATTAGACGAGACGAGTGCGAGACCGCGGCGGAGATTTTGACTGTTCAAACGTCAGCTAGCTAGCCTTAAATTCCAGCCGTCACAGGCTTACAGCGCTGCCAGTAAGACCTCCTCCTCTCGCTCTCATCTCATTCCCTGCCAATTCAAGTCAAAAACACAGACTAGAGTCCACCAAACCCCTGGCCCGGGGGCATAGCGCCGGCCCCCTTGAACCCAGAGAGATCAACAAAAACCTCGTCGCTTGCGTGGTCATGGGTCAGGGGGATATTCATGCCTTTCCAAGGTTGTGAGAGTTGCTTGGGCTGCGGGAAGGCTAGGCGAGTGTAATATGAAATAGGACAGAGAATGAATGAAAGAACCTTGATGCCGACGTAAAGGATTGCCCATATTATAGTCGCCGGGCTCGGTTCGACGAGCGAGAGGCCGATATGTGTGGCCAGCACGGGAAACCATTGGTGTAGGAATTAGAGATGAAGGGTCAATTGTGTGATGAGCCGGTGTTGACATGAATGTGATGCATCGAGTTCAAGTTTCTACTGGAGATGCTCAAGCAGTTTGGCGCAGCTGGTATAGTGCTCCATTGCAGCGATCACGGGGTTTGTGCCCGAATCTTTCTTCAGAAGCTGCTGCTACCATCTGTCTGCCGCATCGGTCCATTTTTGACGGAGCGAAATAAAGGGGGTATCACTAGCAGGCGAGCAGCGGTAAGACTCAGGTACTTGATGCAGGATAGGTAACATAAGTAGGCGTGTATTTACCTGAGATACGCCGAGCATGACGGCAAAAGTTCGTGATCTGGCATGGTGCCGACGCCTGACGCGAGCGACGGACGGGCGCGTAAGCTGTCGGTTGTCTGCATGATCCGTACCAACCTAGGTACCTAACCGATCGTTTGAGCTGGAGCGATGTTGGTGACTTCTTGATAGCATGGCTCGGAGTGATGAGAAAGCATGAGGCAGATGGGTCAAAAGGCCAGGCACTGATGGGCCTTGTTCCCCACCTGCACCTGCCTCGTGATGCAATCCCACACTTTCATCCCCTGGGCAGCCTGGCATGTGACTTGCGAGGCCCCAGTTAAGAGGCAAACTCCCGTGATTGAGGGATTAATGGGACCGGATGACACCGAGCTTCTCACAGTGATACGATTTCTACGCTTGCGTTCCGAGAGCCGGAGTAGCAGCAAACGCAATTGAGATGATACCGAGACCAGTGTAAGAAGGCCGATAGATTCCATGTGTTTCAAGTCCTCGATCGGCTCGGGTAGGTATCTACTCGATCGGTTCTCGATCGGTCCTCCACCTATCATCTAAACAGCATTCGAGCAGACGAGCGGTGACTTAGTGGCGGAGATTTTGTCTATTTAAACGTGCAGCCAGCCCTCAAACTCCAGCCGTCACAGACTCACAACATTAAACGCCGCGAGCGAAGACCTTCTCTTCTTACGTTCTCACAAGTTACGAGCGTACGTAGGCTCGCGCCGTCTCGCACCTTCAGCATCACCTTTCGCGCGTTATGGCTCACGAGTCGGATGTATCCGCCGGCAACAAGCCCGGGGACATTGTACTTTGTAAGTGATAACCTCAACTCCCCGTGCGGCACACGATTCCGCCTGCGCGACGGTAATAACGTTCAAGTTCTAACTGGGCACTTGATGATGCCAACCTAGGCGAACCGGCAACGTCGTCACCGGTTACACTCCTTGCAGCGATCAGAAACTCTTGCGAGAGTCTCATTCAGGCAACTTCATACGAGCAATGGTACATCAAGTTTGTTGCATCTCGACTTTCCCGCCTGCCGCCTACATTGTTGGGTCTCGCGCAGTTGCAAACCCGGGGTACGGGTAACTCACAGAGCACATCCAACGTTCTGCTTCTTGGTTTCGCAGCAGTGGCAGACGCGATACGCCATGAGCATGAAGCACAGCCCGCGGAGCTTGTCACCATCCTGCAAAACAAACATATCGTCGCCAGAGATGCCACGACACAGTCCTCTCAGGCCCAGCTTGCGTTCATCCTGGTTGGAATGTTGTCCTTCCTCTACTGTCCCAGCTCGTTGCCGCAGCCTGACCACCTAGAGCTGGAATCCCAGGTCGCTGGCGTCAATGCTGAAGCATGGGTCCTGCGAAGCTTCCCGCTCACCAACGACGGCATTCACGCGTCGGTGGCCTCGCTGATCCGCAACTTCAGTACGTACCGGGGCCCGATCCCGCGCGCAGGAGTTCATCACGGCATGGGCTCTGGTGGTCGCGCCCGCCTTTCATACCAACCACTGGCACAGTCTCTGCGGTTGATCAAAAGCGCAGATATCACTCTACATACCCTGAAAATCCAGGCTGGTATTCGGCTGCTATGGACAAGCTCTACATGCGAGCACCTCGAGCTCGACATCAACTCCAAGGTGTTAAAGCTTTTTCGGTATCCATCGTTCTGTGCTATGCTGGCCACCGCCCAACCCGACAGCAATCTGTCGTACACCGCGGGGGGTGAACGCGAAGTCCATTCCAGCACGTCCCATCTGTCACAGTATGTACCTCCCCGCATGGCATTACTAACATTGTCCGTGTTTACCAATCATGCTACCTACTTGCTATCTTGTTACTCTCAGCGAAGCTGACGCGGCATCTCTCGCAGATTATTCCAGGACATATCTATGATCGAGTACGACAGCGTGGACCGGGCACGGGACTCTCTAGGGGGAGGTTATCACCGAGAGATTTTACTCACGTTCCGCATCATATTCGGCCAGGACAAGGCGTCTCTAACTGGCCTCGGTCGGAACGAAAGTCTCTTTCTGAACTCACCCTGGGAATCCTTTAGTGAGAAGGATCCGCTCCTGATAAAGCTCTGCGGGAATGACTGGCGGCTCGTGCAGGTATATTCAGACATTGCCGCAGGCCCTGTCAGATCGTCCTACGCGGTGGACGAAGAGTTTCCTCACTTTGCCGATCGACTTGTGGAATTGCAGGATTTCATGCAGATCCAGAACCCAGACAGCGTCCGGGCGCTTTTGTCGGACCGCCGCGACATGAACCGGCTTTGGACGATCCGAATCGCTGTCATCATCTTTGTACTTACGATTCTGCAGGCCTTATGGGAGGAGGACAGTTCCTTGTGGGAGTAGCGCAGCTTGTGGTTTCGCTTCTTCAAGGATCAAGTTGAATGACCCTTCGAGGGTCCGGCTGAGTGAGCGAGTTTTTCTTTTCTCCGTCTTGTATTTCTTTAAAGCAGCTGAGTTGTAATACTAGTTACTACCTCTGTCTGCCTTTGATGAATGCTTGCATCCATTTTCCGAGCTCGTGGTCACGTAGTACCAATTTCTCTTGGAACGCCCAACACCATCCCGCTGTGCCCGGTCCTTCTGGTGTTGGTCACCGTTGGTGGAACAGGTCGTAGTTGGTATCCTACCTGCTAGATCATGCATCTAACCGCAGAGGAACCGAACATACCAAGGTAGGTACGGACCGTCAGTGTGTGCAAATAGACGATGCAGCTCAAAGACCACTGGGAAAATCACAGGTGCAGTCGTCGTCGCCAGCATTGTGACCTGATGGAACGGAACCGGCAAAAAGGAGGAGCTGCTCGAGGCAACTCCTTTTTGACCCTGACCCGATTTGAACGGATAACCTTTCGCTCTGGAGGCGAACGCGCTAGCCGTTGCGCCACAAGGCCTGCTTGATTTGATGGAAGAGTGGAGTGTAATCTGGGTTTACGGATCTCCAACCTGGGAAACCCCGCCGGCAGTGGATGAAGCAATCGTGAACCCCGGACCCACTCCGAAGCCCCGTTCCCGGCAGTTCGGCAAAATGCTGGGATTGACAGGACTGTGGTGTAGGTACAAAACTCAACTCTAATCCAAACCTGTATTGCGAGATTCAACATCTTGTCAGTTTCACTATGTGTCAAATGCATCTCATCGGCACCGTAAACGGTCGAACTCGCGAGCGCATGTGCCGGTTCTCGACGGGAAGGTGCTCGCCTGGATGCTCCCCAATTCCTCTCGCAGCGGTATCCCGAACACCCGAATTGACGTTCAAACAGATATCGAACTGGGCGCTTCGGGTAGTATCACCCAGAAAATTGACAAGTCAACACAACAATTGAGAATGACAAACCCTCCACCCCTTTTCCTATCCAGGGGTCATGTCTGCCTTGCACCAAGACCGCGAACGCCCTCAGATCCAGCCTGACAGCTTTGCAAATCATCATGCGCAACGAACACCCCGCCACAGTACTCGAGTATTCCATTTTGTTCTCGTCGATCATTGCATTGCGCAACCAGGCAAAACTACCACCCAGCCACAGCATTTTACCAGCCAGCGCATGACTGCCAGCGCCACGCAAGCCACGGTCGCACGCGATCCTGTCAACTGTTTCTTTGTCGCAGATCATGAACGGCGCGCGCACGACGGGACCCCGGCAAGTCTTGGCGGTGTGATGTTTCAAGAGGTTGAAACATTGAAACAACCACCCGATTGCGACGCTCGGCCCCGTTTCCCTGCGCGATTTACCTTTCAGGCGCTGTTTGGGGTCGGACCCCCCGCGCCGCGGGGAGAGCGGTGGTGATGGATGCAATTGTTGTGAGTGCAAGATTGCGAGGATGATGCGGTTGGTGCTGGATTGTTGGGTGAACGGTGGATGCCAACTGTCAATGGCCCCCGCTGACAGTTTGGATGGCCATCCATGAGGTCAATCATTAGAAATCCTGGGAGATCTTTCCTGCGACCTGGGAAAGCACGTGGATCTTTGCGCAGTGCGGGGTCATCACAGCTACCAAATCGGCACGCAGCGGGAGAGCCGAGAAACAACGCACGAGGGACGGGAGCTGAGCTGATTTGTGCTGACGAGTTCTAGAAGGTCAAAGCTTTCGAACAGCACTCCCCTGCATGAAGCGAGGTGTCTTCTGGGCGAAGTGCTGGTCCAGAAAGGGGGGAAGCATGGTTGCACAGACGTTAGGATTCCAGTTTGATTGAACAAGACCGAATGGGTGCGGCGTGGGCGGCGTGTTCCCCTGTGACGGTTTCATCGCTGCATGCTTGGCGTTCCTCCGCTACTGCAGGGCCGGGGGTGGCATCCTCCGCCGGTGTTTTTTGGGATGAAGGAGCTGCAGAGCGAGATTGGTATAAACCTCCCAACAGCGCCGGGTGCCAGAGGTGCGCTCTTCATCGCATCCAGCTCGGACATCGCTGCCAGTACCCGTCATTGCAGAGATATCACGGTCGTTTGCTTCAAATCGACCTCATCTCCATCCACAAACAGCCTACTCTCTGGACATCACATCATCGTCGGAAAAGACCCACCAACACCCCAACAAACATCAAGGGGCGCAAACCTGAAAGCAATTCCTAACAACCACCAAAAGAAAAACTCAAAATGGCGCCCCTCCTCCAACGCTCGCCTGGAACCGAGATAACCTATACCTACCCTACTTCCGCTTCCACCACTGGCACACCAACCCCCGTAATCACAATCCAAGAGGACTTCGTCTCACCCAGGACCCTCTCCCTCAGCTCCATTCTTGCCCTCAGCTTCGGCATTCTCTTCGCCCTCCTTCTCGCAATCTCCATCTTCATCCTCGCGCGCAAGCGCCAACAGCGATCACGCGCCCCTGCGCCGCCAAAATCAATGGCACAAGCGAATTTCTTCGATAAGCTTGCGGCTGATCAGCGCGCCGCAGAGGAGGGGGTTTTGAGCGAGAAGGGGAGTGGAGGCGGGAGGGTGGATGAGGTATGGGGGAGGAATTCGTTCGCGTATGCTGCGCCGACGGGGAGGGAGGGGCGGAGGCCTGTGATGGAGGATCCGGGGAAGGTTTGGGTTATTAAGCCGATTGAGCCTGCTGCTCTTCCTCTTGGGAGGTAGTCATGTTGGAAGGGGTGTTGGTGTTTGTTCTGTTTGATCCAATTCTTGTATATCTTCATTACGGTAAGGGCTTTTTTGGCGAGGGGATTAGAGACTGTTTTCGTTGTTGTATACCCATAGACTTAGAGGTTGGGGGAGAATCACAAACATGTGGCCGCTTGAGCCATGCTTGACATCATACCTGCGTATCTTACGATTGAGTACCTACTGTTGGTTCAGTCATCATGTTCTGAGCGATAAATCGGGCGATAGATCAAGGCCCCAAAGGCCTTTCTCTGAGAGAGATTTTGATACATCGTCTTGATTCAACGAAGGGAAGAGCTTGCGATTCTGGGCTTTGGTCAGGCTAAGGGCCGCTCTGAGTCTTGGTGGGCGCCACATGGCCAGGTGCCATTCCGTTCGCGTTCATTGATGGCAATCGATGAAGGTTCTTAGCGAAGGTTGTGTTTCTCAGAGATACCAGCCGACCTATGTATTATTCGCGGTGTTCGAATTATGTACTTCAAGGCAAGTACCTCACATTGTCAAAGAAGTAGCCTGTGGCTCAGGTGGGATTTAAGCCTAGGGTAATACTACCTAGTTATTTCAGCCAGCCAGAGTTGCGCAGGCAGATTAGTCACATTATCAAGACACGTATCCATAAACCCTCTTTCAGCTCTTGGAGAGCTAGTCCGAGCTTCCAAATCCTAGCGTTACTTTGTTAATCCGAGCCGAGATGGTTGCTTTGCGGGCTAGCGGGTCACTAAGTCAAAGGGGGGGGAACTGGCCACCCCCCGCACTGGCCACTTCTGTAAGCACAGATTCGAATCTTCTCGAACACCAAACACACCGCCATTTCTCCTTCAAAATGGCATCAAATTCTTCCAAACTTTGGAATTTGCTTCATCAATCGCTTTCAATAGCCTACGCCGAAAATGACGTACGTAACGCCTGCTTTGCGGCCAGGAGGTACAGCAACGTCAACCGCATCGCTAGACTTAACGGAATTCCACGCTCTACCCTACGATGGCGACTTCAAGGCCTCCTCCCCAGGCTAGCGGCTCACGCACACGAAATGAGGCTATCCCTAACTCTTAAGACCGAGTTAGTCGAGTTTATTCGCTACAGGCAGCTATTGGAGCCCCCCTTACGCACGGAATGATCAGGGAGTTAGCATAACGTATCTGCGTTAAATCTAGTAACGATAAGTGTATCGGTAAGGACTGGTGTACAGCTTTTCTTTGAAGAAACCTAGTCTTAAAGACTTAAAGAGCACAGCGAATTGATTCAGTAAGAGTTAACTACGTTATAGAGGAAGTTATTCGCCTTTAGTTTAACTATCTTTAACTACCTTAGATTCTAGCTATTCCTTTACGAAATCGGTATAATATTAATAAGATAGTGAACTGATGCGATGGCGCAACAGGGAAGAAACCACAAAGAGAACCACACCCACAGAACGTTGTTGTCGGCCTGAAAGGCCGACTCCCAAACTACTGGTCCTCCGATCGGAGGGACACAAATGCAACTGACGTAGAAAAACAGATACGTACCTAGTAT
>Ga0247770_1000637_pt1 | contig 32724 bp, 17 predicted proteins | sample UWRJL136409B6_FD_179943 | JGI IMG/M metagenome (GOLD analysis project Ga0247770, IMG submission 179943) | Plant litter microbial communities from Arlington Agricultural Research Station in Wisconsin, United States - UWRJ-L136-409B-6 | ecosystem: Environmental > Terrestrial > Plant litter >... | reverse complement strand
TTACCTGCTAATATAAAGGTGTGGATTAAGGTTTTTCACATTTCACTTTTAGAACCTGCTTTAAGAGGAGTTCCGCTGGAAAAAAAGATTAAGATTAACGCTGACGAAGATAAGTATAACGTTAAAAAAGTTATAGATTTACAGAAGGGAAAGAACATGTTTAAGTATTTTATTAAGTGGCTAGATTACGGCCCTGAAAGTAACTTATAGGAGCCTGTTAAAAATCTTAAATACTTAAACCTGATTATAAAGTTCCACTGAAAAAATCTAAACTGATTAAAACCATTTATAAAAAAAGAGTGTGAAGTAAAGGTTAAACTAACTGGTATAGCTTTAAAGAGGTAAATTAACTAGTTTACTTTAGGAGTAGAAAAATAAGATAAAACCTGACATTTAAATTACTATACTGAACAGTAAGACCACTGTGGGACTTAAAACCTAAAAAGCGGCAGGAAACTCCTTAGTAAGTATAGGAGGATATTTATTAGGATTGTTAACTAAGGTTATAAAGACCTTAGACCTAATAAGGAAACTGGACCTCTGGAGCTTTTAGTAAGCTGTACACGGGAACGGGTACTGTAAAAAAAAAAGTTAGTAAAAGAAAATAAGTACGTTACTGTTATATTATAAAACCATTTGTTTATAAGAGGAAAGAAACTACAGACTAAGTTAAGAGGCGACTATATATGGTGGAGACCCAGTTAGAAAGTTCTTCTAGTTAAAAGACTTTACGTCTTTAAGAGGGGCGTCCAGCCTAGCTTCTTTACCTTCCTGGAACTCTAACAGCTCCACCTTACAGTTAAACGCTTTTATAACACGATCTTTAAATTAAAACCGTTACTTATAAAGGCGTGCTAAACGCGCTAATACCTCTTAAAGCTTAACAGTAACCTTATGTAATTATTAAGTAGCAAACTTAACTTATAAGTTAAGGTCCTGCTTTTTAACTAAAAGGGCCTTTAACTTCACCTTACCTACGCTAAAAGTGTCACACTGGGAAAGATAGTGCCTCTTTAAGTAATGGTTACAGCTATTAGACCTGTTTAAGATTTGGCAAATAAGTGGGGGGACGGTGGATTTACAGAAAGAATAAGGGGATATTTCGCTATTAAACGTATATATATAAGTTATAAGGTTTAAATGGCAGTTAGTACTTTTACCCTATTCCCACTTTAAAACCTAGGAGCTGGACATTTATTATATGGTAAAGTAGTGAAAAGGAAAAACTTACCTTTTAGGTTTTTTATAGAAAAAGAACGTTAAAGAGAGGGAATTATGTAACAACCTTATAGGCCGTTACCTAGGCTAGGGTAACTTAATAAATCCCCTATAGAAGGAACAGTGTAAGGGGATAGTATATACTGTCCAGATACACTAGGTTAGGGGTGTAAAGACCTAAAACCCTTACGATTAATAAGGAGCTGCTTGTAATATATTAAGTGCTTATATTATAAGTAGGAGAAACTTTATAAGCAGAACGTTTATGTAATGTAAAGTACTTATATAATAAGTACTTTTAACACTATAAGTAAGGTACGAAGTACCTTTTAGGTAGTTAGTATAAATAGTTATAATTATGCTTATAACCACTGTAAGGGACTTTAGTTCCTTATATTAGTATTTAATTATTCATTTATGTTTTATTATTCAGACTTACCTTTATATATTATAGTGACAGTAACCTATAGTAACATTAAACCCCCTATCTAAGAGTGTTAGCTTAACAAGCCATCTTCGGAACGCCCCTTACCTGTTGGCGTCCTGTTATACGTTCTGTCTTAACCCGCGCCAGTCCTCTCGAGGCCTATGTCGGGTGCAGGTTGTAATAATTAGTTCCTTTTCTTAAGTTTATTTAGTTACTAAAGAGCTTATTCCTTCTAAAAGTTCTTTTAATAATAGTAATTATAATACTAATTATCAGCCTTAATAGCTATCTTAACTAACTCCTAAAGACAGTTTAGTCAGTCTTTTTAATAAAGGTCTTTAATAACGTATTCCTTTAAACTACTTTAGAACAGCATTACTAAGGCCTTTTAACTAAGCTTAATTTTTACTACTTCTAGTTTAAAGTGTGTAAAGAACTTAAGGACTAAAGACGTTTACCTTAAGGCTATAAAGCGTTACTTAGCTTATCTTAAGGCGTCTAGTTCTCTAAACTTAATTTAAAGTTAGTTAATGAAAACGTTAAAGTCGTCAAAAAGGGCTTAAGTCTCAGGGGCTTCCTTTTACACTCTATTTATAAAAAAGTTATTAATTATCTTTATATAGGGTTTATATTAGTAAGTAATTACTTTATTTAGTAAAGCTCCTATAAACCAGACTTTTCCTTCTTCTTTAAAGAATTACTTATTATAATAAATAATATAGCTTTAAAGCTAAGCTATTTAAGACTTTAGCTGCGTAAAGTCTCCTTTAAAGCACAACAGTAAGGAGAGCTTCACTTATTTCTTCTATAAGCCCTTAAAGTCGTTATTCTTTAACTTAACAGCGTTAAGTTAAGTTTAAAGTTTCTTAATAAGACTGATACGACTTTTAATATCTCTAAGGAAAGCTTTATTAAGTTCCTTAACCAGTCCTTACTAATTAAGGTTTAACTCTTTAAGGCGTGCGGCTAACTTATTAACAGTAAGGAGCTAAGGCTAAACTTACGCTTCCTTAAGCTCTTTACCTTTTCCAGAAGTCAATATATTAGTAATGAGAGGGAGGTAATATCTAGGAATTTAATAAACAGCGTTTAAAACTGTAACATTAGTATTATATTATAATCTACACCTAACACAGGCCTTAAAAGGACTGGCACGGGTTAAGACAGAACATATAGCAGGACGTTAACAGGTAAGGGGTATTTTAAAGACAGCTTATTAAGCTAACACTCCTAAACAGGGGGTTTAATGTCACTATAGGTCGCTGTTACTATAATACACAAAGGTAAGTCTAAACAGTAAGATATAAATGAATAATTAAATACTAACGTAAGGAATTAAAGTCTCTTATAGTGGTTATAAGTATAACCATAACTATCTATATTAACTAACTAAGAGGTACTTCGTACCTTACTTAGTCCGTTATACTTAATAGTACACCACGCAGTTACGGCCAAACAGTTATCTAAATGGTGCTTAGTGTTGTCAGTCCCTATAGACCACTAAGCACTTCCTTACTAGTTGTAAGGGCTTTGGGTCTTTACACCCCTGGCCCAGTGCGCCTAGACGGTGTACACCGTTTTCCCGCACTGTTCCTCCTGCGGGGGATTCGTCGGGCTGCTCCGGCCCAAGTGACGGCCTGCAGGGTCGTCACATAGGTACACTTATATCTGACACACCCCCTTAGCTCTAAGACATCTAAGGGTTTAAGGCTGGAGATCTTTTGCCTCCGGAAGACCACCGACTCCGTTACCTGCACCTTGTCTGAGCTTATGTAAGGTTAGGTGACAGATAAATTTTTACTTTATATGGGAATCAAACCCACGACCTTCCTAAGTAGCTAGCACCAAGAGGCACTAAGACTCTTAATTGTCGCGCATTATCACTGCACCAAAAAGCGGGGAACTTAATTGCTTCTTAGCTCCAGTAGGTATAATTATATCTGATAACTACTAAGTAGGATTAGTTTTAAGGTAAAAGGAAAGGAAGGATTTCTAAGCTTTGCCTGGAAATCGGACTTTTTTAAAGTTCCTGATCCCTAATGTAGCCTAGCGCTACCTGCTGAGGCAGCTGCTAAAACCTAGCGCCATTTACTAACTAACTAACTATCGATAAAAGAGCTACGTAAGTAGCCACGTAAGTGCCAACTACATAACTCTGATTGACTGTATAATCGATACGCTTGCCAGCTAGGGCTACGATCCACTCTGTAGACTCTACCCTTCTTTTTAACAATTATAAGTGTGACGGGCTGAGCTTTGTAGTGGCCTCGGCGACCCTTAGCCGTGTCACTAGGAGTGGTGGGGCCGCGCTTTACCAGAACCCCTTAATAAAGCTATTCCCAGTTCGTAAGTACCACGTGCGCTAACTGACCCTAGTAACATACTGACATTATTAAAACGTTCTACTTCTTTCTAATTAGTTAATACAGTTATATATATGTAATAAGCAAAGCTTATCAAATCTCTTATCTTTTCTTTCTCCTTATGTTCCACGTCTTTATAAAGTTAGCTTAATTAGTTGCTGTAACAGGCTAAGGTAGTATGTTATAACTAGCTAAGCCTACTTTACGAAACGTAAAGTATAAGGAGAAGGAAAAGAAAGGAGGTCTGATAGGCGGAGCCTATCAGTTTTACATAACCGTGTCGATCTGATTAGAGAGGGGTGGAAGGTTCTGAAGATGTCGATACGCTGCCTAGGGTCAGTTATTATATACGCAAAGTGCAAACTGGGAATAACTTTATTAGGGGTTGCTAGTAGGGTGTGGTGCCACCGTTCCGGAGCCATAGCCGATGGTTACCGAAGCCACTACAGGGCTTAGCTCGTCACAGTTGCAATACATCACCTTAGTCTATTATAATAAAGTAGGACGCCAAGTACAGTTAGGGGGAGGGAGGTGTGTAACATAACTATTATCCTTAGCCTGCTGTAGTGTATTGAATAGAAAACCTAAGCTGGATAACCATGTGTACTTAGCTCTATGTTGGCTCACCGCCTAGCGTTAGGGCAGAATCTACAACGCCGCGGGGCAGGAACCGCCGCGCTAACAGAGCAAAAGATCCGTCAGTACAAGCACTGAGTGCTTGCACGCCTGCCAATTGAACCTCATATTTACACCTCCTTCTTTCTGATAGCTATAAATAGTATAATGTCAGCGCAGAGTACGCTTGCAAGTCTGAGCTTGTCAGCAACTTTTTAGCTTTGTTAAATCAGCACGGCTAAATGAAACTAACGTCCGAAGCTATCAAGTGAAGTGATTATATAAGGCTATCGTATGAAACTACCTTATAAAGGTAGTGTAGTTGCTGTTGTTGCTTATACAAACAATCTTATGATAGCAAAATAGTTATGTCAGCAAAGTAAGGCGTGTAATCAGAATCTAAGAGTATATAATTATACTGTTAGTTATAATAACTATAGTTTAGTGTTTTTAGTAGCTTCTGTCAGAAGAAAAGGGTTCAGGGGGCCCCGGGAACCGTGGCACCGCCCGAACGCCAGTAGGCCTAAGCCACCACAAGCGTGTGGCATTGCCAGAGCGCTAGTGGGCCTGAGCCACCACCGTTGCTAGGCCGAATCCTACAGAGAGCTCTATAAAGAAAGGAGTTCTAGCTACAAGCTAGAACCCAAGAAGGACAAGCAATTCAATCAAGTAGCTACAATCCCATTAATTCCACCAGTGCAGTGTTTCTGACACCATGCCTGGGACGCTAGGTCCCTTAGGACCCGAAGTGCTCCCCACTTTCCTCCGGGTCCTTTCTAATAGGCTGTTATTGCCCCACCATGTTACCTAAGGGTTCCCTTGCCGTGTCTCGTGTTGGGCGTGATAACCATGTCATTAAGGTAGACATGTTATTAAATCGGGCATATCAGCAAGTGGAGCATATCATCAAATAGAACTGTCAAAGTCCCAGCTAAAGGCCTCCAAGGTGCACGCGCTGTATAAACTCAATTAGGCATATATGTAAACACTAGTGTATTTACATGAACCGATTTTTTAGTCATTAGTGCAGCGGCTCCTACCCCCGGTTACATTTCAAAGCTAGAACGCGCAGAAAGGATGTAACTGTCAGACACGCTGTGCTACTGTTGTGATCACTGCCAAAGCGATCAGAAGGAAAAGAGTTGTAATTGCTTGATTCTCTTAGCCCTTTGGCAAAAGCAGAGGGCCATCTTTTGTGTTTCTACGTGCATGAACTAGGTCGCCAGATCGTGGCTGATCGCCAGTTTAATCGCCACGACTACAGTCACAGTCACGTTCCACTGCGTAGGTAGACACAATACAATTAAAGAGAGTTGCTACTTAGGCTCTCCTGCGCAGTGGGAAACTCACCCTCGTTGAGAGACAAGTGGCGCTTGAATTTCAGCCATCACGGTCGCCAACACCTTCACCCAAAGAGATTATCGCTCAAAAAGACGCCCAGAACCTTGGTGTATAAAATATCCATCTCCCTAAAAAAGATCGTCTTCTCCTCCTCTTCTCTCTCCTCGCACTCGATTTCTACAACACCTTCTCGTCCCACCACGTCCTGATCATCTTTCCCCTGAAGCTCTTGCCCCGCCATACTTCCGCGGATCCTCTCCTCCTCCGGCCCACCGTGCCTCGTCGAGTCCAACGCGACCCCTTGCATGCCCCTGGAATTATCCTTGCTAACGTCCTTTGAGACCAGCCCCTTCTCCCAGTGTCCCGAAACAGCGAGCGATACAGCCGTATCCCCGCCCCCCCTGACATCCAAGCAGAGCAGATGCTCGCCCTGCTCGTTCCGAACCTTGAGCACAACGAACCCGCTCGCGTGCACCGTCTCGAGCGTAGCCGGCTCGTCGATCGACAGACCGCCAGCTCCGTCCTCCCTTTTCCTCTTAAACAAGCCGTTATACGGCCCCGTCGTCCGCAGGATGTTCCGGTTCTCCTCGTGGAGCAGGTGCTCCAGTATCAGCTGGCCGCTCACGCCCGTCACGTCCCTGATCTCGCTCAGGCTGCGGCAAACGACCCTGGCGCGCAGGAACTCGTGCCACGGCCAGTCGCTCACGTACAGGCTCTTGCAGATCAGGATGAAGAAGCCGGCTACCACCCAGGTGAAGGTGGTGATTTGGAACGGGTCCACCCCCGAGATGCGCTCGCCGATCAGGAAGGGCGCGAGGAACGACGCCGAGATGAGGAGGAGCGCCGTGGTTAGAACGCTCCAGACATAGCGCTTGCAGGGCCAGCGGACGGAATCCTCACATATTACGAGTTTTTTGAGCTTGGCGAGGTCGCGTCTGCGTTTGGACGCGGTATGCCGCCGGCGGAAGAGGTGGAGGAGCGGTCTAGTCGGTACTGAGTTGGAGGCTCCGGACTCAGAGGCGGCGGCCGAAGGGGAGGATGGTGTCTCTGAGGAGGTTTGTTACGTTAGCCTTGCTGCCTACCCAGAATCAAAGGGGGAAAGAGATTCCAGCCGACTTGCCTTGGGCGTGCCCGAGGGAAGAAGCCTTGGTGAGGCTGATGACGTGCGCGTCTCCGACGTACTTCTGGTCGTCGCGCTCTTGGCCTTCGAAGGCGTTAGTTCTGATAGAATATTTGCCCTTGTAGTCGTTGCATTCGGGAAAGGCGTACTGCAGGATCGGGTCGTTTTCCTCGGTCCCGGACGATGAGAGATGAACGAGCTTGTCGACAAGAAAGGCGCTCCACGGCGAGGCAAGCGAGAAAGGAACCAGTATAGATACCAGATCGTCGAGGCTGGAGGTGTGGTGGGGACCAGAGGGCTTGTATTCGAATGGGCTGTTCCATTCAATGTCAACACGGACGGCCGTGTTCATGTCGCAGGCTTTTCTCTGCTCGAAAATCTCTCTGCTGTTGGATTGAAGAAGTTCTAGACCTGTCCACGAGTACCTGAACAGACGTGGATCCGACGAAGCTGACAGACATCCATCCCGTCCTGTGGATGCTACAGTAAGGGTTCGTCCGAGGCCGGTCTCGTACACTTTGTTGCAAAGCTCGAAGCAAGATACACCTTCACCACTACTCTCACCCGCAAAGAGCGTTCGCAGCACGTTTCTCAAGAGCCGTTCGATGTGGTGACGAAACAGAATGTGTTCTTCGTAGTAGATCGTGGTAACGTCCATGTCGACTCTCGTGGTGCTCACTTCGGTCGATTCCTTCTTCTCGCTATCGCTGACGATCAGGATCAGGTCCTGCCGCAGCTTTCCCTCGCCCACCATGCTGCGAATCTCCACCTCTCCCGCCTCGAGTGACTGGTGAGTATTCTCAGTGGGGCTGTAGTAGAGCACCTTGAGCTTCGTCGACCAGCAGGCTAAGATGCTGATGATGTACTTGTCCCAGTAGTGCCTCTTGCTCCATGCCGAGCGAACCAGAAGCCTGGCGATGCAAGCCGTCGAGAAGTCAACAAGCGCGAAGTAGGCCTTCTTGTTAGCATTTTCATCGTCCAGCGGTTTCGGCCGCGTTCCGCCGTCCTCCTCCGCGCCGCTCGACGATCGAAACCTCGCGACTAGCGTCCGCCTCGCTAATTTGAATTCCTCAACAGCGGTCTCCCAGCAAGTTGGTGCGTTCCTCAGGGCGTGCAGGGAATTGTCGTGCATGATGATGGCCATGTTGATGAGAATCTGGTCAGCGACCTTGGATAGGTCCTCGTATCCAGCATCCGTTGTTTGCTTAAAGGCGCCGTCGCTTCGGAACAAGATGGGAGATTGGCCGTCCCCTGCCACCAGGCGGAGCAGTCTGTCGACTTCGCATGCGCGCTTCAACTTCTCGTTGTCGGGGGTCAGTCCGTAGTTGGTGCAGTCGTCAAAATGCGCGAGCCATTTCAGCTCGATGGTCTTGTTTTTGTACACCTCGTGGCTGTTGTTCACCTGGATGATTGCTTCTCTGTCAAAACTTAGAGACCTGTCTCTTTTCATGATGTCTCTGCGATGCCGCTTGCGGTGCATCTGAGAATCCTGCCGACTGGACCTGTAGGACGCTTCTGACTCAGTGACCCGGAATTTTCCCCGTATTTGCATAGGTATGTGCATGGGGTACGACATGATATCATGGTTCATACCAGAGAGATCTAACCCGTTTCCAAGACCACAGCGTGGGTTCGGGGTTTGCTCGCTGATCTGTCAGCTCGACCCAAACTCTCTTCTTACTGGCCACCTTCTCCACTTCGGCTTGCGACTGTGGCTGTACTTGATTCATTTCGAATCGACTTGGAAGTTCAATAATTCCAATAAGCTGTCGATATGGTGGTGGAGGGAGATCAAATGCACAATTTGGAGGATACTGGCCAAGTACAGAGACCGGTTACGATGCTAAAATAATGGACATGATCACAACCACCCCCGAAAAGACTCCCCCACCCCCCGGGATGGTGGAATATCTCCTGACCTCGACGTCAGGTGAGGTGGGCAATGATTTTCCAAGGGTGTGGATGATGGTTCAGCTTCAAAGACGCAATAGGCGACCACTTCGCGATGAGGCTTGACTCCGAAGCCGGACGTGTCCGCCAATTTGTCGATATCAACCTGCGATCCGCCGAGGTGGTCTGATAAGGCGGCATATGTCCGATGACCCGCATCCCGTCGATGAACTGGATTCCTAATGCGCTAGGATGGGCAGGGGCCCCGGCAGTGTGGTTGCATCTCTATTGTAGCCCTGCTTTTAGCGCTGATTGGCCTACATTCAGCCACATCAACCAGACAGCTCAGCTGAAGAAGGAGGGTGTAGATCAGGAGATACCCGCACACCGTGGGAGGCTGCGTACCTGACCTAGTTGCAGTGTCATGGGAACCTAGTAGAAATGCAGGAAAGCTTTCTCAACCACATCTCCGGTCTCTCTTCACCTACCACTCCACCATTGTCATGTCCAGCCCCCTCGGATTCGCACATCGTCGGCCGAAACAGATATAGCAAGCATGACCACACCAGAGAGTTACGACAAGTTGATGCTGGCATCCGCCAGCGGTCAAACCCACGATGTGAAGGCAGACGACCCGAAGGATGCAGTCTTTATCAAAACGCACGAGATCACCGAAATCCTGTCCAAGTCCGGCGGCGCGTCGACGGTTGTCCCGACGAGCAGCGCGCACAAATACCGCGACAGAGAGTCTGGAAACCAGAGATACGCGATGATTGTGCGACGGCGGGTGGAGGAGGATCTCAAGTACGTCGACATGAGACTCGAGATCAACGCTCGACCAATCCGTCAGTATCTTCAGGGGCTCCTCGGAAACTACCAAGGCGTCAACCTCTCGGCCTTCCCGATCGCGATTCCAAAGCCGTACGAATTGCTCTTCTACCACCGCGACAGAATTCGGAACGATCACAAAAGTATAACTGATGAGCCTCGGAGAACCCACGTCGGCCTCCTAGTCGACTTTATCAAGCAGCATCTTGGGGAGACGGAACGACAGTACCAGCAGGGTATCCATGGAACGCCTCCCAAAATTTCATTTATTAATCTCTGGACGCTCTTCAAACCGCGCACCGTGGTTGTCTCGCGGCACGACGGCTATATTGAGTGCTCGCGGGTTATGACCACCGAGTACAAGAAGACAGAACATGGCGTCAAGTTCAGAATCTTCACATGGCGGTGGGATTACCACGATGGGCTGTTTGGCCCTTCCCAGCAGAAGCTCAAGATCCTCCCGTTCGACGGCCTGCAAGAAATTACTTCGTTGAACGTGTGCCCCATCGACTATGCGGAGAAAGACCCCCGAACACAGGTGCGCCGGGCTGCATTGAAACTGCGAGGGCACCGATGGAAGAAATTGGTTATCTCAAGTCAACAGGAATATGAGGGTGAGTCTCAGGTCTCTTCTCATAGCCGCTGTGCGTACCTACCTACCTAACAGGAAGTAACTAACACGTTTTCTCTTCAGGAAGCGCTTGGGTTGCGGAAAAGAACGATTATTTTCCCAAACTCAAAAACCTTGTCCCTATCCGTGTAAGTCGCCCATGGACTATCCGCGTCCTTGCCCCGCCGGCAAATCATACTAACCTCGATGTTAGGTATACGGGCGTGTCGTCGTTGACTGCGCGGCACATGTGGAGAACAATCTCACGATACGCCCAGAACTCATGGTGGGACTAGTCAATCAAGAGAGCGAAGACCAGCCAATTGTGAATATCGGGGAAGCCGAATCCCCCGTTTCCGTCGTCAGCTGTCAGAAAGCGGACTCATACGAGATGACGGACGAGATGGCATTGATCACGCCCGCGAGGGTCCGTGGCTATTCTCTTCGGCGAAAACGATGGGCCCTGCTTCTCGTGGACAAATTATCGGATATCACCTGGCGCCCTGAGCACTACGAGCGCCTCCAGCTCAACCCATTTCTGAAGAAGATGGTTCTCGCCTTGACTGAGAACAGACAGCGCATACCCTCACAGGACGCTATTGGAAGCAAAGGCTCGGGAGCAGTGATACTTCTGTATGGGCCGCCTGGCTCGGGCAAGACACTTACCGCAGGTGAGCAGAAACCAATGCCTCTCGGAGTCGGTAGAGATGCGCGTGGAGAATAACTTATACCGAACAGAGAGCGCGGCGGAGAAGTGCAACAAGCCTCTTCTCGCCATTAGCAGTGGCGATCTGGGCCTTGATCCCGACACTGCCGAAGGGCGACTAGAGCGCTACCTCCGGATGGCTACCTTGTGGGATGCGGTGCTCCTCCTCGACGAGGCCGACGTATTCCTGACGCGGCGTACGGCAGGGAACATCGCGCGCAACGCATTCGTGTCCATCTTTTTGCGGCATCTCGAATATTTCCGGGGCGTCATATTCTTAACGACGAACCGGGTACATTCTTTTGACTCCGCGTTCCAGTCTCGCCTGCACTTGTCCATCCGCTTCCCGGTGCTCGGCGAGGCCGAACGCATCCAAATCTGGCGTACACAGCTCGAAGACTGCAAGAAGAGGAACGAATCTCGGGAGAGCGGAATCAGGGTTCTGGATAGCAACGACAAAGGCGCCGTGGAACGGCTAGCTATGTCTTATAACATTAATGGGAGAGACATAGGCAATCTGATTCATGTCGCCGAGGTCATTGCGGGGTCTTGGGGAAGGGGATTAACCGAAGACTTGATCAAGGAGGTTTACGATGCCAACGAAAAGTTTTCCGATGAGCAGGGAATGGATGTAATTGCGGAGATACCGTCGTCGGCCCCCGCAGAGGACTCGTTTGGAATTTCGCACAGCGGGCCATCCGACGAATTTGAAGCGGCAGTGAGGCTACGGGACGCCAAAGTCCTTAGAAAGTTTATGAGGTCGAGGGGCCAAAGCGATCCCAGTAGGGGGAAACAGTTATTTCCGACTTGAAAGGATATCTGGTGGGCCAGAGTTCTGTCCATCTACGATATCTCGGATGTTTAATACACTATATTCTACATAATGACTTGGGGTGGATGGATTCAGGGGTTCAGGGGCCAAAATTTTGTTTTCGCACTAGTCTGTAATTGTAAATAGCCTTGTTTTCGCTCCACATCTCATAGGCGCGCGACCTAGCAAGTCGTTTTTGATCAATCAACCACCTTTTGCAACAAATCCGACCGTAACTCGTGACCTCACACGTGTTCGTACCTTCGATCAAAGCAATAGCATCATAAAGGGGTTCACCGATTGTCAGAATATTAAGAAATAAGGCCATTCAGGGCACCAATGTTAGAATAAAGGAGTTATCCAGTCAGTTTCAATCAGTCAATATAGCCGCCACAGACAGGCCATTCAGTGGTGTTATTTGTTGTATGCCAGCAAGAGTGCAACGACATTTTCTTGCCCTCGTTCAGCCGCCCAGGAAAATGGTGTCTTTCCAAACCCGTCTTTGTTCTCCGGATCCGCTACATGCTCAACTAAGATCCGAAGGGCAGACGGAAGCCTAAAGTAAGCCGCCATGTCAAGGAAGTGATAGATCAATCTGTGGATGAGAGGAACGCCAGTGAGATTTTCCGCGAACAGCTACATTAGCAACATGATAGAAACATACACTGGCGACCGAGATGCCTGAAGCATGGGTGAAGAGGTGAATGTTGATGCGAGCTTTGTTCTTGCGACCGAACCGGCGCAGGACCGTCGGCGATGGCCTGACCAAGTCAATGTGACCCACTAAGTATTAACCAATCCCGGGCTCGCTAATTCCCAATTGGATAGGGCTTTACATTGCATCCGTTTATATTGGCTCAGTGTCTAGCTGCTACTTAACAACATGATTAGAGCCGTGGGTAAAGTCCGGACCTTTTGGTAATACGCCTACTAACTAGTTACAGATATACTTATTAGACGTGTCTAACGTGTCCTATTACACATTAATATTATGTTTATAAGGTATAAGATTATACAGGATCTTACTAGATATAGATTAAAGATTTCTTACATATTGTACTTAAAGGAGAGTAAGACATCGCTCCGTAAGTTAACATCTTGGTATCTAGGTAAAGCTGTCTGAAAAAATATAATAAGAAGCTATTATACAGAAGGCGTATAAACGAAAAGTGCGAGAAGGTGGTAGGCCACGTAGATCGTAAGCGATAACATTTACTTAGTAAGATATTTCACTTGATGACATTCTTCATTTAATGACATTTTCCACTTGATGACATTCTCTTACGACCTACACCTAAAGAGGGTTAAGACAGATGGTAAGACAGGATGCTGAGAGTTAGGGTTAGATTAAAAAACTGAATTATAAAGTAAGTTCTTACAGACAGGGTACACTATCACTAAAGGTCGCTGTCGCTATAATACAATGGGAACTAAAATCATTGTCCAGAATCACAATATTTAATCTTTCTCCACACAAGCCAGCACCTTACATTTGGGATTTCTGTTACGGCCTGCTCTGAATCACCGTAGGTCCGGCAAAGACAGATTGCAAGAGCGAATATGGTCCCAGACCAAGCTTAACTACTTAGGGGGATTAAGGTGCAAGACGACTGAATAAAGGCTAGCACAACTCTCAAGGGGCAGTTACACTGTCATTTGATGACATGCTGTAACGTGTATTCTAAGGCTTTCATTACAAATTATTAAAGTGACTCAAACGGGCGAAAGTCCAGCGATCAGTGGAGAATTATACATGTTACGTTCACACTACTACTGTAAAGTAAGAGAAAGGGGCAGGGAATGGAAGTAGTTAAAGCCACGTAATCTAGCGGTATCTGCCGCCGTATTAGGAGGATGAGACCGCGTTACTGAGACTAATGGTATAATAATAGTTCTACTTCTACTTCTAGTAGCAGATGTTATAATTATTAATTACCTCTTTAACAAATTTCTTTATTCTAGGAAAGGTGTATATTTACTAAGCTTAAGTAAGGGTTTTAGCTTAGCTTATATATCCTTTAAGTTAAGATTTATAAACTTGTTAAATATATTCCTTTCGTTTATCTAAGTTGTAAATGTATAGTTTCTTTTAATATTAAAGCTTTACTTTTAGTTTAAACGCGTTATCTACGCCTTTTAATAACTATTTTTACTAATAACTAGTTTTATTATAGTTTAGGTATATATAATATTCTTTACTACACTCTTATAAGTGCCTTAAGAAATCTTTTAAAAGGCACTTAAATTTATAGATATCCTTTACTAACCTTCTTACTTAAAAGTCCTATTATTACTAATAGATATTACACTCTATTTATATAAATACGGATACTTTATTTTAATATTTAGGTATTTAATATTTAAGGTGTATATTCTAATGAGCCGTTCTTAGCTTTATTAAATATAGTAATAAGGATTAGGATTAGGTTAGTACTCTTATAGTCCTGTCTTTAGTTAAAAGCGTTAGTTTATTTATTATCTTTTCCCTTAACATAATAGATTTAGAAGTGGAACGGGGCTATCAATTCTACTTATTATACTTATTAAGGGTTAAGTTCCTTTATCAAGAAGTATTAGAGGTTATTATAGTCTAAAAAGACTTAAACTGGTTCCTTTATACCACTTAAGTACAGTATTTACTTAGTAAAGTATTCAATAATCACTATTAGTTCTTTATTATAAATAGGGTATTATAAGGTTAGATTGTAAATCTCTTTTAATAAGAAGGTAAATAAGTAGCGTTTTTTATTATCTTAGACTTAACTGAGTTCATTACTAATTGTAAATTCTAAAGAGTTTATTTTAACTTGGAAAGGCTTTAAGAAATTAGGGAGGGTTAAAATTAATACTGTAACAAAGGTGTGTTTAAGGTCTTAAAATGCCTTTTACTGTTTATTAATCCACTTCAATAGCTTTCCTTCTCTTATAAATTTATATAATAGTTTTACAATCTTCATAAAGTACTTAATAAAATATTAGTAGAAGTTTACAAAGTTAATAAAAGTTTGTAACTCTTTTTAGTTTTTTAAAGTGGGTTAATCCTTAATTATTACTATCTTCTCTAATTACATTTTAAACTTTTTAAAAGCTACTTTAAACCTTAAGTAGTTTAATTCTTAAATATAAAAGTAGCTTTTTTCCAGATTGACTGTCAGCTTTACCTTTTTAAAAGTTATTAAAACCTGTTATATATATTTTTAATGTTCTTTTAAAGTTTTAAAATAAATTAAAACGTTATTTAAATACATATAGATAAACTTATTAAAGAAGGGATAAAGAATACTGTTAATAAGTCCTTAGAAAGTTGTACAGGTATTTATTAATCTTATTAATATAATACAGTACTGGTAATACCCATTATAAGTCTGAAAAACCGTCTTATATTTATCTTTTTCCTTCACTTTAACGTAGTTAAATCTTATAAGGAAGTTAAGGCTAAAGAACTAATTTGCTTTACTAATCTGTTCTTATATTTTAATAATAAGTAATAATAAGTAGCGATTTTTAATTATATCCTTATTTGACGTTTAATAGTTAATAATTATGTAAAGCTTACTGTCTCCTTTCCTTAAGATAAATAGTATTAAGTATCCCGCTAAGGACTAGAACTTTATAATAAATCTGTTCTTCAAATTTTCATTAATATACTCCTTTAGGGCTTCAGCTTATTAGGGCTTTAAGTGATAGGGCTGGAAGCTGCAGAGCTTTACTCCTAACTTCAACTTGATTTTGTAATCTTATAGTCTGTTGTTTAACTTTTTTTAAAATGAGGTAAATTTCTTATACTCTGTAGGTACTTTAGATAAGTTAACTTCCTTACTTATCTGTAGATTAGCTTTTTACTTCTTCTTACCTTTTAAATTATTATTTAAGCTATACGGTAGGCTCTCTGGCCTTTTAACTATTTTAATAAATCTAATTTAAACTGTACTTAGTTCTAAGGGCTTAATGCGTTTCTAAGTGCTTTATGTATCTTTAGAGCAGTTTAATGCTTTATAAGCCTTTTTTAAATAATAATTACACCTAGGGGACTTATTAAAGGTAAGGTAGCTACTCCTTTAGTTAATTATAAGGTTATACTTTTCTAGTTAAAGTAAATTTAGAATTATATTATAATTTATTACTAATGTAATGTTAAAGTCCACTTTTTATTTATCTCTATCTACTTTAATTCAGAGTAGTAAGTGGTAAGCGACTTTCCCGTTATTATACTGGTATAAGCCTCCTTTTTTATTTTAAATGGGAATAACCTTTTTATACGTTTTTTAGGGAGTTTCCTTTAATTAATTAACGTAAGGTATATTAAGTTAGAAGTATTTCCGTTCTTAATCACTACTTTTACTTTAAATGGCTTCCTTTTTCCATTTATTAAGTTAATATAAACAGAATAATGTTTATGCTTTTTCTACATTTAAGTTATAGTAATTATCTGTCTTTAAGGTCTTATCTAGCCTAACCTTTAAGTGCCTCTCTTTCGTCTTAGGGTTTTTACTAACTAGTAAATTATTCGTTTACAGGCCTTACAGAGGCTTAGTAATCTTTTTCTAGCTCTTTCTGGAAAAATAAGTGACTTTAATAAACTTATTAGTTAACCTTTCCTAGGTTTTTACGTTTTAAAGTCCAGTTAACTTTAAATACAACAATATTTTATAAGTCTTTAATAATTCGATAGTACACTTTACAGGACTAGATCTTATTTATTTTTTCTTTTTCTTAAATCTGTTTATAGTTTGTTTATTTCTGCTACGTTTAGGCTTTACCTTTAAGGTGAATAAAGCACATTACAATTAGGTAATTATTAAGTAAAGCTCTTACTAATAGGTAGTAGGGGTTTAGTTAACTATAGTGATCTTTCTCCTTCCTCTATTATTAGAACCTTTTATTAGGGTATAGGAGATTTAGTAATAAGCTGACCCCATTTCTACTTTAATAACAGTGTAGTCTTAGTGTCTTACGCTAGGGAAATGATTATAAAAGGCCTTAAGTTTAAAGTGTTAATTAAAAGTATAGTTATTATATACGTAGTTAATTAATAATAGGTCCCTGTAATTAAGATGGTTAATATAGACTGTAGGGGCTGTAATTTGAGAGTACGGAATAGGGGGGATAATGCCCTGCTCTGTTTCCTTAACTATTTGCTTCTATGTGTGTTGCTTTTCTTAAATTTCTTTTTAAAACTCGGGTAACAGTATCTTAACCTGTTCTTTTACAAAGTGGCCTTTTTTAATTAGTTAATACTTAAGGTGGTTAATAAAGTAAACTTTATTATAAAGCTGTAAGCTAACTTTAACTGCTCTGTTTTTATTTTTTACAGTAAGGTTTTCAACCTGTAGGTCCTTTATTTTATCTACTAGTTTTTAATGTCTGTTCTTTAAATCCTAGACCCTTTATTAATACGTTTATCTTTTATTTTCTTAAAGAACTTTCACGATACTAGTTTTAAGTATACTAGCCTTAATGTACGGTAGCTATCTAAACTGTTCTTCTTTTAAGGAGGTGAGGGTGCTGATCTACTTAATATGTTTAAAACGCTTAAGGGTCTTAAAGGGCATAGAAGAGAAGAGTTTCTGTTTTTCTAACTTAATTCTTTTAACTTACTCCCTTTCGCTTTTTAAGGCTTACTTTACTATTTAAGTAGCTTAAAGAGCTAGTTTCTTAACTCCCTTTACTATCTTAATAAGGTCTAAGTCAGGGTTTTTCCTAGACTTCCTTAGTTCTTGGGCTTACAGCGTAAGATTTTTAAGGCCTGTAACTGCTATTTAAAGTGTTCTTTCCTAAAGTTAGTCTGTAATGACCTACACCTTTAGTTATCTTAAGTTTCTACTTAGGAGTCGGTTTATAATAGCCTATAACTTTATAGCTAACTCTTTTAAGACTCCTTTAAGGTCTAGATATTTTACATCTTAAGGTTCCTCCTCTCTTTCCTCTTCCTTATTTCTTATATTATACTTGTTTATCTAGGTGTAGTCTTCCTTATTATTTACTATCCTGATATAGACGTCTTTAAAGTTAAACCTAATATATTTTTCTCTATCTTAGACTAGCTTTTAACTGACTCTTTTTAAGGAAGGGTATTATTATACTATATAATCTTTCTTATTACAGTTAAAGTATTAAACCTAAAATATTTCTTTAGGTAGCTTTTACTATTATTATTATTATAACTTATTGTAGTTAAGCCGATTCTGGCGGTTTATTATATTAATATTTATTAGATTAGAGTAAGTGTTATAAGTAATGCTCTAATATTAGTAGTTAGTGTGGAAAGGTTTTAATATGTTTTTCCTATTAATTATAAAAGGAGTACTATACTAATATTAACCTTTCTTTTTTAATTATTGTTTAAACAGCTAGTTATTAATAATAATAGCTTTAATAACGTACTAATTAAAGTTAAACGTGTAACGGTCTTTCTTATAAAGTTCATCTTTAACATTATCCTTTAAGTCCTTATAAAACTGGTATTTTAAGGCCGATTTATCTTAATTAACTTAATGCTAGTCTTAATTAAAAGTAAATAGGTATGTAATTATTAAAGACAGTTATATTAGCTTCTCTAAGCAGTCCTTAGCTTATTTTTACTAGTCTTAAACTCTGTATATCTTAGTGATTTCAGTTTCAAAGTTAACTTATCCTTTATATTCGTTAAAAACCCTAACAGTGATAGTCCTTCGCTCTGTAAGTATAAAGTTTAAGTAATCTTTAATAATTACTAAAAACTAAAGGTCTGGATCGTCCTTAAGCTAACTTATGGTATAAAGGACCTTTTAATCTATTATAGTAATTACTTAAAGCTGAAAGTCGTGCTTTATATAAGTAAGTTAGGTAGATAGCCTGGCGCTTTTACTAATAAACTTAAGTAGTTAGCTAATCTTAAGGTGCCTAAATAGTTATTAAAAAGCTAACACTTTCCTAATTATCGTAATTATAGACTTTCTATCAGACTTAAAGGCTTTAGTAAATTCTTTATAAGAAAGCTCTCTTTTATCCTTAGTTTTTACACCTTTAATCTCTTTAAGTAAAGTGATATTAAATACCAGGATATTGTTAGAAAGATTATTATTTCCTGTTAATAGATTATAAAGAAGGAGTGTTACCGATATGGTAAGGGGAGGAAGAGGGTGTCTAGGAGTTTAATAAATAGCGTTTACAACTGTAAAGCTAATATCGTATTATAACTTACACTTAATATAGGCCTTAAGAGGACTAGTATAAGTTAAGACAGAACGTATAATAAGACGTTAAAGGTTAAGAGGCGTTCTAAAGACGGCTTATTAAGCTAACACTCTTAAACGGGAGGTTTAATATTACTGTAAGTTACTGTTACTATAATGTATAGAGGTAAGTCTGAATAGTAAGATATAAATGAATAATTAAATATTAGTGCAAGGAACTAAGAGTCCCTTACGTCTATTATAGTTACGATAATGTTTATTTATATTAATTAACTAAGAGGTACCTTGCACCTTGTTTGGTCCATTGTGCTTAGTGGTGCACTACGCAGTTGCTATTAAGCAGTTAACTAAATGGTGCTTGGTGTTGACAGTCCTTATGGACCACTAAGCTCTTTCTGACTAGTCGTAAGGGCTTCGGGTCTTTACACCCCTGGCCCAGTGCACAGGACTGTATATACCGTCCTCCTGTACTGTTTTTTCTACAGGGGATTCGTCGGACCGCTCTAGCCCAGGTGACGGCCTGCAGGGTCGTCACATTATAAGAGGCTCTGGAAGAATTCCAGAGCCTTCTATAAGGTAAAACTAACTAATATAATAATGAAATAGTATTGTTTTGAACCATTCTTCATGGTTCTGCTGACGTAGTGGCTGACGTGGCTACTGTAGTGTTTTAGTTAATTCTGTGGAGCAGTAGCCCCACTGGATTTAGAGGGTTCCACCCCTTGAATTCCAGAAGGTTCGGGGTGCTCTAGGGACTCTAAGAAGCCCTGGAGTGGGTTGAAATCCTCTGGAACCCTCTAGGGTTCCAGAAGATTTGGCTGGTGGTTTCGGGGTATGTAACTACACTACAGGGTACCCGATATAGGGTACTCAGTGGCTAGAAATTAATAAAGATCTTAAAGATATTTCCAGGATAGAATTACACTATCTAGTATAATATTAACGTTTATAACAGTGTGTTTAAATACCAGCTTATTATCCTTTGGCTTGATAGTAGCAGTAATAGTAATAATAATAATAAGAAGAATAACAGTAAGAGCATTAATTAAAGGAATAAAAACTAATTAACCTCGGCTCTGGACCAGCTAACCTTTAACCACTTCTTATCCGCTGGTAAACCGTACTCACCCCTTCCTAACATTACGTCCCTAATATAAACACCTTATTCTTTACGATTACTATGGCACCTTATTACGTTACATACGAAATCGTTACGACAAACTAGATATAGTTGGTCGTGAACATGGTCAGCCGCTATAGCAACTACGGCCACGGCGTCAGCGAGTCGATCCGGACGGGGCCCTTTGCCTTTGCTGACTTGGTTAATGCGCTTAAGGATGGATTGGGCCTGCTGGGCGCGTTGGCGGGCTCCACGGCTGTCTTAAACATGTCGCTCGTCCAGACCACGGGTGTTGCCGAGGTTACATTTCTACACGTCGGCCCGGCCAGCTTTTCACGTTGGCTTTTGTGTCTGTTCCGCTTATCCTCGGTGTGGTGTTGATATGGGCTATGGTAGGGTGTAGAGCGGGATACGATTCTGAGTGGAAATCGTCTAGGCTTGTGGATTTGGTAAGGCTTGGACAGCTTGGCAGTCAGTTGAATTAACCGCTAAGCTGGAGGAACTTGATACTTTCTTGATCTCATTTGCAGATAAAAACAGACTATTGTCTACGGAGATTTGTAGTAGCTGACGCTGCGAACTTGCAAGTGTCCGAAGTTTCGCGGCAAAGGGGTAATACGCGGACCGAATGGGTCCTTCTGTTCTCAAACTCCCAGAAAGCTCACGACACCACCAAACCAAATCAGACAGTCGAAGAGCCCTGCACCGTTGGCGTGTAGACCCACTGAGGATACGGCTTTCTGACTATGCCGATTTTGAATCTCGGCACCCTGTGCATCCTGTTCAACGTCTCAGTCGGAAGCCTCAGCACTGTCTCCCGGTGGAACGTCTGTGTCGGCCAGTCATAGGAGCACGCCACAGCCCTCTGCATTCCGCCTTCATTGCCGCAGATGAAGAGAGCGGTTGGGGGCCGCACAGCTTCGAACAGCGTGATCTCCATGTTATAGGTATCGACCAAGGTGAAAGTCCGCAGCTCACCTGGTTTCGCTCGCTTTGCCCTCTCAACCTTCTCAATCGTGTTCGCGTCTCGACATGGGTCGATTCCCATCTTCTCCCCATCTGCGTTGACAGTGCTGCGACTCATTGGGGACCCACTCACCGACCACTTAAGTCGCCCAAAGGCACCGCCAAAGATGGCACGTTCGACCGTTGGTGGGTTGAGATAGCCCTCGATACCGAAGAAACGGGCTTGCACGTTATGGAACTTCCCACCGTAAACGATGCGGACAAGCATAGGGGTAAGAAGGACGACAGTGATCCAAATAAGAAAGAATATGACACCCGGAACGATATACGGAGCCAGCGGCGGCGGTGGAAGGTCAAAGGAGCCGCAGTCCACATACTCGGAGCAGGCACGCTTGTTTTGGGCCGCTAACTGGCCAGCCACAGCGAAGAGAGCAACAGCAATGAAAAAGAAGGTGAAGCTCATCTCCATCAGCTTCTGCGCGCAGATGCGCTTGAAGGAGGGCCCGGTGGCAGCCCACACGGGTCTGAATGACTTCCATCGGATGCATGCGCCGTGAGCTCCGTCAAAAATGACAGTGTCGTCGTGGCAAACTCCAGCAACCTGGCACTGAGGCTCGATATCCCAAGGGGAGCATTCATACTGGTCGTCCATGCAATGCCAGGGCTGCTCCAGCGTCTTTGGTAGCAGGCAGACATATCGCTCGAGGAGTCGATCTGAGTCGTTGGAAAGCGAAACACGTGCAAAGGCCTGAAAGGCGCTATCCGACCCATCGATGTGAGGCCTGAGCCGAAGGAGACCCATCAACGCGTAGGCTTGATCCCCAGGGAACCATTGGGTTGTTTTTCTGGCGTACAGGCACTTGAGGGCGAGAATGGCCAGCTCCAGCCGACTGAGACGGATGGTTCCCTGGTAGTGGTCCATTAGCTGCTGTGAGACAGCTGCGTCCTCCCAAACAACCTTTCCCATCTGCTCTTTAGGCAGGACATGGAGGGCTGCTGGCTTGCCGTCCTCCAAAGAGTATATAGGGATCTCGTCCGCAGGGCAAAGAAGCAGCTCAGGGAGAGTCCAAATTCGTGAACCCCATTGTTGGAGCAGTTCTGCAGGAGTCGGGACGAGGTCCTTATTCGTGGTGCATTGAGCTACAGCGACAGCCATGCGCTTGGCCCCGCGGACGATATCAGCAATGCGGTAGATATCGTCCTCAAGGCTGGCCTCGTCAGGCATGCAGCTCCCTGCAACCCAAAACGCCGAGACCCCAGCATCTTTTGCCGCTTTCACGGCGATACTGTGGAGGACCTTCATGTCGTTATCGGACGAGTTCCGGAACTGTTCGTTCGAGTACGCCACAAAGAGATACTCCAACACCTGCCCGGAGCCGGTATTCTGTGCGTACCACTCCTCGACGGAGATGACAGTGAACGCGACGCCGCCGTCAACTGCTAGGATGCACAGATATCGTGGTCTAAGGAGAGTGTAGGTAGAAGTATCGCGACTTGTTTCGCCCGGCCCCTGGCAGTTCTCCAGCAGATTGCTCCAGACCTTGGCATCTCCGTGATATTTGCAATGGACTGCATTATATGAGAGATCGAGGAAATTAGGCTGGGTTTGGAAAGACCAGAGCTTTACCAAAAAGTTAGCGAATGGTGGACATCGAAACCGGGGATGCTCTCAGCCCCTGAATCAGGATGACTCACAAAGAACATCATGGCGAAGGCTGCCGGCACGGTCCTCCCAACCTGGACCCAAAAGTCATCCCAGCTATCCGGTTTTCGATTGTAGTCGGTGACCCAGGTTGCGAGCCTTGCTCCAAGGGGCGACACCTTCCGCACATAGGTCCGCCGCCAGGTCACCAAGCCCGGCGCGTCAAAGACTTCGTCGGCAGATTGCACAATCAGCCGGCGCAGTTTTCCATCGAGGGGGTGGATGTAACGGTCTTCAATGGGCTTCTCCACCACGCGGCCCATCCCGTCACGATGACGGACAGGTGGCATGTTGGGCTGGTAGACGCAATTGGGCTCGCGGTAGTGGTGCGTGAAGCGCCAGCGCCACGAGGTCTGGCCGCCAAAGATGTAGTTCCAGGACCTCAGCGGGATGACGGACTCGATTGGCGGCTCCGTGATGGGCATGATGATCTTTTCAATGGGCTTGTGCGTATAATGAGGCTGAGATACCGTCAACGGGATCGGTTGTTGCCTCGGCTGTATTGCAGCGACCGGTGGGGGAATTTGTGGTGCTGTAGGAGAGGATCTGCTTCCACGATAGCTTTGTTGCCCACTTAGGATTGCATCTCCTAGAGTCGAGAGTTCAGCCAACGTTGGTGACGTTGCTGCGGACTGGGTGCTGATCGGGACAGACTGAGAGGGTTGATACCCTCGGTGGTGCACCGGGTCTGGCGGAACGAACGACGAGAAGTCGATAGCGGGCTCGGTCACATTGATTATTGGTGCGGCCAGACTTTGACCCTGGTAGGCCGATGTTGCGGTTGTATTCCAGACGGTTTGTGAGGGTTCGGCTTGCTGGGAAGTCCTCTGCGTTTGCTCGGCTTCATCGAGCCGTTGGAACTGTGCTGAGTTCTGATAGCCTCCATCTTGTTGGTATACTCCGACCTGCGCTTGGTCGGGCTGGCGGCGCTGCGGAGGTTGATACAGCCCCGAAGTGTGATGCTGCTCATCTTGCTGGAGTTGACTGGCTTGGGAGGGTTCGAGATCAGCTTGACGATACTGCTCGGCCTGCCCGACTCGCTGGGGGTCTTGAAACTGCTGAGGCTGTCCAGAAACTCGATAATCCCGATCCTTCTCAACCTGGGGCTGCTCAGGCTGGTGGTACTGCACGGGTTGGTCGGGTTGTTGGGCTTGCTGGTAGAATTGCTGCTGTGGTTGCTGGAACGCCTGCGATGGCTGGTACTGCGGGTATTGTTGGGATTGCATGTAGCCCACGCTAACAGGCCCCCAGTATTGGCCAGGCTGCTGTTGTTGATACTGTTGGGAGTCTTGGAATGGTTGAGGTTGCTGGAAGGGTTGTTGCGCGGGATGCTCGTATGGGCCGCGAGGATGCGGGTTCGGGTTCGGGTTCGGGTACTGTTGTGCGGCAGATGTACTGGCCTGGGAGAAATCCGAGGGTGCGTATTGCGACGAAGGAGACGCCGTCCTCGACGCCACCGATGGTGCTTCTGCCTGTGTTTCGGGGCGCTCTTTCCGTTGCTTGCGCAGCTTGTTGCGCGGTGGGCCCTGCGGTGAGCTGGAACCTTCCCTGACTTCGGGCAACTGGTGGATCGGAGCGAATTGGCTGTCCCTCCCGATCTGCGGCACTTCGCCCCGGCCGGGCACCTGTACATCCTGGCTGTTGTTGAGCATCTGACCTCGATACTCCACTGGTTGGGGTGGAGGTGAGTTGCCAGCGGAATCGGGCCGCCATCCTCCGCCGTGCCTCTCTGGTCGCGACTGTTGGCTCCATCAGGACTCTCCTCGCACAAGATATTTACAACTCAAACAAGCTTACCATTTTGACTCTTTCTCCCTGTCTCGAAGGTTGGGGTACAGTTAAAGTAAAACAGTCGCTGCCCTGGTTCTGGCCGATACGTCTAGAGCATCCTTGCTGCTGACGCCATCTTCCTTCCACCTTCGACTTGGCGCTTGCTGACTTTTGTAGCCCGACAGCTCCCACGGCACCGGCCGACCCCACCGCAAGTCAAGATAAATCCGAGTTCAGGGTACATCACACCTTCAGTGCGCGAACAACACTACGACCACCTGACGCAAGCCGGCAACATGTGTCGTGGCCCGCGCCATTCAGCACCTAGAAGCCATCCCTGCGTTCGAGCCCACACCCCCATTGGAGCCAATACCATGCCAAGGACGCCTCATCAGAACATAATTGACGCATTAGGATGATGATGGTATGATGGTTGTGCAGGAGCTGAACCTGCAGTCGGAGGCCGGTGAGGGATTGGACGCCACAAACGCCGTGCGACAACGACTAACTGCTCTGATAAGCTTTCCGGCGCGCTATGTCCGGCCGCTCTGGAAAAAACTACAGGCGAGGCTGCAACTTGGGCCGCAACAAGGTCACGCCACTTCCAAATAGCTTGACCGAGCTGTTGATGCGTCTACTTCAGGGCACCCTGATGCGTCGTCCCAACCCGCTCCCCGGGTGCCACACTTCGGGATTGAGCTTCCAATCATTCTCAGACCGTATTGATTTGGCCCGCTGGCAGTAACAAGAAGTATCAAGTATGGTATCAGCACGGCCGCAAAACCACCCGCTGAGGCCAGTTCCGGAGTCTGTGCCCGGTATTCAGGCCGAATGGGGTTTTACCATTTGGGAACTCTCTTCTTGTGAGTCGGCAAATCAGTAGGACTTGAGCGCACCTTCTCACTGTGTTTGATAGACTATCCAGATGGCCGGTCGTTTGAAGCAAACTACAGTGGCCTTCAAACTGTGGTGGCCAACAAAGACTTCAAACTGCGAATCATGTCCGTTGTCCACACAGCAGCAACCCCGCCCCCAACGGCTCATATCGGGATCGAGCTGACCTTTATGATAGTTTCGCGCCTGTTGATGTTTTCGGGAACACAAAAGTTGAGAAAGAAGCATTCTCCCAGCTTTATCGTCTCCTCTCCGTCCCAGATGAGTTCATGGATGAAAGAAAACAGTCTGTCAGCCACAGCTTCGGTACAAAGACAACAACAACGGGAACCTGCGCGTGGTTTCACTTTTTGTGCAAACATATCAACATCACAGTCGATAAAGAGCAAAGGGTTCGAATTGTCCAGGACAGGATTTACGAGCATGATTCCACCGCAGACGAGGACTATGCCTATATCAAGTCGGGGTTCATCATCAACACTATGCGCGGACCTGAAGGAAACGGCCCCCTGAGTGGCTCTACCACTCTCGTCAGCTTTGGGGCCACACCTCAGGTCAACGACCGGCTCAACAAGTTCATCCGTTCTATTGACAAAGAGCTGGCCTTCCCTCAACCATACCTATTCTTTGTCCCTGTACTCAGCGGGCTGTATGCCGACTTGGATGGCATGGCCTGGAACCTAAACGACATCTTTGCAGATCATGAGTCGGTAAGTTTAGACAACAGTAGCTTCCCCTTGATAAAAACAATAGGAACAGCTAACCTCGGAAACTAGAAACTCCTAACCGGCGCTTATGACATCTCGAAGTTCACTGAAGAAGACGCTAATATCTTCGCCACTCTCCACTACCTTGCCAAATACTGCTTTGTACTCATCGAGACCGTCAGTTCTCTCAAGCTCGTCACAGAGAATATCAGGTTACGGCTTGGCACTGACACATCGGCCCGGGAGTCACCTCCAACACTCCCCGACACTAACCCCCTGGAATCCATCCGCTACACACAAGCTTTGCTCGAATCGACCCATCTCCGCCTCAACACATTGCGACTGCGAATCAAGAACGCCATCAACCTCGCTTTCAATCTTGGAGCAGACAAAGACACCAAGACCATGATGGAGGATTCTCACGTCATGAAGGTTATTGGAGTCATGACTGCATTCCTACTTCCAGCTACGGCGTTATCGAGCGTTTTGGGGAGCAATATGTTCGCGTCTAATAATCAAGAGGCGTGGAAGATGAATGTGAATGCGTCATTTTGGGTGTGGTGTGTTGTTGCATTTCCGATCACACTGTGTCTGGTTGCTTGGTTGTTCGTGAAGTACATCAAAAAGGGGCTTCGGTTCGAATTCCTCCGGAGGAGGCGGAAGAAGGCGCAGCAGGGCCGAGTGTAAATGCAGCTCTAGTTGAACACTGAGCGTGGGTGAAATGGGCGGGATGTCGCTCCCAAATCCAATGGCGGATGGGATAGGAGCTCGACCGATGAGGGCTTACGGGATTGCCGTGAGCTGCAGCTAGCGATTCGAAGACAAGACCCTTTTTTAGGTTGCAAAGCCTGCTCATGTGGGCCGACTTTTCTCGTCTAGACTAGCACTCCATGCATAGCGTCGAGCAAGGTGAGAATCGGCTGATAATAAGGAGGCTACCACAGCGGCTGACGTTCGGGCTTGAGTGGCCTGCCACAAGCGTGTTACAATAGAGTTAGACCGATGAAGCATTCGATTTCCCCGAGAGCCGAAGCACAAGAGGAATAGACGGCCATAGGTATTGGGGTGCAGGGGATGACGACTGCCGAAACCAAACCTCTAGAGGCCACAAAAGTAAACCACAGGCTCTCGCGAAACCTTGTTTGGATATCCTTTCCGGATAAGAGAGCTACGGGCGGCGCGTTCTTGTTGTTGATCCAGAAGTTGTTGAGGTATGTATAGTATATGCCCGAGCATTTGTAATATAAAAACATGGAGTTGATGGATTTGGATAGCTCGGCGATGCTCGTTTTATCGATGTACGCCGTGTCTGCCTATAGATAGGGATAGTTATCGTAGCGCGCCTGGTCGCAGGCACAGAGCAATTTCTGGATTCCCGGTTTACCGCGATCACGGCACCCGCTGGTCCACTCTTGGAAGCTGGTTTCGTGGGGGCCCCACCGATGCGAGAGAGTAGCGTATGGTGGCGGGCCGGCGACGAAGTACTCGAGGTCGTAGTTGATAGTGTTGATGAGCCACATGGCGTCAACATGGCCCAGTGGCCCTGTTCGAGGGTGTGCACTGGATTCGAGATTGGAAAATACCCCAGCCGCCGCGGGCACAAAATCGGGAAACACGGCAGCGAACCACCACTGCTGCGCCACCCCCTTGCTTCGAAGCCCAAGTCTACAGGCAGTACACAATTCTTTTCTTCTATGAAGAAGGCACGACACAGCAGGCTAGGATGGCTTCGACCCTAACCAAATGAGCCAATATGGAGCCGACAACGAGACAATGGGTGGCAGCTAACTCTCTTTCCCAATTCCATCTCAGACACGACAACGCATTTGTCGGTTAATGGTTGTAGAACGATGACTTAAACTCTGCAATGCTGATCCGAACAACATCGCGAGCGTTGTCGTGGCAGCGCCAGCCGGAGGAATAGACTCGGCATGCTATATCGAGAAAAAGGGGGGTGGATAGGGCGATGAGAAGAAAGTAGTTTTTGCCACTAGCAGGACATAGCTTAGGGTGACAAGAAAGCAGTCAAACTAGCTGGTGCTCGTTGTCGCAGATGCTGATGTCACGACCCAGACAGGGGCCATCTCCAACCTGAGGCATCCGCCAAGTGGGGATCCCAGGGACAGCCAATCGCAGGTGTCCCGAGGTGTCCAGCAACGGGACCGGGACAGGAAGAAGCCACGGCCAATCACAAGCAATCCGAAGGGGAGCGTCCCGGCTACGGGACATTCAGGCTCGGGACAAGTCCACTTAGATATATACGCCGGCCTGACCTGGCCCAATGTCGCTCTCAGGGACAAGGAGGCATGCTGGAGCCGGGCGAGTTTCGCCGCTTGGTTCGCCAAGCCCTTACAGCGCTTTCTCGCTTTGGGGTATTGCAGGATGATACCGAGGTGGACAACTTCCATCTTACCGACGGGAGGGTTGCGGCTGTCGATCTTGAGATGATGGAATTGGTACTTTACCCTCCCGCCCGCACAGGTGGTCAGAATCTCTGCTCCGCCGCATCTCCCCCAAGAAAACAGACATCGTCAAACTAGCAGCCGCGAGACGCTCGTGCGGGGTTTTCGTCCTCCTACCAGCGCGCCTTCGACGTCTTCACGCGCCGCGGCCATCCGGATGGCGCGGGATCGATTCAGAGAGTTGATTGCTACCGGGATTGATATTCAGGTACGCTGGAAACGCGCGCAAGACTGTTTCGAGATCAGGAGCTGACGGCAGACAGTGGTCAAAAGCAGTAGCAACCTTCGAGTCTAAGGACGAGTCCGTCACGGTGCACTTCGATGACGGCTCTTCGGCGACTGGTCGGCTTCTCGTTGCCTGCGATGGCGGAAACTCGCGGATTCGTCGAGCGTTGTATCCCGAGCGGCAGAGCTACAAGATCCTGATCCGCGTCATGGGTGTCAAGGCCGAGTTCTCGCCAGAGCAGATGGAGCCCTTGTGGAAGCTCGATCCTGTCTTCTTCAAGGGACAGCGTCGGCGAATGATACGTACACATTCTTCAGTGGTGAGTAGCATGCCTCCTTTCCTGGGTTATGACTCCCCTGGAAACCATCCACCGCGCACGCAAAACGACCTGCGATACGTCCTACAACTAATCTCCTGGCCCTTTCGGCCCGGATTTCTTGACAAACCATCCCCAACCCTCTTCCCCGCCACAAAGGAGGCCAGCATTGATCTGATCAAAACAATTGCCAAATCCTGGACCGAGCCGTTCTATTCCCTGGCCAACAACATCCCGCCCACCTCCGAGATCAAGCACCTGGAACTCTATGACTGGCTGCGACCGAAGGAGGTGCAGGGCGTAAAGAATATTGCTCTGGTTGGAAACCTCATGTTGGTGACCAACTCCAGCCCAGACCAAGTTGCCCAACCGACAGTCTTTCGAACTGGGATATCCCTGGTCGAAATTTGCTGATCGTACCGTCGAAGCGATTCGCCTACAGCAGAGCTTCGTTGCACCAGACGCAGTCCGTACGAGACCGCCACAGCAACAACGGCCGCGATGACAAAGGCATAGACTGGGGGCGGGTTTGTCGGCGAGTTCTTTTACTTGCATACTGAACAGGCTGGCGGCGAAAGGTCATGGGGGTTGAATAGGGGATTTCTCAAGTGCTGAAAGCCCACTCTGCATCCGGCTAAGTAGTGATCGCCAATAGCCCAGCCGATCTTGCACTACATGCTCGTCCATAGACCCGGTGCTGGTTTGGTCCAGGAGGACTTTCTCCTGACGAATCCGAACAAGACCATTTTCCAGACAAGAGACTTACTCGATACCAGGCGCCAACGTGGTTGAAAACCTTGGCTCGTCTACGGATAGCAAGGAAGTCAAGGAAAAGTATCTCCTCCGCAATGTCGAGGCCGTTCTGGCGATCGCCTTGCCCAAAATCCCCGACCCCGACCCCGGCAACTCGCCTGGAGAGCTCCATACGACGCCAGCGAAGGTGAAATCTCATACCGCCGCACCATCGTTGCAAGATTCTCTGTACACCACTCTACAGTTCTCCAAAGACAAAGGCAACCAGCAAATCCGCCTCCTCTCACTCCTCCCCAGTTCCAAAGCAACCGCCGAAATTACCATGACTCTGTTCTGCGTCCCAAGCCTCCAATTTCACAAATATCACGCCCTCTCATACACCTGGGGCCACCCTTCCGACCCAAAACACACTATCTCCCTAAACGGACGCCCCTTCTCCGTAGGGACAAACTTCCACAACGCCTTGGTTTCCCTCCGCCAGGAAGCCCGCCCTCTTCTCCTATGGGTAGACGCCATCTGCATCAACCAGGATGATGAAGTCGAGAAGGGCGTCCAGGTGGCGCTCATGGGGGCGATCTATCAGAAGGCTGAGAGGATCGATATCTTTCTTGGGATGGCCACGCCGAAGAGCTATCAGCTGTTTGAATTCCTTAAGAGGGAATGTAATGCGGATGATGTCACACAGGAGAATGGTGAGGAGATTGAAACGGAGGTTGTGGCCTCCTTTGTCGAATTCTGCGACAGGGAGTGGTGGACGCGCGTGTGGGTGATGCAGGAGTATTATCTTGCGAATCGGGCACCGTTTTGGTATGTCGGCTCGCAGTGTGTTGATGGGGAGATGCTGTGTCGGGATATCAGGGCGCTGGTGATGGCGGCGCTTAAGCTTGCGGTTCCGTTTGGACATACGGACTATTCGGAGGCTCTGGGGAAGCATACAAGGAGCTCGTTGATGAATCGGCTATCCAAGATTGGCGACGGGGTACTGTCGAGGAGGGAGGTTACGCCGTATAATACGCCGAGGTTGCTGTTTGCGAAGCATGGGAGAAACGCGACGAATGCGAGGGATTATGTGTATGGAGTGCGGGAGGTGCTGGAGCCGCATTTTCGGCAGGTGTTTGTTCCGGATTATGGGTGTACTGTGGGGAGGCTTTTCGAGAAGCTTGGGGCGTGGTTTCTCCTCATGGATGGGTGGGGGGATATGCTGTGGTATTACCCCTTTCGGCAGGGCTGTGGGGATGAGAAAGGAGGGGAGCGTGAGGGACCTTCGTGGGCACCGGACTTTTCTCGACGACCGGATCACCTTTTCAACGAGCCGGAGCCCCCGAAGCTCTTGTCGGGCGACCCGAAGACAGTACACTGCGCCATCGTGGATAGGGTTCTGTACATCGAAGGGTGTAATCTCGATTTCATCAAGGAGGTCATCCCGATGCCGAAGACGCCGAAGGAAGACTCGGCCAACCTAGGTATCAACTCCATCTTCTACTTTGGAACCACCTTCTTCAAACGGCTCGGCCCCATCGGCATGATCATTTCGCAGTTTATCATCGCCATCGTGGGCGTCACTGCCGGCCGACTGGAAGCAGGCAACTGGTCCTTCGAAGTCTTGCAGAAGATGTGGCAACTGGATCGCGCCTTCTACTCTAACCAGCGAGGCACTTCTACCGGTGACACGAAGACCGATCGGGACACCGGTGCATTGCTGGCTTGGGCAACGACTTTTGGACCGGCAACATTCCCGTTGACGCCACGGTGGCGAGAGACGGGCGACTTTCTTGCCCCCGACTTCAACGAATACGTGGAAAGAATTCGCGCCAGAACCGAGAGGCTCCGGGAAAAGGGAGATGCAGAAGCCAAAGCCTCACCCGAGTCGGCTGAGATCCAAGAACGGTATGTACAGACAGCAAAGAATCTTGCTGCCGCTCACGGAAGACAAGCACGCGGGGCTGCCAAGCTCCACCGCTTTCTCGCCATGGAAATGGAGTGCGACTTCGCAACCGCTTGCGTTTTCGACTTTGCAAACATGGATTCTCAACTCCTATCCATAGCAGAATCCCCCGACTTCGACCGCGGCTTGGACTTGATACTCTCCAACAACTCCAACCCCCGCGACATCGTCTACGAAGACCTCATCCGTGCCATCCACCTCAACAGCGATCCTACCGATCCAACCTCGTTTCAAGACCTCGTCTCCATCGTACGCACCATCGCCCAGAAAGTCCATACCAGAATCGTCACCGGAACCCCCGGTCCCATCCCAGACCCAGCAGCCAATTTCTCCGAAACCCGCAACATCCTCGCCGCTCAAAAGATCCGGCTTCAGAAACTCAAAGACGGAGACCCTATTTCCTGTGCCTCCTTCGGCACCGAAACAGAAAGAGAAAATCACATCCTCTTTCTGACGAAACAGATTGAGACTTCGGAGGGGCTCCTCCCTGTCGAAACGAATCCGCCTCGCCTTCTCCCTATCGACAGGATTCGACGGTTTGTCACTCGTGTTGTGAGTCAGCTGGTATCCTGCTTCATTGCTCGTCCTCCATGTGAGAAGGCAGCGGCGTGGAGTCGTGTCGACGAGGACAGGGCGGCGCAGTTTGAGGGTCGTGAGTTCTTTGTTACGAAGGGGGGATTGCTTGGGTTGGCGTGTCCGGGGGTTGGGAAGGTGAAGGTTGGCGATCGGGTAGTGTTGTTGGATGGGTTGTCGTTCCCG
>Ga0247770_1000636_pt1 | contig 32767 bp, 25 predicted proteins | sample UWRJL136409B6_FD_179943 | JGI IMG/M metagenome (GOLD analysis project Ga0247770, IMG submission 179943) | Plant litter microbial communities from Arlington Agricultural Research Station in Wisconsin, United States - UWRJ-L136-409B-6 | ecosystem: Environmental > Terrestrial > Plant litter >... | reverse complement strand
CCCGCCTTCCTGGCGCTGGAGCGGGACCCGCTCGCGTGGTGGACGGAGCCGCGCGAGGAGCGCTACGTGGAGGCGCTGCGCGAGAGCGGCGTGGCGCTGGAGATCTCCAACCGCTACCGCCTCCCGCACGACCGCCTGCTCCTGCGCGCGAAGGAGGCCGGCGTGCGCTTCACCCTGGGCAGCGACGGCCACAGCGAGAAGCAGGTGGCGCAGCTGGGATGGGCCGCGGAGACGGCGCGCCGCGTGGGAATCGGCGAGGGGGAGCTGTTCGTGCCCGAGCGGCGGAGGAACTGAAGGGGACAGGTTGCAGGGGACAGGGGACAGCAAGACAACGGCGGGTGATCGGAATTCCGGCGTCGCGTCGCGCCGATGTCCGAGCGCGCGAGGGACCCGCGGGCTGTCCCCCGTAACCTGTCCCCTGTCCCCTTCGGTTCCGAGTGATAGATTGCCGCGCGCGGAGGCTCATCCCCCGCGGCGCTCTTCGTGCGGAACGGGGCGGGGGCGATCGATCGATTCGGAACGGACGATTTGACGGCGGAGGGGTGATGCGCGACGAGCAGGCGGGGAGCGGCAATCCGGAACCGGGCGAGCAATCGCGTCCCGGGAGCGTCCCGGCGTACCGGCGGCCCGAGGGCGCGCCGGACGCGTGGGAGCAGAAGGCGGCGGCGCCCGGCGCGGCCGGCGGCGGCGGGTTCGACGAGTTCGACGACCGCGGCGAGCGGGCCCGGCGCGACGCGGGCGCCATTCGCGCCGAGGACACGGAGCCGTACGTGGGGCTCCAGTACGTGGCGCGCCTCTTCAAGATCGTGGCGATGGTGGTCATCGTCGCCCTCACGGCCGAGATCGTGGCCGCGCTGGCCATGGAGGGCCCCGGCGCGCTCTTCCCGCTCTTCCTGGAGGTGCTGCAGGGGGCGGTGCTGGCGGCGCTCCTCTGGGGCGCCAGCGACCTCACCCTCCTCTTCATCGACGTGGGCCACGACGTCCGCGCCGCGCGCGTGCTGCTGGGGCGCATGTCGGCGCGGATGAACGCGGACGCGGCGGCCAAGGCGGGCGAGGGCGGAGGCGGCCAGGTCCGGCGCGGGCCGCGCCCCGGCGACACCGGCACCATCGCCGACCGCGGGACCGGCGTCAGGCCCGTGAGCGCGGACGGGACCGTGGGTGGAGGCAGGACCGTCAGCGATGGCGGGACCATCAGCGGCGGCGGGAGTGTCGGTGGAGGCGGGATCGTCGGCGGAGGCGGGACTGTCGGCGGTGGCGGCGGGACTGTCGGTGGAAGCGGGGCGGTGGGTGGTGGGGGCGTGGGCGGCGGGGGAGACTTCGCGTGACACGCCGGGTGCTCGCCGCCGCCGTCCTGGCGCTCGCGGCGGGCGCCTGCGACCGCGGCGGCGCCGACGTGGCGAAGGAGATCCCCGCCGCGGCGAAGCTGGAGGCGCTGCCTTCGGCGGCGGTCGACTCGTCGGACCTGGCGGGGATCGCGCTGCGGGTGCGGAAGGAGGCGGAGGGCGCCTACGTCCTCCACGGACGCACGGAGGCCGTGGACGCGCTGGAGGTGACGGTGGAGGACGGCGGCCGCGTGCTCTTCGGGCCCGCGCCGGTCCCCGTGACGGACGGGAGCTTCCGGACGGAGATGCGGATCGAGCCCACCGACTCGGCGGTCGTCTACGTCTACCTGGGCGACCCCGCCGGCAAGCGCCAGTGGCGCGTCCCCGTCCCGCGCCGGATGCGCGAGGTGGCCTTCGGCTCGCGGCTGGACGTGGACGACGTCCCATCGGAAGCGAACTGATCCCGATTCCGGGCACGTGGTCGCAGTTCAGCAGTGCCGAGGCTAGTCTTCACTCGCGAAACCCGACGTGTCATCCTGATGGAGCCCGAGCGAATGAAGGATCTATCGCTTGGGGCGGGATGATACCCCGAGCCGGCTATGGATCCTTCGGCCTGCGGAGGCTCGTGCCGGCGACGGATCGGGCGGGACCGGCCTCAGGATGACAGATTCAGGGATGTAGCGCTGGTATCATCAGACAATCGCGGCCCCGCGGGAGCGTTCCCCGGGGCCGCTGGCCCATGCGAGCGGACCGTGAGCGAACGCGAAGACGCCGATCTCCCCACCGAATCCGAATCCGAAGAGCTCGCGGCCCGGCCGCCGGTGCTGGACGGGATCGTGGTGGTGCTCTGGCAGACGCAGGACTACGTCAACATCGCCGGCACCATCCGGGCGATGAAGAACTTCGGGCTGGCGCGGCTGCGGCTGGTGAGCCCGGTGACCTGGGACCCGTGGCGCATCGAGGGGATCGCGCACGACACCAAGGACATCGTGGAGCGCGTGGAGATCTTCGACACGCTCGACGAGGCCCTCGCCGACTGCGCCTTCGTGGTGGGGATGACGGCCCGCTCGCGCCGGGTCAAGCGCGCCGTGGCCCGACCGCGCGACCTGGCGCCGGATCTTCTTTCCCGCGCCGCCGAGGCGGTGGAGGGGACGGCCGGGCCCGTGGCGATCCTCTACGGGCGCGAGGACAAGGGGCTCTCCAACGAGGCGCTGGACCGCTGCCACCGCACCTGCATCATCCCCACCACCAACCACGCGTCGCTCAACCTGGCGCAGGCGGTGCTGGTGATGGCGTACGAGCTGTGGATGGTGGCCGTGGGCCAGACGCAGGCCTTCCGTCCCCCGCGCCGCGTGGCCCCGCCGCCCACCGCCTCGCTCCTGGAGATCCTGTTCAAGGACATGGAGACGGCGCTCTGGGCCATCGACTTCTTCAAGACGCGCACGGCCGAGCAGGTGATGCGCACCCTCCGCGAGCTGGTGCGCCGCGCCGAGGCCGACGCTCGCGAGGCCGGCCTGCTGCGCGCCATCTCCATCGAGGTGGTCAAGTACCTCAAGCGCCGCGGCGTCTACGAGCCGCGCCCGGGCGTCTCCGAGGAAGAGCTCGCCGCCTCGGGAGACGCGGATCGGCCGATCGAGGCGACGGATCCGGTCGACGGCATCCGCGAGTCGGGCGGCTGACGGGGGGCGAGGGGACGGGCGGGAAAAGAGGCAGGTGCGCGGCGCGTTCCGCGCGTTAGATTGGGTGCCGTCGGGCGGCTCCGGATGCCGCCGTTCGCTTCATTCCAGCCGGAGGAGGGACGATGTTCTACACGACCGTCGTGAAGGTAGTGTCGGAAGGGTCCAGCCAGCCGCTGGCCGGGGTGCAGGTGCAGCTGTACGACAAGGACATGTTCTCCAAGGACGACCTCCTGGGCGCCGAGCAGACCAACGCGGAGGGCGAGGCGCGCTTCCGGTTCAACTCCGACCAGTTCGACGACGAGGACCAGGTGCTTCGCGGAATCTTCCCGGACCTGTACGCGGTCGTCCTGGCCCCCGACGGCACGCAGGTGTGCAGCACGCGCGCCGAGACGGTCGACAACGTCCCCCGCCGGCACATCACCATCACCGTCCCCACGACCGCCGCGCAGGCGCACGGCTGGCAGAGCGTGTAGATCGACGCCGCTGGTCCGCCGAACGCGAAGAATCCCCCGGGCGAACGGTCGTCCGGGGGATTCTTCCTGCGATCAGAGCAGTCGGACCGCGTTCGTCAGCGCGAGCATGTGTCCGCGCATTCGGCGGAGCCTCAGCCCGTTACTGCCCGGTAGGCTTTCCGCAGACCTTCGAGAACGTCACCGAGCGCTACGAGGAAGCCCGCGAGTATCACCCCGGCCACTCCACGCACGTGGATCCATCTGGCTTTTCGCGCTCGGCCCTGGACGAGGGCATCGCAGTGCTCGAGGCGCATGTCCTCGACGGCCGGGACGATCACCTGTTCGAACGTGGCGCGCCGGAACAGGAACTCGGTGATCGTCAGGAGCACGTGTCCTGGCGGGGGCCTCACGCGCCGGGCTGGTTTCGTGACACCCACCGGGTCCGCACGGTTCTCTACCGGGAACTCCTTGACGGGGATCGCTCTGACCGGGAACTCCCTGGTGAGCACACCCGCCTCGAAGTGCTTCCCGGGACCGATCCCGGGCAGATGGTCGCCGTTCCGGATCGCGGCCTTCAGCCAGGCTCCGAGCTTTTCAAGGGTTTTCTTCGTTTCCGCATCGACGTCCGGATCTCTTGCCACCAGCGAGAATATCTCGTTGATCTCCTCTGGCGTGATCTTCAGGTCTGCCACGCGACACCTCCGCCGTAGACCCGGCTCGCTGCTTCCATCGCCCGGTACACCCGCACCCCCTGTCCCGTGGCCCTGAACAGCTTCCGCGGGGGGCGGTTGGGTGGCGGAGACTCCTCTTCGCGCGACTCGACGAACCCCTTCTCCGCCATCCGCATCAGGGTGACGTATACGGTTCCTCGCTTGAGTTCCTGTGAGGCGGTGACCATCTCAAGCCCGTACATCTCGCCGTTCGTCGTCAGCAAGCGAAGGATCTCCGCTTCCTTGCCGGACAACCTCGGGATCTCCATCGCTGCCTCCCGTTGCACCGCCGCGATACCCTCGTGTGTATGCTATCTTACAAATAGTAGATAGGTGATGTCAACGTCCCCGGCTCAAGGATGCCGCCGACGTGCAGGCGCATGTCCGAGCACGTGCGGGATCGTTCATGCCGATCTGCCAGACGAAGAATCCCCCGGGCGAACGGTCGTCCGGGGGATTCTCGCGTTCCGGCGCTCGCGTCCGCGGCTACAGCTTCTGGCAGGAGCAGCAGTTGCGAGTGTCGCAGACCGGGATGAGCCCGTTGGAGAGCCGGTTGCAGATCTTGCGGCAGTCGTTGGTGGTGACGCACGAGCCCACGGCGGTCGGGTCCGTGCAGAGCTGCACCACCTCGACGGGGTTCGCCATCGCCGTTCGCGCGCCGAAGACCAGCGAGGCGGCGATTCCCGCGGCGTACGTCACGTTGCGAATGCGTTTCAGCACGGCGCACCTCATCATGTAAGGGAGATCGGACGGGGAGGGCGTCCGAATCGGCCGCAATCTTCACGCCCTGGCGCGTGCTCCCTCTCCGATCATCCCCCGCATCAAGCTGTCTGGCAATCTTCAGCACCCCGCACCCCGCACCCCGCACCTTCGCACCTTCGCACCTTCGTCCCCCCGCCCCTTCGCACTTCCCTCTTCACGGCCTAAACGTGATCGACATATAGACGTTCAGCTCGTGGCGATCGGGCGCGTCGAGCGGATAGCCCACGCCGGCGGTGAAGCGGAACGCGGGGATGCCGATGATGCTGACCGCATCCACCGGCCGCGTGGTCTCCACGCCCGCCACGCGATACCACTCCTCGTGGTCCGGATCGGCGGTGGCGCCCCAGTAGTAGGCCGTGAGGCCGAGGATGCCGGTGCTGGCGCGGTACGCCAGCAGCTCGCTCCCCTCCACCACGCCGAAGCGCGCGGCGGGCATCGGGAGGCGCTGCGAGAGGATGGCGCGGTCGAACAGCGTCTGCGGGACGCCGCCGGCGGTGAAGCGCTCCCAGCGCGGCGCATCCTCGTTCACGCGCCCGTAGGTCACCTGCCCGCGCCCGTTGAATCCGAACAGCCCCACGCCCAGCACGCCCGTCGCCACGCCGCGCCGCCACTCCGCGTCTCCCGTGCGCCCCACCGATCCGTGCAGCGAGAGCGATCCGCTGATCGACTGCCGCCCGCGCGAGCGCGAGAAGGCGATCGCCGGCTCGACGTACGCCAGCACTCGCCCCACGTCGCCCTCCCCATCCCCCAGCTCCAGCGACCCCGCCGAGCCGCCCGCCCGGAGACGCCACCGCGACGGCGTCCCGGCGTACGGGTACTCGATGGACATCGCCCCGCCCAGGTACGACGCGTCCAGCTCCGGATCGACCGCGAACCCGTCCTCCCCCGGCTCCAGCTCCGACGGATCGTGCGTGAAGGAGAAGAGCTCCGCGCCCACAGCCGGCCGCCACCCGCGATAGAGCAGGGTGAGCGACCCGCCGCTCCACGTCCCCTCGCCGCCGCCCACCCCGTTCAGCGTGTAGGTGAGGCGGCCGATGGGGTCCGTGCCGATCAGCGAGCCGCCGTAGCTGCCGCCGTCCTGCCCGGCGCTCCCCATCGGCAGGAGGCGGATGCGGCGCGGGCCCAGGCCGTAGCCGCGCGACGGCGGGACGGCGGTGCGGGGAAGGGTGTCCGGCGCGGACGTCGCGACGCGCGGAGCGGCGGGCGCGAGCGCCGCGTCCAGCGCGACCACGGCGCCGGGGCGCGCGCTGTCCGGTGCACGCGCATCAGGTCCAGCCCGCCCGCGTGGAGCGAGAGATAGAGGACGTGCCCCGTCCCCGTGACCGGCTCCGGCGCCACCGCCGCGCCCGTCACCCGCGTGAGCGGCGTCTCCGCCCCCGTCGCCGGATCGATGACGGCGAGGTTCGCCACGCCGCCCAGCTCGGAGACGGCGACCAGGCGCCCGTCCGCCAGCCACGCGGCGTCGTAGCGGCTGGCGCCGTGTGGTGACGGAATCGCGCGGAGCGCGCCGCCGGCGGGATCGGCGATCGCCAGCCGCCACGCCCCGTCGCCCTGGACGGCGACGGCGATGGAGCGGCCGTCCGGCGACCAGCGCGGGCGATAGAAGACGGCTTCGGGTCCGCCGGCCGCCAGCGTGGTCACGCCGCCGGACGCGAGGTCGACGCGGACCAGGTCGCAGCGCCCGTACTGGCACTGCACCGCCGCGGCCGACCGTCCGTCCGGCGCGGGATCGGCGGAGTGGATGGAAGCGCCGCGGGTGACGCGCCGCAGGGTGCCGCCGTCCCGCCAGCTCCACACGAACAGGTCCGGCCGCACCGCCCCGTCCCGCCGCGGCTCCGCGCGCGTCACCAGGATGCCGCTCCCGTCGGCGAGGAAGCGCGGATCGTCGTGCCCGCGCCCGTTCACGGGAAAGAGCGTGGCGACGGCGCGCTTCGGTCTCGGGCGCCCGCGCACGTCCGGCACGTCCTCCGGGTCGCGCGCCAGCAGCTGCGCATCGGCGGCGTCCGCGGCCGAATCTCCCGGCTCGTCCGCCGTCTTCCAGACCACCACGCGCGACGGAGTCCCCGGCGCGCCGCGCAGGACGACGGCCACGTGCTGCCCGTCGCGGGAGACGGCGGGGTCGCCCGTGCCCCAGGAGAGGCGCTGCACGGTGTCGCCCTCCACGATCCCCGCCGCCTCCAGCGCGCGCCGGGCGGCCAGCGCGCGCTCGGTCACGTCCACGGTGAAGCGCCCGTACAGCTCGTGCGGCGGCGCGCCGAAGACGCCCGAGAACGCCGCGGGGAAGGCGCGGTCCTGCCGCGCGCTCATCCGCCGCCACAGGTGCACCAGCGAGCTGTCGCCGCCGCGCTGCGCCGCCAGCCACTCCAGGTACGCCGAGCCGGCGAGGTAGGCCATCGCCCCGCCGTAGTATCCCCCCGTCGCGTCGAGCTGGCCGTACGTCGGCAGGCGGCCTTCCAGCGCCCACTGCCGCAGCACCGCCGCGCGGATGACGCTGTACGGGCGGCCGCTCCCGGTGAGCGCGCCCTCCACGTAGGTGGCGTACCCCTCCGTCACCCAGCGCGGCGCCTTGCGCGCCACCGGCCCCACGCGCACGGGCGACAGCCGCCAGAGCAGGCCGCTGCGCGGGTTGCGCGTGGGGCGGGTGAGATGCGCCACGTGCGCGAACTCGTGCACCACCAGCTTCTCCGCGAAGCCGCGGTTGTTCCCCAGCACGGATCGCGGATCCGGCGGCGTGGGCCAGAGCCCGATCGATGGCTCGTCCAGCAGCGGAAACGCGAACCCGTTGGTCTGCGACGAGGGATCCTCGACGACGATGGTCGTCCGCCCGCGAGGCGCGAACCCGACGATGGCCGCCACCCGCCCGCGCGCCGGCTCCAGGCGCGAGACCACGTCCAGCGTCCACGCCTCCAGCTCGCGCGGGTAGTGCACCGTGAAGTGCTGCGTGCGCGCCGTCCGCCACTCCAGCTGCGGCCGCGTGGTGGTCTGCGCGCCCGCGGGCGCGGCGCCGAGCATCGCCATCGCGGCGACGAGAAGGATGGGCGTTCTCATGGGATCGGGAAGAGACGCGGAGAATCGCGATCGTGAGTCCGGATGCCTGGTCGATCCGGGAGGATACGTGTGACAGCGTGTCGTGCGAAAGGCAGGCCGCGCGGGTCGCGTGTCACGGATCGGCGGGATGGGCTGTCATCATCGCGTGGCTGGCGTCGGCTCGCTCGACGTTTCGACGGGTCGTCTACAATGCCGCGACGGCCCCTCCCCCGGCCCTCCCCCGCAAGCGGGAGAGAGGAGAGCTGCAACGGCATCGCTCACGACGCCTCGCCGCTCGGCCCCTGAGGTCACGGAGACCGATGGCGAGGCTTTCCGTTGTTTAGCGGGTGTGTTCACGCACCCGCGCGGGGCTGCGGCACGGCAGTCGTGGTGGCTCGACGGGCGGTCTACAATGCCGCGGCGGCGACCCTCCTCCCGCCCTCCCCTCCGCAAGCGGTGGGAGAGCGCCGTACCTCGCTCGCGGCGACCTTCGGCGTGAGGGGCGCGATCTCTCCATCACTGCCACGCCGAAGCCTGCGGCATTGGTGATGGACGGCTGGCCGGGTCCCTCCCCCAGGGGTTTTTGGGGGAGGGACAGGCGCCCCCAGGCGCCAGGGAAGGGGGCCCACCGCCGCCGGGGATGCGCACGGAAGTTCAGCACACACCGGACGAGCACAGGGGAGATTGCCCTACGCCGCGTGGGGCGGGGCTGGAGCAGATTCGGGCTGCGACGAGGGGAGGGGTTCGCGGGGGCAACCCGGGACGGGAGCGGCGATGGACACGCTGACGGCGGCACGCGCGCAGATGGAGGTATCGCTCGCCTTCCACATGGTCTTCGCCGCGCTCGGCATCGGGATGCCGCTGCTGATGGTGATGGCGGAAGGGATGTGGATCCACACCGGCCGGCGCCACTACCGGGACCTCGCCCGCAAGTGGGCCAGGGCCACCGCGCTCACCTTCGCCGTCGGCGCCGTCTCGGGCACCGCGCTGTCGTTCGAGCTGGGGCTGCTCTGGCCGCGCTTCATGGAGTTCGCCGGCGGCATCATCGGGCCGGCGTTCGCGCTGGAAGGGTACGCGTTCTTCCTCGAGGCCATCTTCCTGGGCCTCTACCTCTACGGCTGGGACCGCCTCACCCCCCGGCGGCACCTCCTTTCCGGCGTCGCCGTCGCCGTCAGCGGGATGCTCTCCGGCGTCCTGGTGGTGGCCGCGAACGCGTGGATGCAGAACCCCGTGGGCTTCACCCTGGTGGACGGGCGGGCGGTGGACGTGAGCCCCTTCGCGCCGTTCATGAGCCCCGCGTGGTTCCACATGGCGCTGCACTCCACCCTCTCCTGCTACATCGCCACCGGCTTCGCCGCCGCCGGCGTGTACGCGCTGGGGATGCTGCGCGGCCGCCGCGACGCCTGCCACCGCTCCGGCCTCACCCTCGCCCTGGCGCTGGCGACCATCACCGCGCTCCTCCAGCCGCTCAGCGGCGACGTGAGCGCCAAGCACGTCGCCCGGCACCAGCCCGCCAAGCTGGCCGCCATGGAGGCGCACTTCGAGACGCGGACCGGCGCGCCGCTGGTCATCGGCGGCATCCCGGACCCGGAGTCGGGGACGGTCGCGGGCGCCATCCATCTCCCGAAGCTCCTCAGCTTCCTGGCCTTCGGCGACTTCGACGCGGAGGTGAAGGGGCTGGAGGAGCTCCCGCGCGAGCTGTGGCCCAACGTCCTCATCGCCCACCTCGCCTTCCAGGTGATGGTGGGGTGCGGGATGCTGCTGATCGGCCTGGGCGCGTGGTTCTGGGTGGGGAGATGGCGAAAGCGCGAGCCGGGGAGGTGGCTGCTGCGCGCGCTGGTGATCGGCTCGCCGCTCGGCTTCCTGGCGCTCCAGGCCGGATGGATCGTCACCGAGGTCGGCCGCCAGCCGTGGGTGATCTACGGAGTGATGCGCACGGCGGACGGAGTGACGCCCGTCGGCGGCGTCCCGGCGACGCTCTTCGGCTTCTCGCTCCTGTACCTGCTGCTCGGCATCGCCCTCGCCGCGCTCCTGCGCGGCCTGGCGACGGGCGCGCCGGCCGAGGTGGCGGCGGGCGACGCGCGGAAGGAGGCGGCGCATGCTCGCTGACCTGGTCGCGGGCCTCGCCCTCGCCGCGCTGATCGCCTACGCGGTGCTGGCGGGGGCGGACTTCGGCGGGGGCGTGTGGGACGCCTTCGCCCGCGGCCCCCGGCGCGACGCGCAGCGAGACGCGATCGCGAAGGCGATGGGCCCCGTGTGGGAGGCCAACCACGTCTGGCTGATCTTCGTCATCGTCCTCCTCTTCAGCGGCTTCCCGGCGGCGTTCGCGGCGCTGAGCGTGGCGCTGTTCACGCCCTTCCACCTGGTGCTGCTGGGGATCATCCTGCGCGGCGCCGCCTTCGTCTTCCGCGCCTACTCGCCGCGGAGCGCGCGCGTGCCGGGCCCGGGGCGGCAGGCCGCCCGCTGGGGCGCCGTCTTCGGCGGGGCCAGCGTGATCACCCCCGTGCTGCTGGGGATGTGCCTGGGCGCCGTCTCCGCCGGCGGCGTGCGCGTCCTCGACGGCCGCGTGACGACCGCGGGGACGCCGCCGTGGCTGGCGCCGCTGTCGCTGGCGATGGGCGCCTTCGCGCTCGCCGTCTGCGCCTACCTCGCCGCCGTCTACCTGGCGAACGAGACGGAGGGCGAGCTGCGCGAGGACTTCCGCCGCCGGGCGCTCCTCTCCGGCACGGTAGTTGTCGCGCTCTCCGTCCTCGTCCTCCCGCTCCTCCACGCCCGGGCGCCGCACCTCTGGGCGGGGCTGACGAGCGCGCGCGCCGCGCCGGTCCTGGCGATCGGCGTCGTCGCGGCGCTCCTCTCCGGGTGGGCGCTCCGGCGACGGCGTCCCCGGCTGGCGCGCACGGCGACGGTGGTCCAGACCGCGTGCCTGCTGGCGGGGTGGGGAATCGCGCAGCACCCGTTCCTCATCTACCCGGACGTGACGGTGCACGCCGCCGCCGCGCCCGAGGGCACGCTGCGCTTCCTCCTGTGGTCGACGCCGTTCGGGATGGCGCTGCTGCTGCCGTCGCTGTGGATGCTGTTCCGGGTGTTCAAGGGGCCGTCGATGGGGCTGGTGGATCGGGCGGAAGATGAGGAAACAGAGGTGCTCAGTCCTTAGTGCTCAGTCGTTGGTGAGATCGATTGCGATCGATCGGCATCCGCGCGGAACGCACCCTCGCACTTTCGCACCCTCGCACCGGATCCCAGCATGCACGCTACATCGAAGCCAATCATCATCGTCGGGGGCGGGATCGGCGGGCTGTCGGCGGCCATCGCGCTGCGGCGGGCGGGGTACGACGCGCAGGTCTTCGAGCGCGCGCCGGAGCTGCGCGAGGTGGGCGCGGGGATCAGCATCTGGCCCAACGCCTCGCGCCTGCTGCGGCGATGGGCGGTGCTGGGCGAGGTGGCGCGGCGCGGCTTCGTCTTCACCCGCGGCGAGATCCGGCGCCCGGACGGCTCCATCCTCCAGCGGATGCGCTTCGGCGCCTCGGACGCGCCCCACGTGCTGATCCACCGCGCGGAGCTGCACGCCGCCCTCGCCGCCGCGCTCCCGCCCTGGGTGATCCACACCGGCGCCGGGTTCGAGCGCTTCGACCAGACGGCGGACGGCGTGCGGGCGCGGTTCGGGGGGCTGGGAGAGGTGGAGGGAGATGCGCTGATCGGCGCGGACGGGATCCGCTCCGCCGTGCGCGCGCAGGTGCTGGGCGATGGGCCGCCCGTCTACCGCGGCTACCCCGTGTGGCGCGGCGTGGCGAGGGTGGAGGATGGAGATGCGGCCGATTCGCTCACCGAGACCATCGGCGCGGGGCTGCGCTTCGGCGTCGTGCCGATCGGCGGCGGGCGCGTGGCGTGGTGGGCCACGGCGAACGAGCCGGAGTACGCCGACGACGGCCCCGATCGGCGCGCCCGCCTCCTCCGCCTCTTCGGCGCCTGGCATCGCCCGATCCCGCGGCTGATCGAGGCCACGCCGGAGGAGGAGATCCTGAAGAACGGCACCTTCGACCGACCGCCGGTGCGCGGCTGGGGGCGCGGCCGCGTCACGCTCCTGGGCGACGCCGCGCATCCAACCACCCCCAGCTTCGGCCAGGGCGGATGCATGGCGATCGAGGACGCGGCCGTGCTCGCCGCCGCCCTCGTCGCCCACGCGGACCATCTCCCCGCCGCGCTCCGCCACTTCGAGCGCCGCCGCTACCGCCGGACGACGTGGATCACCCGCCAGTCGCTCCAGTACGGCCGCATCGCCCAGTGGGCCAACCCGCTGGCCGTCGCCGCCCGCGAGGCGCTCTTCCGCCTCACCCCCGCCGCGGCGACCGATCTGACCTTCCGCCGGATGTTCGCGTTCGAGGCGTAGCGCGAGCCTCCGGCCGACGGTATGATCTCCCGGCGTGCTCGCCGCCCGCGGTTTGATCTTCGCACGCGAGGCCCATCCCCATCGCCGGGAGTCGTCATCGCCGTCCTCGATATCCCCGCGGTCGATTCGCTTTTCGCCGGCTGACGCGGAACCGTACGGCGCCCGGCGGGGTTTACGCCGCGGCCGATTGCATCGCTTCACCCGACAGGTGGGACCATACCGTGCGACCGAAGTACCTGCTGACCGCGCTCATGCTCGTTCTCTCCGCCGGCGCGTGCGGACCGCGCCGTCCCGTCGTGGCGCCGCCGCCGCCCGCCCCGGCGCCCCCTCCGCCGCCCGCGCTCACCGCGGAAGAGGCCGAGCGCGCCCGCGCGGCCGACGCGCTGCGGTGGTGGGAGCAGGGCGTGGTGGCCGGGCGCCAGGGCCGCTGGTCCGACGCCGAGCGGCTCTACCGGCAGGCGGCGGCCGCGCAGCCGGGCGCGCCCACCTACCACATGGCGCTCGCCTCCGCGCTCACGCAGCTGGGCCGCGAGAACGACGCCGCCACCGCCATGCTCGCCGGCATCCGCGCCGAGGAAGCGCTCCCGCGCCCCAACCACCGCGTCCTCGCGGTCGACTACCAGCGCCTGATCCGCATGCTGGAGCGCCTCAACCGCCTGGACGAGGCACGCGCCGCCCGCGAGCGCCAGCGCTTCCACCAGACCATGCGAGACGCCGCGCCCCCGCGCTGAGCTTCGCCGCGGAAGAATTCCGGATTTCCGATTTGTCCAGGCGCGCCGATCCTCGGCGCGCTTTTTCTTGGCCTTCCTCCGAATCCGCGCGGCGCTCCTGCCCTCCAGCCGTCCGAATCGCGAGGCGCGCGATGGAAGATCCCCCGTCGGTTGCCTGCCCGCCAGCTGTCCAATTATACTGTTCACTTCGATCATCTTGACCGGCATCCCCACCGGAGGACAATGCCTCACCCGCAATCGGATCTGGAGAGACTCGTACGCCAGCTGGCCGCCAACAGCCACGAGCTCGAGTGGATCGAATTCAAGCACAACAACGCCAGCCCTCAAGAGATCGGCGAGTACGTCTCCGCGCTCTCGAACGCGGCCGCGCTGCACAACGAGAGTCGCGCGTTCCTCGTCTGGGGGATCAAGGACGAGACCCACGAGATCGCAGGCACCACCTTCAAGCCGTCGAAGACCAGAAACGGAAACGAGCCGCTGGAGACCTGGCTCGCCCAGATGCTCACTCCGCGCGTCGACTTCGTCTTTCGAGAGGGAACCGCGAACGGCCAGCCCGTCGTGGTCCTGGAGATCCCGGCCGCCGCGCACATGCCCACGCGGTTCAAGGGCGAGGAATACATCAGGGTGGGAAGCAGCAAGCGCCCGCTGCGGGATTACCCGGAGAAGGAGCGAAAGCTCTGGCACCGCTTCACGCGGAGCCTTCGAGGACGGTGTCGCGGCCACCGACCTGCTGGAAACCGAGCTGCTGTCGCTGCTTGACTTCGGCGACTACTTCGAGCTGTCCGCGCAGCCGGTCCCCACCACCTCGGACAAGGTCATCGAAAGGCTGACGGACGAGGGGTACGTGGTTCGGACCGTCGACGGGAAGTACCAGATCACGAACCTCGGCGCCATCCTGTTCGGCCGGCCGCTGAAGCGGCTCGGGCTGGACCGGAAGGGCGTCCGCGTCGTCGTCTACGAGGATGCGACGCGAAACCGGGCGATCCGGTCTCAGGACGGAGGAAGAGGCTACGCGAGCGGGTTCAACGGGCTCATGGCGTACATCAACGCGCAGCTCCCCGAAAGCGAGACGATCGGCCAGGCGCTGCGGACCAAAGTCCCCATCTATCCCGAAGTCGCCATCCGCGAGCTCGTAGCGAACGCGCTGATCCACCAGGACTTCTCGCTCGGCGGAACGGGACCGATGGTGGAGATCTTCGCGGGGCGGATCGAGATCTCGAATCCCGGGCGGCCGCTCCTCGACCCGTTGCGGCTGCTGGATGCGCCTCCCCGCTCACGGAACGAAAAGCTCGCGGGTGGCATGCGGCGCTTCAACATCTGCGAGGAGCGGGGGAGCGGGATCGACCGCGTGGTCGGTCTCGCCGAGGCGTTCCAGCTGCCGGCCCCCGAGTTCATCGTGACGCAGGAGCATACCATCGCCATCCTCTACGCACCGAGATCGCTCACCGAAATGACCAGGGAGGATCGGATTCGCGCCACCTATCAGCACGCATGTCTCCAGTGGGTGGCCAAGACCCAGCTCACGAACGCGAGCCTGCGGCAACGGTTCGGCATCAGCGACGGAAACTCCGCGATGGCGTCGAGGATCATCGGCGAGACCGTGAACGCGTCGTTGATCAAGCTGCACGATCCGGAGAACACGTCCCGGCGGCACGCTCGCTACGTGCCTTATTGGGCGTGATTCTTATTTGATGGCTATTTGACTGACGTGCGCTCGTTTATGGCGCCGCGCGTAGATTTTCCAGCAATTCCGCGGGTGTTTCGCCTTATTCTTATTTGACTCGTAAACATGTGGCGGTGCGCGCGAAGCAGGAATCGCGAGCCGGGAAAGCACGAAAGGCCGCCCCTGGGGACGGCCTTTCGTGTCTCACACATGCAGGAGCCGATCAGGCTTCCACGCGCATGACGTTCTCGGCGGCGGGGCCCTTGGGACCCTCGACGATGTCGAACTCCACCGCCTCACCCTCGGTCAGGGTCTTGAACCCTTCCTGCTTGATGGCGGAGAAGTGGACGAACAGGTCTCTGCCACCCTCGTGCTCAATGAAGCCAAAGCCCTTGGCGTCGTTGAACCACTTCACCTTGCCGGTTGCGCGGGCCATCTCCTACTCCTGCATCTGCGGGTTACATTCCGGGCGCCGGCGCGGTACCGTACCGCGCGTCGGCGTTTTTTCGCGGGTCGCGCCGGAGTCCGGCGCGTTCAAAGCACCCCCCGCGGGGCGCGGAAGTCACGTGTCCCGGTCGAAATCGTCCTCGGCCGCCGCGGGCGTCCGGCCCACGCACGGACGCGCGAAAGCCCGGACCGGGGTGCCGGCCGGATGCACGTCGCCTGCGAACGGATGAAAAGGAGCCACGGTCGGAGCGGGAAAGCCGAATCTGCGAAGCGGGGATGTAGCCGGGCTCGCGGAGATCCTGACGAGGGAGCGCGGGGGCTCCGGAGGTACCGACGGGGAGAATGCCGTCCTGAACGAATGCCTTTATAAGCCGTCCGCTCGCGGAAGTCAAGAATTTTCTCTCGCCCGCCGCCCGCGAACGCCGCGGATCGGTCAAGCTGAACGCCGAAATGGCGCTGCGGTGGCGCCATCCGGATGGATGGGCGCCCCGGCGTCAGCCGGTGTGGGCGCCCGCCGCCACGGGGATGCGGATCTCGAAGCGCGCGCCGCCCAGCGACTCGCCGGGACGGTGGCGCACCCATCCGCCCATCTGCTCCACCATCCACGCCACGGCGCTCAGCCCCAGCCCCGCGCGCTCGTCGCCTACTTCCGCCATCGGCTCGAAGAGCTCGGCGGCCGAATGGGGGTCCAGCCCGGCGCCGTCGTCCTCCACGTCGATGCAGACGATGGCCTGCGCGTTCTCGTCCATCTGCCGCGGCTCCTCCACGGAGACGTCGATCATCACCTCGCCGCGGCAGAAGCGCATGGCGTTGGCCAGCAGGTTCCACACGGAGCGGAAGAGGAACGACGCCCGCCCCTGCACCTCCAGGTCGGCGTCCACGTGCGACACCAGCCGCACCTCCACGGTGCTGGTGGCGGGGAGGAAGAAGCGCACGGCGCGCTCCACCACGGGATAGACGGGGAAGGTGAGCTCGGGCGAGGTGGAGCGGCCGCGGAGCGTGTCCAGCACGTCGCGGAGCATGGCGGCCAGCTCGGCGCTGGTCTCCACCACGCGGTCCATCTCGCCGATGGGGGCGCGGCCGGCGCGCGTCTCGGCGGCGGCGATGCGCGCGCGCATCTCCAGCGCGGCCATCCCCTCGGCCAGGTCGTGCAGCAGCTCGGCCGAAACCTGGCCGAGCGCCTCGAGCCGCTCGCGGAGGAGGAGGCCGGGGTAGCTGGGGTCGTCGTAGGGGCGGGACCGGTCCATCGTGAACCACCCGGTGAATCTGGGTTCCGCGGGACGCCCGTGTCGCGGGGGAGGCGGCCTTTCGCGGGGACGAGCGCGGCTCGTTTCCAACGATAAGGACAATGCAAGGAAGCCGCCAGTGACGCGCGGCTCACTCCGCCGCGGCGGCCACCCTGAAGCGTCCGGCGAGCGCGTCCAGCGTGGCCGCCGTCTCCGCCGTGCGCTGGCTGGTCGCGGCCAGCCGCTCCATGGCCGCGCGCTGCGCCCCCGTCTCGGTCTCCGTCTGCTCGGCGCGGGCCACGGAGGCCTGGGCGATCGTGCGGATGCCGGCGACGCGGTCGCGGACGGCGGAGAGGGAGGCGGCCTGCCGCTCCACGTCGCCGGTGATCTGCTCGATGAAGCGGACCGTGCGCTCCAGCCCCTCCACGATCTGCCCCAGCGACGCCGCCCCGGAGTCGGCCACCTCGCCCACGCCGCCGATGCGGCCGCTCCCGGCGTGGAGCCGCTCGCGCACCTCTGCCAGCGCCGCGGCGGTCTCGGCCACCACGCCGGAGACCTCGGCGGCGGAGGCGGCGGACTGCACGGCCAGCTGCCGCACCTCGCCCGCCACCACGGCGAACCCGCGCCCCTGCTCGCCCGCGCGCGCGGCCTCGATGGCCGCGTTCAGCGCCAGGAGGTTGGTCTGCTCGGCGATCTCGCCGATGGCCTCCACGAAGCCGCTCACCCGCGCGCCGGCGCCCTCCAGCGCGCCCACGGCGTGCTCCAGCCGCGCGTAGTCCTCGCGCAGCTCCATCAGCAGCCCGCCGGCGCGGCCGATGCGCTCGGCGTGGGCCTGCGCCTCCACGGCCAGCCCGCGCGCGGTCACGGAGGAGCGCGACGCCTCGCCGCGCAGCTGCTCGCCCTGGCGGCTCACCTCCTCCACCGCGTCGCCGCTCTGGGCCACCAGCACCATCTGGTCGCCGGCCTCGCGGGCGGCCTGCGCGGTCAGCGCGCCGATGCGGGCGGCGGCCTCGCGCACCTCCTCGGCCGTCGTCGCCAGGACGTCGGAGAGGCGGGCGAGCGACTGGGAGCGGCCCTGGATCTCGCCCACCATCTCCCCCACGTTCCGCGACATGCTGTTGACGGAGACGGAAAGGAAGCCGATGTCGTCCAGGTGCCGCCCGGGGAGCCGCGACCCGAAGTCGCCCTCCTCGGCGCGGGCCAGCGTCTCGCGGACGCGCCGCAGCCGCCGCGTGTACGAGACGGGGCCCATCAGCGACAGCCATCCCACCCCCACCAGGAAGAGCCACTCGATGGCGATGATGGACGCCGGGACGCCCTCCACGCCGCGCAGCCCCAGCCAGCGGCCCAGCGGATAGAAGACGGCGGCCAGCGCCAGCTGGTACCGGGCGGCGCGGGGCATCCCCAGCGCGTAGCCTCCGGTGGCGAAGATCAGGTAGGGGAGGACCAGGTACCCCTCGCGCCCCAGCGCCCAGGCGAACCCCGAGATCACCCAGGTGTCCAGCGTGACGATCCCCCAGAACTGCCACGGGTGGAAGCGGTCCGTGCGCTCCAGCCAGGCGACGATCAGGTTGCCGAGGAAGGTGACGACGGCCAGCGCCCACGACCACGCCCAGGGGATCTCCACCGCGCCGGTCACCTTGCCGACGGCGGCGAGCCCCACGGCCAGGAAGGTGAGCGCCCAGCGCTTGGTGATGGCCTGCCGGTGCCGCTCGCGCATCACCAGGATGCGCTCGCGCGCGAAAAGCTCGCGGAAGTCGATCGAGTCTTCCAAGGTGGGGCGGGGCGGAGGGAGGCGCGATGAATAACTTGAGCGAACGGGCGTCCGCCGGAGAAGCGAACGCAATGATGCCGGAGCACGCCGCGACTGTCAAGAAATCCGCCTCCTCCCCCGAAGCCGAACGGCGTTCATCCGCATGGCGAAAGGATGGTCGGAGAGTTCGTCCGCCGTTTTGTTTCAGGATCCGGATGCGGACAGGGCTCCCATCCGACTGGTCGAATGGAAGCCCCGCAAGGAGGTCGAATCGAGCCAGGTCGCGAGAATCCCCTTGCGCCGAATCCCGGTCCGCGCGGATTCCTCACCTCACGGGGATGCGAATCTCCCGTGGCTCCAGAGGCTGCGGCTACGACGACGCCAGATCCGCCACCGCCGTCTCCCGGAGCAGCGCCCACGTGGCGCGGACGTGGTCCTCGGTCGTGCGGAGGTTGCCGATGGCGAGGCGTAGGACGATGCGGCCGTTCAGCCTGGTGTGCGAGAGGAAGGCGCGGCCGGTGGCGTTGACGGCGGCCATGACGCGCTCGTTGTGCGCGTCGGCGGCCTCGTCCGGCATCCCCTCCGGGCGGTGGCGGAAGACGACCAGCGCCAGCGGCACGGGCGCCATCATCTCCCACCCCGGCTCCGCCTCGATCCACCCGGCCAGCGCGCGGGCGATGCGCACGTGCTCGCGGATGCGCGCCGCGATCCCCTCCACGCCGAAGTAGCGCAGCACGAACCACAGCTTCAGCGAGCGGAAGCGCTTCCCCAGCGCCGGCCCGTAGTCCATCAGGTTGGTGACGGACTCGCCCTCGGGGGTGACCAGGTACTCGGGGACCAGGGAGAAGGCGCGGCGGGCGATGGACGGGTCGCGGAAGTAGAGCGCCGACGCGTCCACGGGGACGAAGAGCCACTTGTGCGGATTGACGACGAGCGAGTCCGCGCGCTCCACCCCGTCGAAGATGCCGCGCATCTCCGGGACGATGGCGGCCGGCCCGCCGTACGCCGCGTCCACGTGCAGCCACAAGCCATGCCGGGCGCAGACGTCGGCCACGGCGGCGACGGGATCGATGCTGCTGGTGGACGTGGTCCCCACCGTGGCGACCACGCAGAGCGGGCGGACGCCGGCGGCGAGATCTTCCTCGATCGCCCGCTCCAGCGCGGCCGGGTCCATCCGGAACTCCGCGTCGGTGGCGATCTTCCGCACGCCCCGCATCCCCAGCCCCAGCGTGAGGCACGCCTTGTCGATGGACGAGTGCACCTGCTCCGAGGCGTAGACGCGCAGCCGCGGCAGGTCGCGCCCGCTCATCCCCTCCTCGCGCACCCCCAGCCCCGCCGCCTCGCGCGCCGTGGCGATGGCGATCAGCGTGGAGAGCGAGGCGGTGTCCTGCAGGGTGCCGCGGAACTCGGGCGGGAGGCCCAGCATCTGCCGCAGCCAGTCCAGCGAGCGCTCCTCCAGCTCCGTGGGCGAGGGGCCGCTGCGCCAGAGCATGGCGTTGACGTTGAGCGCCGCCGACAGCATCTCCCCCAGGATCCCCGGCGCCGAGCCGGAGATGGCGAAGTACGCGTGGAAGCCGGGATGATTCCAGTGCGTGATCCCCGGAACGACGATCCGCTCGAAGTCCGCCAGCATCGCCTCCGCCGATTCGCCCTCCGCCGGCGGCGATTCCGGGAGCTGCGCGGCGACGTCGCCCGGCTGCACCTGGGCGAGGACCGGGTACTCGCCGACGCCGGCCAGGTAGTCGGCCATCCAGTCGACCACGGCGTGCGCGTGGCGGCGGAACTCCTCCGGCGGCATGTCGCCGAGCGAGGCGGCATCGGGGCGATCGGGAGCGGATTCGGGCGCGAGCGTATCCATCATTCCATCTGCGGTTTCGGGGGATGAACGTCGCCCCTAACTTACCCCCGCCGCCCGGCCCGCGCACGCACGAGCGGGAGCGCGGATCTCGACCGGACGGCGATCAGCTGGTCGATGCGACGAATCGCTCGCTGTCACCTGTCCCCTGTCCCCTGTCCCCTGTCCCCTGCCGTCCATGATCCGCACCTCTCCCGAAGTCGCCGACGCGCTGGACGCGGGTCGTCCGGTCGTCGCGCTGGAATCGACGGTGATCGCGCACGGGCTGCCGCGGCCGCGCAACCTGGAGGTGGGGCGCGCGCTGGAGGCGGAGGTGCGCGGGGGCGGCGCCGTCCCCGCCACCGTCGGCGTCGTCCGCGGCGTGCCGATCGTCGGATTGTCGGGGGAGGAGATCGACCGGCTGGGGACGGCGGAGGGGGTGATGAAGCTGTCGACGCGCGACCTGGCCGTTCCCGCCGCGCGCGGGCTGGACGGCGCGACCACCGTGGCGGCGACGATGTGGCTGGCGGACGACGCGGGGCTCTCGTTCTTCGCCACCGGCGGGATCGGCGGGGTGCACCGCGGCGACGGGCGCGACGTCTCGGCGGACCTGGCGGAGCTGGGGCGCACGCGGATGATGGTGGTGTGCGCGGGGGCCAAGTCCATCCTGGACCTGCACGCCACCCGCGAGGCGCTGGAGACCCACGGCGTGCTGATCGCGGGATACGGGACCGACGAGCTGCCGGCGTTCTACTCGCGCGAGAGCGGGCTCTCGGTCGACGTGCGCGTGGACGGCCCGGAGGAAGCGGCCGCCCTCTGGGCCGCGCACGAGGAGATGGGCCTTCCCGGCGCCATCCTCCTCTGCGTCCCCCCGCCGGCGGAGAGCGCGATCCCGGCGGCGGAGATGGAGCGGGTGATCGCCGAGGCGCTGGCGGAGGCGGAGCGGCAGGGGGTGCGGGGAAAGGACGTGACGCCGTTCCTGCTGACGGCCGTCGCGCGGCGCACGGGCGGGCGCTCGCTGGAGGCCAACGTGGCGCTGCTGCGCAACAACGCCCGCGTCGCGGCCCGGGTCGCCGCCGCGTACGCCGCGCGATGACGGGAAAGCCGGAGATCCGCGCCGAGGCACGTCGCCGCCTGCGCGCGCTGTCGACGGAGGAGCGCGCCCTGGCGGAGGCGGAGATCACGCGCCTGGTCTGGACGGTGCCGGAGGTGGCCGCCGCGCGCACGCTCATGCTCTTCGCGGACCTGCCGGAGGAGGTGTCGACGGACGCCATCGCCGCGCAGGCGCTGCACGCGGGGATCGCGCTCGTCTACCCGCGCGTGAACGTCGAGACGCGGACGATGACGCTGCACCGCGTGACCGCGCCGGACCAGCTGGCGCCCGCCAGCTACGGCATCCGCGAGCCGGACCCGGCGCTCACGACGCGGGTGGATCCGGAGGAGATCGAGGCGGTGCTGGTGCCGGGGCTGGCGTGGGACCGGCGCGGCGGGCGGCTGGGGCGCGGCGCCGGCTACTACGACCGGCTGTTCGCGCACGAAGCGTGGCGCGGCTTCCGCTGCGGCGTCTTCTTCGCCTTCCAGGAAGTCCCCGCCGTCCCCACCGAGCCGTGGGACGTGCCGCTCCACGCCGTCGTCACGGAGCGGGAGGTGTGGCGGGGGGAGTCGCTCGCACGACTCGAGTCCTCGGCGGGCGATTGAAATCGCGGCAACGACAGCGCGAAGTCCGCCTTCGCGTCGCCTTCGCGGACTCCCCGGCCGCGGATCTGGCGCGGGAGGCGGGCGGGGTGGCGTTCCTCCGATCTCCTTCCCCCGGTCGAACCCGGGGGCTACAAAGGCACAAAGTCCGCCTTCGCGGACCGCGGTTCGGGCATCGGCGCGCGGGGCGAGGCGTCGGTGTGAGCCTCATCGAAGCGGAAACCCCTCTCCCGGATCGCCGGGAGAGGGGTTTCTCGATCTTCATCCGCCGACCGTGCCGTTTACTTCCGGCAGCCGCGGCCTTCCCACACCTTTTCCCACTTGGCGCCCTTGTCGCGCGAGATGACGGAGTACCAGGAGTCCTTGGGGCCGAACATCTGCACCAGGAGGTCGCTGCCGCCCTTGCCGTTCCAGTTGAGGTGGTCCACCAGCTTGGGCGCCACCTTGGGGGCCTTGCGGTAGTCGTGCACCTCGCTGTAGACGGGCGTGTACCCGGTGCGCTGCTCGTAGCTGGCGATGTAGAACACGCTCCACCCGTCCGGGTTGGGCGGCCCCACCGTCAGCTCGTCGCCGGAGAGGAAGGTGGTCGCCATCTCCGGGTTGCCGCCGGGGACGAAGTCCACCGACTGCAGGTCGCGCTGCGCGCGCGTCCAGCTTCCCGGGCGCGGCATCCCGTTCTGCAGCACCAGCCGCTCCGTCACCAGCGGGGCGTAGCGGCGGATGGGGCCGGTCACCTGCGGCGGGCTGAACTCGCCCACCACCTGCGGCTCCAGCCCCCGCCGGAAGGCGATGAACTCCTGGTCCGCCGCCGCGGCCGCCACGGCGGCCACCTGCCCCAGCCCCGTCGGCACCCCGCACGACGTGGACGGCCCGTCGCCGCGCAGGGTGAAGGTTCCCACCGCGGCGCCGCGCCGGAAGAGGACGAACTGCGTGTTGGGCGGGAGCACCGCCTGCCGGAAGCGCTGCTCGTACGCCTGCGGCGAGACGCCGGCCGGCCGCTCCAGCGTCCGGATGGAGTCGCCCGAGACCTCGCCCACGGGGACGATGCGGTCCTGGTTCTGGGCGCGGATCACGTGGAAGAGCACGGTGCCGCGCGGAAGGCCCAGGTTGGGCGCGTCCTCGGGGGTGGGCGTCACCTCCCCCGCGCCCTCGGGCGGAGGTGGCTTCACGAAGCGCACCTCGGCGCCTCCCCACTGCAAGTTGTCGCAGGCGGAGAGAGCGGTTAGAATCATCACCGCCGCGGCGCGGAGGGTGCGTGACTGCGGTGCGCGCATTTCGGACGTGTCCGGGAGTTGCGTGGAACGGGCCGGTGCCGCGGCGCGGAACCGGTCCGTGAGCGTTACGGGCTCAAGGCCCAAGCAAGGAGCCGGCCAGCGCGGGAGATTCCCGCCACGGGGCCGGACCCACAGGTTACACCGAATCGCGTCCGCCTGCCAGATCGATGATCGACACCAGCGAGTTCCGCCGCGTGATGGGCCACTTCGCCACGGGGGTGGCGGTGGTCACCACGCTGCGCCCCGACGGATCGCCCTGCGGCCTGACCGTGAGCGCCGTCTGCTCCGTCTCGCTGGATCCCACCATGATCCTGATCTGCGTGGACCGCGCGGCCGACACCCACGACTGCATCGACCAGCGCGGCGCCTTCGCCGTCAACGTCCTCCCCGAGAGCCCGGGGGAGACGCTGGCGCGGCGCTTCGCGGGGAGCGACGTGGAGGACAAGTTCCGCGGCGTGGCCTTCCGCGAGGAGCACACCGGCGCCCCCGTGCTCGCCGACGCGCTGGCCTGGCTGGACTGCCGGGTGGTGCGGCGGCTGGAGGGGGGCGACCACACCGTCTTCATGGGCGAGGTGCTGAGCGCCGACAGCGGCGAGGGCACCCCGCTGCTGTACTACCGGGGAGGATATGGCCGCTTTGCGCCCTGACCTCCTCCGCCGCTTCTCCGGCTCCGTGCGCCCCCTCCTGGTCGGGGCGGCGCTGGGCGTGGTGGCCTTCGCCGCCGGCTCGCTGATCCTGTACGAGTCGGGCGGGATGCTGCGCGCGGCCGGCGGGCTGGCGGCCACCTACGCGGCCGCGCTCGCCGCCGGGCTCTGGGCCGGCGCCCCCGGCGCCCGCCGCGACGCCCCGCCGCCGACCGGCCGCTGGATCTTCGCCGGCATCGCGCTCGGCGTGGCCGGCCTCTTCGCCTCGGCCTGGCAGGGGTTCGGCGGGCAGGACCGGGGCGAGGTGGTCCGCGCCGGGGCGCTCCTCCTCCTGGTGGGCCTCCCCGTCTACGCCATCGGCCTCCTCCTCCCGCCGCTGGTGGCGTGGGAGCGCCGGGGCGACGCCGATCCGGACGACGAGGGCGAGTCGCCGTCCTCCGGATCCGCGTCGACGGTCGCGACCGTGCTGGCGGGGACGGCGATCGGGTCGGCGCTGGCGGGGATCGTCCTCCTTCCGCTCATCGCCCCGGGGCCGCTCCTGCTGGGGACGGCGGCGTTCCTCACCTTTCCCCTCTTCTTCCCGAGGCCCACCGCGGTGGACGACATGGACGAGGAGGTGCTCTGGGAAGAGGAGACGGCGTTCGGCTCGCTGCGGGTGACGGAGATCGTCTACCCCGGAAAGCGCCAGCCCGAGCGGCGGCTGTACCAGGGCGACGAGATCGAGTCGGGCGAGCTGGTGCGCACGGGCGCGCCGACCTTCGCCTACATCGCCTCGGGCGAGCGGCTGCTGGCGGAGATCGCCCAGCCGGGGCAGGAGTACCTGTTCCTGGGGGGCGGCGCCTACACTCTCCCTCGCCGCGTGGCCGAGCGCGACGCCTCGGCGCGGATCACGGTGGTGGAGCTGGACCCCCAGGTCACGCAGGTGGCGCAGCGCTTCTTCGGGCTGCGTCCGGAGCTGGGGATCACCTCCCTGCACGGCGACGCGCGGGCGGTGGCGACGCGGATGCCGGCGGGCTCGTTCGACCGCGTCTTCCTGGACGTGTACGACGGGACGGAGCAGGTGCCGTATCACCTGGTCACGGCGGAGGGGCTGGCGGTCTTCGCGCGGCTGCTGCGCCCGGGCGGGGTGCTGGCGATCAACGTGATCGGGGTGGGCGAGGGGGAAGGGGAGCGGCGCTTCTGGTCCACGGTGCGCACCGCGCGCGAGTCGTTCCCGTCCATGCGCCTCTACTTCCACCTGGGCCGCGACTACCCCGAGCGGCAGAACTTCCTGGTGGTGGCCTCGCCCGACGGGGGCACGCGCCTCCCGGACGCGGCCGGGACCTTCGAGGAGTGGCCCGAGGCGGAGTGGCCCAATCTCCCCACCACCGTCTTCCGCGACCGCTACCCCACCGCCGACGAGCGGCGCGGCGCGGAGCCGGAGCGCCAGCACACCGCCGAGCCGGCGTAGGGACGGTCGATCGACGGCGGGGGTTCGGACATCGGATGGAGGGCGCGGGGAACGGCATCGTTCTCCGCGCCCTTCTCTATTTTCGCGGATGTCCCCAGATCGCGCTATGAAACGCCCGTTGACATGCCTGACTGGGCGTGGCGCTCATTTGATGGTTGTTTGACTGACACACGCCCGATCGCATTCCCAAACGTAAAATTTCAAGCAATCTCGCGGGTCTTTCCGTCCGTTTCTATTTGATCGCTTACCGGGCACGCATCGGCATCGGAAGATTCGAGGCGGACGTGATGCCGGGTGCGGAATCGTATCGGATTGTGCGATCGGTCTCGCTCGGGGCCGGAGTCTCGTGATCGCCCCATACCATGCCAACTGCGTCATCGAGGGGGATGTGGAGCAGGGGCCAACTTCCGCGCCGACCCTCTGATGACGTAGTTGGCGATGCTCGAGGGCGCCGATGTGGCGGGCGGACACCGATCGCGGAGAGGGAAGGCCGAAAGGTGCCTCTCCGAAAAAATTTCGATACTCATCTCCGCCCATGGTTCCACGGCGGAACGCGGGCTTTTCCTCTCCGGATGCGACTGCCTCATCACCGTCTCTCTGCACATTCCGCGCAGGGCACTGGTATGACTGCTTGAAAGCACGAACGAAGAAACGCTAGGCGCCGAGGTGTTCTCCTCTCCCGGCAACGACTCCTGAAACGGCGAGAGGGGAAGCGTGATGCGTCCGCGAGGCAGCTTTCGTGGACCAGAGCGCGAGAGGTGAGGTTGCTGGGGGGTGCGCGCCTCGGGTTGATTCGCATCTCCCACAAAGAAAAGCCGGCCCGCGGCGAGGTGCCGCGGGCCGGGCTGGAGTGTGTCCGTCGATGGTCCGACCTCAGCTGCAGGTGGTCTTCCCGGTCTTGGGATCGACCACGCACCCGCTGGTGGGGGTGGACTGGAGGTACGTCTGCCCGCCGGTCCGGGTCGGCGACGTGGTGGTCGTCGTCGGGCTGGTGGTGGTCGTGGTCGGCGACGTGGTGGTCGGGGACGTCGTCGTCGGCGAGGTGGTCGTCGGCGACGTGGTGGTCGGCCCCGTGGGGGTGGTCGTCGTCGGGCTCGTGGTGGTCGTGGTGGTGCTGGGGGTCTTTACCCGCAGCAGCCCCCAGATCCCGCCGTCGAACAGGAACGACGCCTGGTCGCGGTACAGGTAGTCGCCCGGCACCTTGTACTTCCCGCCCGCGCCGTTCTTCGGGATGATGTCGTGGTGGTTGGTGGGGCCGTGGCCGTCACGCGCGCCCTTGACCTCCGAGAGCGGGTTGGCGCCCAGCGACCGCGAGCCGTTCACGTACGGCAGTTCCTCCCACGCGTGCCCGTGCAGCGCGAAGATGTGGTTGCGGGCGTGCCCGCCCGGCTGCAGCAGACGGATGCGCACCTGCTCGCCCGCGTTCGCCGTCAGGATCGGCGTCTGCGCCGCCGCGCCCTTGAGCGAGCTGGTGAAGTCCAGCTGGCGCGTGTACTCCAGCTCGGCGTTGGGCGCGAAGCCCATCCGGAACCACATGGGCTCGGTGCGGTAGTTCAGCCCCTTCTGCCCCGAGTCCTCCGGGTCCTCGGCCTCGGCCAGGTTCGGCACCGCCGAGTTCGCGGCGAAGGTCTCCATCCCCGGCGTGGTGCTGGAGCACGACACCTTCTCCTCCGCCTCCTCGATGTCCAGGCAGTCGTACCGCTTGAGCGTCGTGCTGCGCGCGAAGCGCAGGTTGATGTCGTCCTGGAAGAGGAGGACCGCCTCCCGGAAGAGGAACGCCCCGTCCGAGCTCCGGCGGATGGTGGCGAGCGCCCGGCTTCCCGGGTCGGTCACCGCGTACGTCCCCTGCGGCTCGATGACCAGCGAGGCGATGGCGCCCTTGTTGGAGTGCTTGATCCGGTCCGACGAGGTCAGGTTGATGGCCCCGAACTCGATGGGCGTGCCCACGATCCGGTTGTTGTTGGTCACCCGGATGTCGCCGGCGTACCACACGTAGTCGCGGTACGTCCCCGGCGCCACCATGGTGTTGCGGTTGATCCCCACCTCGTGCCCGTCGGAGCGCTGCACGTCGAAGGCGACCAGCTGCGGGTGCAGCCCCACGTGGTTGGAGGGCCTCACCTCGTTGGCGTTGAACCGGTCCACGATGGTGGGCAGGGTGTTGTACCCGGGGAGGTCCGGCATCGCCGTGGCCGTGGCGGGGAGGCGGTTGTGCAGGCGCACGTGGATGCACTCGCCCGCGTTGGCCCGCAGCACCAGCGGCTCGCGCGGCGCGCTGGCCCGCAGCTTCTGGGTGGCGGGGTCGATGTCGGACGTGTACACGTACATGATGGCCGTGGGGTCGTGCAGCTCGCCCCCGTTCACCGTGCGCGTGTTGTAGCGCAGCGTCCCCTCGGGGAGCGCCTGCTGGGCCAGCACCGCGCTGATGTCGAAGTAGCGCAGCCGCGCGATGCGCGGGCAGGTGTTGTAGAACCCGCGGTTGGTGCCGCCCGAGCCGAAGTACACCGTCGACGTCTCCATCGTGGTGCTGCTGGTGGCCGCCGTCTGCGTCCCCGTGCTGGTGGTGGTGCTCTTCTCGGCGTACGCCGGCTCGGCCACCGTCACCGTGGTGTCGCCCGTGGCCGTCAGCCCCTTCTGGGCGGCCGCGCTGTCGGAGCTGACCACGTACTCGGCCCCCGTCTCCGGGTCGTACTCGAACGCCAGGTGCTCGGCCCCGCCCGTGCTCTCGTTGCCGTAGCCCGACACCACGCTGTCCTGCTCGGCCGCCGTCATCGTCTCGCCGGCGGCCGCCACCTGCATGGAGTACGACTGCTTCTGCATCGTCATCTGCTGGTCCGCCGTGGCCGTCGTGCCGGTGAAGCTCGTCGGCTGGCTGGAGACCGGGTAGCTCGGCGCGTATCCTTCCGGCATCGCCACGCGGCTGGCCGCCGCGTCCTTCAGCGCCGCGTAGAGCGAGAAGGAGATGCGGTTGGTCCGCAGCGGGAGGAGGTTGGGCTGCTGCCGCCGGTACGAGCGGATGATCCCCCACGCCCCGTTCCACTGGTCGTCCACCGCGGCGCCGCCCTGGTACAGGTAGTCGGCGATGGTGTCGGCCGCGTTGGTCAGCAGCGGGTCCAGCCCGAACTCGTAGTACTCGCTGATCCCGGCCATCTGGCTGTTGCGCCACCCGGAGGTGGAGTCGCGCGGCTCGAACATCCACCGGGTGCCGCTGACGGCGAAGTTGTGCCCCTCCTCGTGGGCGCCCACCAGGAGGCGCACCAGGATCTTGTCGTCCTCGTAGGCGCGCAGCAGCGGGGTGAAGGGGTCCCGCGGGAGCTCGCCCACCCGCTGCCCGTACGGCCCGAAGGTGTTGAGCCGGGCGTCGTCACGGGTGCGCTGCGACGAGTACGAGTGGCTCAGGTCGCCCGCGATCCCCGCCGCCTGCGTGTTGGCGGGGTTGCGCACCCGCATGGCGATGGGCTCGTTGCGGTAGTTGACCAGCATGGTGCCGGGATCGTCTAGCGAGATGATCTCCGGGCACGGCGGCGTGTCGATGCCGTTGGGGCAGAGTCCCGCGTACTGCGGCGGGCGGATCAGGTTGGGGAGGCCCACCTCCACCTTCCCCGGGGGGTTGATGGCCGGCAGGCCGCCCAGCGGGCCCACGCCGGAGGTGTACCCTTCCTTGCCGTACGCCAGCGCGAAGTCGGCGATCTGCAGGTTGAACTCGCGGAAGTTGCGATCCGGGGTGGCCGGGTAGAGGACGTCGGCCCGCCAGCTGGTGGGTCCGCCGTCCGCGCGCCCGCCGTACTGCACCCCGTTCTCGGGGTTGCGCCACACCGTCCCCGCGTCCTCCACGATCAGCCCCGCGTACAGCCCGGCCTGCTGGTGGGTGGAGGGGCCGAAGTGGTCGTGCGTGAACACCGTCCCCAGCCGCCCCTCGGTGCCGGCGGAGCGGAGGATGGGGTCCACCCACCAGCGCTGCACCGTCTCCTGCGCGCCCACCCACTCGCCGTTGGGCCCGGCGCCGAAGAAGGGGTGCGCCCTGGCCACCGGGCAGGTGGGGGTCCCGTCGCGCGCGTCGCCCGAGCTGATGCCCGTGCAGCCGTTGTTCTTGCGCACGGCGCGCACGCGGGCCTGCACGTCGCCGGGCGAGAGCGAGCCGTCCTCGTAGTTCCACCCGTTCGCCGCGCCGTCGGAGCTGGTCACGTCGAACTTCACCAGGTGGATGTGCTGCCCGATGATGTCGGTGGGCGTGGTCACCTGGTAGTCGTCCTGCTTCCACTCCTTGGGCACCAGGTTGACGAAGTGGTAGTTGATGCAGTCGTTGCTGTGCGCCCGCATGAAGAGCGGCTCGGGCGCCTGCGTCCCGGCGCGCACCCCGGCCACGTCCTCCCACAGCGAGAACATGCGGTGCTGCGGGAAGCTCCACCCGGCCTTGTTGTAGGTGACGTTGGTCTGGAAGGCGGCGCCCTTGTAGGTGCGCGGCGTTCCGCGGGCCACGCCGTTGAGCGCGCAGGGGTCGGCGAAGGGCGCGCCCTTGGTGGCGGGGCGGCCGTTGGTGGTGAAGGTCCCCGCCGCGGCCAGGTTCCCGGCGATGCGGGTGGCGTGGCCGGTGGCGGCGTGGAACGCCATGGCGTTCTGCTCCAGCGCGGTCCCCACGTCGGGGAGCCACTGCACGGCCAGCAGGTCGTCGTGCTTGCTGAAGTCGCGGGTGTTCAGCGCCGGGAAGGTGGAGACGCCCCCGGTGACCACGTGACGGGCCAGGCCGCCGTCGAACTCGGTGTCCAGCGGCGGGCTGGGGGGACGGTGCCCCGCCTTCCCCGGGATGTAGAAGGGGAAGCCCGGCATGGTGGTGGTCGGCAGCGGCGCGACCGCGTACCCCGGCATGGGGACGATGGCCGGGATGGGGGTGCCGGTCGCGATCTCGCCGTCGGGGAGGGCGCGGGCGCCGGCCACGGGGCGGCCGTCGGTGCCCAGCTGCGTTCCCGCCTCGAAGACGTCGTGCGTGCGCCACAGCGCCCACATCCCCTGCGCGAAGTGCGGGTAGAAGTGGCAGTGCAGGATGGCGTCGCCCACCGTCTCGTTGCGGTTGCCGCTTCCGCCGTAGGTGATCTCGTAGGTGAAGCCCGCGCCCGGCCCGATGGCCTGCGAGTCCAGGTAGTTGCTCTCGGCGTTGTTGGGCGAGTGCAGCCACTGGTGGGCGTGCAGGTGGAAGATGTGGTGCTCCTTGGGGCCCGCGTGAAGGTTGCGGATCTTCACGTGGTCGTTCAGGTAGCTGTGGAACACGTTGGACGGGTCGTCCGGGTACAGCGTCTTGGTCGCCCGCGGCCCCTTGAGGGGCGCGGCCGGGTCGAAGTCGGCCGCGGCGGGGACGTCCACCACCATGGCGGGGTCGCCCACGGCCCAGCTGGAAAGGAAGAACTCCTCGAACTTGCAGTCGTTGCACTGCCACATCGGCCCCAGCCCGAAGCGGTTGGCCAGGATCTCGGCGCCGATGCCGCCGGTGCCGTAGTTGATGCCGAAGGCGTCACGGCCGCCCTGCAGCGTGAACTCGAACTTCTCGTCGTCGAAGATCTTCTCGAAGGCCTGGGTGAGCCCCGCCTCGTCGTGGAAGATGACGGTGTACTCGCGGAACGGGCGCTGCCGCTCGGGCAGGGCCGGCACGTTCACGTTGGCGAACGACGACGCGGGGAAGTTGCCCCGGCTGGGCCCGGTGATGATGGCCGAGAGCTCGGAGTGCACCAGCTCGTTGCTGGCGTTGGTCATCTTCAGGATGGGGCGCCCGGCCAGGGCGTGCCCCACCGGGTAGACGGCCGTGTAGTCGATGTCGGGGTAGCCGCCCACCATGATGGGGTTTCCCAGGCCGTCCTTCTTCGTCGCCAGCCGCAGGTCGGCGGCGGTCACCTGGCTGCGGTAGTACTCGGCGCCCGCGGGCTGCACGTTGACGGCGCCGAAGAGGCCGCGCGCGATCTGCCCGCCGTCGCCCTCGCCGCCGGTGGTCTGGGCGGTGCTGTGCAGGAGGAAGGTTCCCTCCTTCTCGGCGTACAGCGTGTAGGTGCGCGAGCCGCCCGGCGCCACCAGCCCCGACGTGGCGTTGTTCTGCACGTTGGAGCCGTCGTCGGTGATGTTCCCCACCAGCTGCATCCCCACCACGTGCACGGAGGCGTTCCGCGTCCCCGGCTGGCTTCCGCTGGGCGTGGTGGAGAGCAGGTTCCGGAAGTTGATCTTGAGGCAGCCGCCGGCGTTGACCCGCAGGGTGAGCGGGCGCGGGCGCTTGCCGTCGCGGAGCCGGGCGTTGCCGGCCACGGCGGTGCCGCCGGTGCTGGAGACCACGTCGCCGGCCAGGGCGAACATCATCCCGGACGGGTCGTGGGCGCCCAGGCGGTTGTACCAGATGAACTGGTCGAGGGCCACCACGTTGGCGGTGACCGTGTTGGCGGTGGTGCACTGCGCATGGACGGATCCCGCCGTGGCGGCGGTCAGCGCCGCCGCCAGCCCGAGCCGGCGCCAGGGCGGCGCCGGTCCGAATCGTCGTGACATCTGCGGACTCCTACGATCGGTGGATGAGGGGGGTGGTGTCACCCGATCCCGCGCCGTCCGCCGGCATCGCTCCCGACCCGTCTCCGTCAAGGTTCCCAGGCCTCGCCGAAGCGTCTGGAAACGGAGTGGGAAGGATCGCCGGCATTCGGATTGTGCGGGGGGTTCCGGCTCCCCCCAGGGCAAGCGCATTGCCAGAAACCGCCGTTTCTCATAAGCCGTTGCGAGACGGCTGCTTAGACAATCTGCGACCTGCCTCCCCCCGTCGGCGCCGCGCACAGGACCTGTGCATTTTAAGCCGGCTTGCGCACAGCAACTCATACGATTCCAAGGATTTACGGCACCAGATTCAAATATAAACGTCTGGTTTTTAGATTGCTTGAACCTGTAATTGCAAGCCGCCCATGATGATTCGTTTCGATCACTCGATACCGCATCTTCGCCGGAATGCCCTCCGCAAAACGTGGAGATTCTCCCTTCCCTCCGTCTGCCTTGACCAACCTCTCCGGCTCAAATCGTCCCCAAGAGAATGATGGAGGAGCAGATGGACATCGGGACGCCGATCGTCCTCCCCGGGCGTTTTCATCCTCCCCCATCCACCCACGATCTTCCGTCGTGCCCCGATCGAGTGCGGGTGTAGGGGGATCTTCCCTCGCTGCACAGATCCTGTGCACGCCCGATCTCCATCGCCCGATCGTGATCGATCCTCCCGAAGTCGATCTCGATCACGCATGCGATTCCCATCCCCACCGCTCCCCATCGACGGTTCCGCACCGCCGATGTGCACGGCACGATCGCGATCCTGGGATTGGCTCCTTCCTCCCCCGATCCCCCGCCCCCCCGATCCTCCACATCCGATCTCGATCTTCTATCTCCTACCGAGTCTCATACCAGATGCCGCATCGGATTGTGCAATCGATCTCGCTCACCATCGGTGTCCGTGCTCGCCCGGTCCGTGTCAACCGCGTCATCAGGAGGATGTGGAGCAGTGGCCAACCTCCGCGCCGATCCTCTGATGACGTGGTTGGCGATGCTTGAAGGCGCCGACGTGGCGGGCGGACACCGGTCGCGGCGAGGGAAGACCGAAAGGTGCCTCTCCGAAAAAATTTCGATCCTCATCTCCGCCTATGGTTCCACGGCGGGACGCGGGCTTTTCCTCTCCGGATGCGACTGCCTCCCCAGCGTCTCTGCACATTCC
>Ga0247770_1000634_pt1 | contig 32821 bp, 20 predicted proteins | sample UWRJL136409B6_FD_179943 | JGI IMG/M metagenome (GOLD analysis project Ga0247770, IMG submission 179943) | Plant litter microbial communities from Arlington Agricultural Research Station in Wisconsin, United States - UWRJ-L136-409B-6 | ecosystem: Environmental > Terrestrial > Plant litter >... | reverse complement strand
TCAACCACAAACAGCAACACATCCCAACTTCAGCGGTAGACCGCACAGCATCTTATTCTTCGACGGTGCCCTCAGCCGGCTTCTGGTCGTCCTGCACGGCAAGCTGCTCAACATTCACCGCCAGCGTCGTGAGATCCGTGGGCGCTGCCTCTTCAGTCGGAGCCGCGGGCGCCTCGGGTTTGAGGTAGCTCGAGAGCCAGTCCTCAAACTCTTGTTTCTCCTGGTTGGGATCAGTCGAGTGGTCATGGATAGCCTTGATCTGCTTGAGCATCTCGACCCAAAGAGCAGCTCCATGCGTGCCGTCCTTGGCGTAGGCGTTGAGGATATTCGGAACAGCGCTGATACCCTCCTTGATGACCTTTTGTACGAGCGGGTCGGTGAGCAGCTCCGACATGAGCTTGGCGCCCTTGAGGCCGGCGCTCAGCAGGCTCTCCTGGCGGTGCGCAACGAGGGAGACCATGAGCGTATTGGTCTTGGCCTCGCCTGCGGCCTCCTTGAGGATCGCGTTTATCCTATCCTGAGTAGAGCCCGTCACCTTTATGAGCGCGGGGTTAAGAAACATGGCTAGAAGAAAGTAAGAGGTCAGCGCTAGGCACGCCGGAGGTAGATGGGTGGCGGGACCTACCGGCCGAATAGGCCTGCATAACGTCCTGCTTAGAAACCAACTTTGCGGCGACAAACGGCATGGCTTGCTTGCCGTACTTTGCGATGGGCTTCCAGCTGGAGAGCTCGGACCAGGCAAGGGGGCTAGAATCTTTCGAGGGCCTCTTTGTTGCCGCCACCCAGATCCCCCAGGCACGGGTGAGCTCCTGGTTCATCTTGTTCGTGTCGGGCGTCGAGGGCCTGGACGGGACGGGGGTGGACGGCTTGGCCGGAGCCTTTGGGGCAACTGGCTTGGCTGGGGCAGCCGGCTTGGCCGGAGTAGCCGGGGCAGCTGGTTTTGCCGGGGCAGCCGGCTTGGTCGAAGGCGGAGGGGCAGCTGGCTTAGTGGTTGCGGGCTTCACCGGCGGTTTCGCTGCTACAGGAGCAGGCTTCTTCACCACCGGGGGCAGTGAGGCCGGGGCCTTGCCTGCAAAGACCTCGAAGGGCAGTGGAGTAGCGGCCATGGCGGCTTGGTTCTGGATCGCCTCTTGCTCGCCCTCGCTGAGCTCCGCCAACCCCTCGGTAGGTGCGGCCATGAATGATACTAACGGGGTCGGAGAGGGGTGACGCGGCGGGTTCGGCCGGATGGGGTTCTTCTGGAACTCTCCTCCGGCGGGGGGGCCACCCCTGTATTTGAAGTAGTAGGCAGGTGTGCCGTACGATTTCAAGTCGTCCCTTCCGTGTTTGATGAGGTAGCCGGTGCCGAGCTTACTGGTCCAATCGCCGTTGGGAAGCTTGCGGGCAAAGTGTCGGACTTGGCCGCTGCCTTTTACTTCTTCGTAGCAAATGACCTCGGCTTGGTTGCTGGGGCACTCGTCAATGCCGAAACTCGCCACTATAACGCATCAAAGAGCGGTCAGCAACAGTTTGGTACTAGAAGAGCAATGCCTGGAATTGTCATATTGCAGGCCTTGACCGCATTATGAAAGACCTCGATTCCATTCGAACAGCCTGTGAGCGACTGCAGGAAAGCCTAGAGAAAGAGCGGGACAGCTTTGAGAGAAGGCAGGGAGGTCTTCAGAGAAGCCAAAAAGGACCTGATAGTATGCGGAAGATATGTGGAGAGTGCAAGGAGGCCTTTGAACAATAGGAGATGGCCTATGGGGAATTGGGTGGAGAGGGCTCGGTGGAAACGTACAGGCCTCTTTCAAATCAGAAAGACTATACCACATCTTGTTTGCTACCCAATGGTTCATCGGGTACGGCTTCCCTGTTTCATCTAAATCGGTGAATGCTGGGGGTGCCAAAAAAGCCCAATGATTGCAACGCCAATCACCGTTTCCCGCGTCGGGCGCGTAGATCTTCCAGTCCTTGCCGCGAAGTTCTGTGAGGCCGAGCCCATACTTCTTGTCGTCATCTGGCCTGGGGGATTCATCGTCGGGCTTCTCGGGCAGGCAGAGCTCGTTGACCTCTGCGGCCGTGGGAGCCCGGGGCGTTGCCAACCAGCCGGCGACGTGGAGAGTGTCCGCAGTGTGTGGCATTGTTTTGAACCAGTGAAGAGCTTAGGCGTGTTGGATGGATAAACAAGCGGGATGAATGATGAATGGTGAGGTACAACATGTAAACGAGGGATGCGAACACAGGGAAGATGCCATAGCTTTATAGCAACACGATCTGGGGCAAGACTAAAGGCTACCATGCACTGGAGGAAACTCAACATGACTCCTCACCTGAACTTTCTGGGTCTGGCCGTCCAACAAGTGCAGCCTCAACTCCGTCTCAACAGTCGAAGTCGGTATGTTGCCGCTCTGGTGCGGTCCGCGTGATGAAACGCGGCCGCCAGTTGTTGGGCGGTGCGGCTGGAACTTGAAGTAATCACTGTGCCGTAAACCTCTGGTGATCTCTGTCTGACCTTCTTGCGCGGAGTCTTGCGGAAGAGAAGGGGGGCTGGATTTGTCGGAGGGAGGCTTTGCAGTTGTTGGATGCAAAGTGTGGTAACTATTCCGGCCCCCAAGTCAGCAATAAAATGTAAACCAACATATGATGGCAGCGCTGCCACGTGATACAAAGCTCGAAGACCCCGCTCACGGGCGATTGCCGCACCTACCCGACGACCCAAACGGGGCATGACCGTCAACCGCTGTCGCACAACAAAGCCAACATGCCCATTGTTGGGGAGCTGAACCAAAGTTCAAGTCGCCCTCCGTTGTTGCCTGTCAAAAACACCCCCGGCACCAACAGACCCCAAGCAACGGAAATCGGGACCCCTGATGACAGCATGGAGCAGAGGCAGTGTTTTCATCAGGTGGTTTTCCGATTCTCCAATGGTCCAATGAAATGCACGGATTTTGACCATTGATACAAACCAACGAGGCTTGCGGTGGCGTTTCCGGTTGGTTGGCCGCCGCGCGTTGGAGGATTGTAGTGATGGGTAGTGGGTAGGTACGGAGCAGACAGAGGTAATCTTGGGCCAAGACCGTGATTACTTAACTGTTGTTACCGATCTGGAGACGGCTGTAATGCGGCGGCGCTCAATCCTACTCCTAGTTAATACGCCGAAATCTGATGACCATGCGGAATAGGTACTTGGTAGGATGCTGCGAGTAATCCGCTCACGTGGACGTAACATTGGTCGGTCTCACGTTATGCTCGAGCCATGTTTCTGGTTGGCTGTGCCGCTCCAAGGTCAAAAAGGTGCGGAAGGTATTGCCATACTGCGCATTTGCGTATTCTCTACAACTTGAATATCCGATCCAGCCTCTTGGAGGGTGGGGGAGGGAAGCGTCATGGCTCCGGCAGGGGTTAGGTACCTGATGGAGAGCGCCCAGCCGCCCAGGTGCATACAATGTTGCCAACTGCATCCGCAAGGCCACAAATCAGTGTTGAGGGTTATAAGACTCCGAGCAGCCACTGCGATTATGACACTCGAAGCTAATAACCAGCTCGTCTGACAAGCTCGTACTTATTGTCTTTGTAACATCGCTAGAGTAGGCATTCCTCGGGGATAAATCTTGAAAAGTCTTGCGCCGGGCGTATGGCCTTTCTTCCGATGGAAGCCGGGTGAGCTCCTAAAATAAAAAGGTGGTAAGCTTGACAAGCGGAAGGCGGCCGTCGTCTTTGCCTGGCGTTCCCTTTAGAGGGGCGGGGTTGGTTTCCCCGGCTTCCAGCGGACCATGGCCGGATTGCGCATCGCCATGTCTGATGTGGTCTTCTGGGAAATAATTGTTATGAGATAAGATTCTTCTCTCATTTCATTAAGAAGATCGGCTATTTTGCGTGTTAATCCATCAAGCTTAGCAGGTCTGGGAGCTGCTCCCTTTTAGCCTGGCAGCTGAAGGCTCGCTGACGGATCAGCTGTGGGGTTTTTACTCTCCTCGCTTCCCGGCGTTAGCTGGTGGGGCTGGTGCCATCTTGCCGGCGTGGGGCAGCTGGTTGCAAATCCTCAGGGGTCGAAATTATCATTCGAAGGTGTTTATCTTAGAAACAGTGTATAAGCGCAGATCGATCTTAGTGCAACGCTGAATGGTGATTTTCAATGCCTGGGCACTCCTGGTCGGCAGGCAGAATCGTGATTACCTAATCGGCAGCAAGAGTGGGGCTGAAGTGCAAGGGTTCAAATTGGGTGCAGCAACGCGACACCAAACGCGACCTCAAGACGAGGTTTCATCGACCAGCAACTATCGCTAGCATTCCGGCGGCCAGTCCGCAACCGCCAACATGTCGAGAAGGCCTCCCAGAGGAGAATACATCGAGACGGTTCGTTTAATCTTCTTTGTCTGCCAACTACCTCAGCTGCGCAATGCTAACGCCGGTTTGTCGCAGGACACGGGCAACAAGGTTGCCCGCAAGGCGAACCTTGTCGGCACGCAGAACATCATGCTCGGCGGCAAGACAGTCATCCAACCCGAAGCCATGATCCGAGGCGACCTCTCCCGCTCCATCCAGCCCTCCTCGTCCTCGGGCGCCGCGCCCGCGAACAACACTGCCGTCGCAATTGGCCGCTACTGCTTCCTCAGCCGCGGCTGTTGTCTGCGCCCCCCTGGTCGCCTGTACAAGGGGTAAGCCGGTAGCTTAGCTATCCCCACTCCCCGAGCCGAATACTGAGATGGATACAGCGCGTTCACATACATGGCCCTACGAGTTGGTGACCACGTCTTCATCGGCCCTGGCTCCGTCATCCAGGCAGCTTCGATCGGCAGCCACGTCTACATCGGAGCGAACGTCGTGATAGGCGAGCTCGCCATCATCAAAGAATACGTCAAGATCCTGGACGGCACCGTCGTTCCCGCCAACATGGTCATACCGAGCTTCAGCATCGTCGCTGGCCAGCCCGCGCGAATCATTGGCGAGTTACCGGAGGGCGGACACGAGGCGTTCGAGCTGCGCGAGCTGTACAAGACGGTCGGAAACAATCCTCAGCCAGCGCCTTCCTGAGGTGCTCGGTGGACAACAGAGTTATACCTACATCATATTAGAGCCCCCATGCCGCGGATGGCAGATAGACAGCCAGCCACAAGCAATAGCCTCGCCCCCGTCCCGGGCTGCCATCCCGAGCTCGGAGAGAACTTGGAAATGGCCAGATTTTGGGATAAAGAACCTCGGACGCTTCTCCGCTCACAGACCACGTGGTTGGTCCAGCTGGCATGCGACCGAGTTTCAGATTGGCTACTGCTTTGATAGGCAAATGCTTGGAGCCGCCGCCTGTCACCTTGCCAAGTAGCGGTCTTTGTGCTGTTGTTAGCGTCGGTTGTTTCAGCAACATTGGCTTTTGCAATCAAGGAGATCCCTCGTCGCCGCAAAGACCTTCATGCCACGGTCATCATACTCTGGCAAAGAAGATTCGGGCCTTGGCTGGGGGCTCAGAATAGCGCTGCCGTTCAGAAATATGATATAGGTCTTGGTCTCCGCATCCCCGCCGCAACGAACATCAGTGTTTCTCGTGTACTCCGACCAACAATCCCTCCCGCATTACCTCTTCCTATGGATCAGTACGGGCAAAAATTGAACAAGCAAGATCGAAACTATCATCATCGACCGATGGCATGCAACTGCGACTGTTTCTGTGAGGGGACGACAAGGGCGGAGGAGTTGTTATGCGTTTACTGCGAAACAAGTACTGCCAAGCGTACTGCAGTTGAGATGAGACGCCTAGATGACTGCCCACCGGAATGCCATACCAATGCAACCATTTCCCGGGGTCTATAGCAAAGCTCTGCTTGCGTTAATCCCCGATTTCTACCCAAGCTTCCGTCCAGTTCTACTTCGCTAATTCTGCATACTTGTGATCCGTCACCCCCTGTTTCTCCAGCTTCATCTAACTCTTTGCATTCTTCTTTACGCTCTCCTCCAAGCTGGTCCATCCCTGCTGTCCAACCCTCAGCAACAAATCCTCTCCCCCCTGGTTCGGCACCTTTGTCTGATCCCATCCCGTGTTCTTCGGCTTCGCCATCTGCTCCGCATGCTCGGGATACAACCGCCGCAGGATCTCCGCCCCCTTGAACCAGCTGTACCGCTCCCCAAATGCATAGATCCTCTCCCCGTCCACCCTCGGCGACGACGCCAGCACCGCCACATACAACCGCCCGTAGTCCCGAGAATCCACAAGCCACTGCGGCTGCTTCGCATCTAGCACATCCACATACTTATCCTCCCACACCCACTGCACCATCCCCGCCATGCTCGGAATCCCCTGGTTCTTCGGATCCAAAACCTCCCCCATGACCGTATCCGGCAACACCGCATTGAACGCAAACCCGGGCTTCTCCCGCCTCACCCATCCCCACACCCCTTTCTCAACCAACGTCTTCAGCGCCATAAACCCCGCTATCCCCTTCCCCTCAGGACTAACCCTGCTATCCCTTGCCAACCCCACCGCCTCCTCGTTATACCTCCCCTCCGTCAACGTCACGGTCTCCGACGCATCGGGCGTTCAAGCCGCCCATGCCGACGAAGTAAACACAAATGACTTGACTGTCCCCTCCCGCCGTGCCGCTTCCAGGAGGGTGATCTGCCACGGAAGTTCCTCCGCAGCAGAGGCATCTGAGTCTTGCACGCCAAGGTCCGTTGCGCCAATGACGTGCGCTATGCCTGAGACGCCGCGCACGGTGGCGTCCCATGCGTGAGGGGCGGCGAGGTCGTGGACTTCGGCGAGGGAGAAGCGGTTGGGTCCGTGGCGGGAGGTGTAGAGCGGAAGGAGGTAGGATGATTTGTGGGAGGAGCGGACGGTGCCGCGGACGAGGTAGCCGGCGGAGAGGAGCTGGTCGGTTACGTGCGAGGCGATGAGGCCGTTGGCGCCGGTGACGAGGATGAGGGAGTTGAGGGGGATGGTGGGGTTGGTGAGGGGGAGTTTTGAGGTCATGGCGGTGATGGTTGGGGTAGTTGGGATGTAAGGGTGTTGGCGATTTGTGGGTTGGTGGTGTGTGATGGAGGTATGCTGGCACAACGGAGGATATGAGACGGGAGGAGTAACCCTTAGAAAGAGAGCACGGTGGCATGTGATGGGTGGTGCTAGTCATGGCATTGGTCTAGCGGAAGATATTATTTGCAGACCGCGTCGTGTTATTGACACCGTTAGATCAAAGTTCCTTGCATTATGACGGGCGTATCAGTGGCAACGGCCTCAAGATCCAGAAACAAGACTACCGGCGGGGCCAGCGGAAGCCAGAGAGATAAGACTCATGCGAGATTGTCTGGCAAGTTGCTGAGCAAGGCCCAAGGTTGCGTAAAGTCGGTTTCGGACGTTGCATCGCATGTTGGTTCAGCGTCAAGGCGGGCGTTGAAGCGGGCGTTCTCGTCCTTGGCGCTGGTCGTGATGGCGCAAAGCCCCTGAAAGAGATAGGGGTTGACCCTAGCCCTTGTTTAGCGCCATTGTTCAGCATTGTTACCTGAGCACCGTGTTTGTTCAGACCATAGGAAGGCTGAGATAAGTCAGGCCGCCTATCGAGTAACAGTCGATGTTGTTCTACAAATAATGGTGCTGTAATTTGGCCTCAACACCGGCACAGATGAGAATAAAAGGCAGGGAGATCACCCTTCATGGGAAGAGAAATCACTCTCTAGAACTCAACCAGGTTCAGAAGCCGCATCCGCCCTTTTACAAAGGCAAGACAACCATCTGAAACTTACAGAATCAGAAATTTTATTCACGTACTGCAACATATTCTGACCATCATGTGTCTCCGTATTGTCCCCAAGCACGCCTGGTGCGACTGCGAGGACCCCGAAAATGTTGACTATCGGAACGGACCCGCTTGTACTCACCACGTCTCGTTTAACTTTGGAGTGACGAACGACTTCCGCGAAAGCTATGAGTTTCCGAAGACGCGCTGGGAGCCATGCAAGAGCTACCGTCGACTATTTACAACCTATTCCGGCGATTTACGGACTGGGTTTGAGCACGGCTGCGAGAACACACGTCATGCTAGTGTTTACAAGGAATTCATCAGGTGGGACGGCCTGTGCTCCGAGTGTGTGGACGGAAGGAACTCGCCGTCGGTGCCCACTGTTAAGCTTCGCTTTGCAGAATACACTGACCTTGGCAAGTTTGACGAAGATACCATTGCCAACTGGCCACCTAGGTTACCCTTCTTGGTCAACCACAATGGAACGCTCTTGGGTATAGAGATTGCGCGTGAGATTGCCGGTCGTCCAGAGAACTGTCGAGGAAGTCGCACTTACGTGCAATACGCTGACAAGCCTCTCAGCGGGAAGTGGGTTACTGACCAGGAAAAATCGGCCATCTTCCTCCTGCCTGACTTGCTCAAGCAGCCCCCATCCCTTCTAGCGCGTCGCGATACTCTCGCCGAAGTCCAAAGCGAAGTCCAGGCCGCAGGCCAGATCTTCATGAGCGTTGTCAGGCACCTGCCAGGGCTTGGCGGCCTGTTTGGTGCTCGCCGTCGGCGCTGAGTGATTGCCTTTCCGGCTACTCTGCCGGCCTCACTCCTTCCATGACTTGCTGTAGAGACGTCACCCGTAGTGTTCTGCCTTGCAGAAAGAATGAGAAATACAATGAACGTAAAACCTATGTCCCCTCTACTCTCGTGACTGACGCTGAAATGCCCGTAAATGCTTGATTTTGGTAGAATTCTTGACGAAAAGAAGGAACACCCCTCGGCCAGTAGGCAAGCTCCCATATTTCCGAACAGCGGCCCCAATCGCGGCCCTATCGCAACAGTCCCATTGTCGCCCAATTGGAATTTCGGACACAAACCTATGTGCCGTCGCACAATAAAGACCCCCGCATATCTCTTTCAACGTATCTCACCTCACTCCAATGCCGGGCACGGCTGGCACAATCTAATCGGCAATACAGCCGGGACTGACAACGAACCGCTATTCACCCATCCCGAATACTACCCCAGCAGCTATTGATCTGACAGCCGCGATGCGTTCGGTATTTGCAAAGGCTTCCCCTCACGGGCTGCATTCCGGTCGTTATCATTGATATACAGCCCCTGCCGGAAGCCTTTTCCCCGAAGGGTGTTTAGTCGTGATGTCGCGTCTCGATGCTCCTTCTGCTGATTTTGAGATCAATTGACATTGCGAATCTCGATTTTTGACGCCCCTATTCCCAAAGATGGCTCTCGCCGCCCGTGACACGCCGTTTCGGCGAAATTTGCATTGCTTCATGATCTGCTTGCTTATGTCGCTAGCCAATCTGCAGTGTGAGTCGCACGATCCCCGATGTTTTCTCCCCGTTGTCATTGAACCTCATCATGGGGTTTGCAGCCATGCCATCCGTGGCGAGGCGTGCTGCCATGACATACAAACCCACCCCTATTCTGAAGGGGTAGCTAACGCCTAACCAACCAGATGGCTACGACACCGCCACCATCGCCGCCTTCCAAGCAATGAAAGGCTTCCTCCAAGTCTTTGGCTACCGCGACCCAACCCTGCCCGCAGGCTGGGGCATCGAGCCAACCCACCAACAGCTAATCACCTCCTTCATGAACGTCGGCACCATGTTCGGCGTCCTCTTCACCGCTCCCTTCGCGCGCCTCTCCTTCGGCGGACGCAAGCCCGGCATCTGGATCGGCACACTCATCTGCTTCATTGGCGTTGCCGTGCAGATGGGGACCGAGACAATCGCGGGCGTGTGTGTCGGCCGGACTCTAATCGGTGTCGCGAACGCCTTCTACATCACCTTCGCCAACGCATATGTCAGTGAGAGCGCCCCGCGTCATCTCCGCGCTGTGATGGGCGGGCTGTTCGGCATCATGCCCACGTTTGGCGGCATGTTTGGCACCGTGACGGTGTACCTGGCCAAGAACATCGACGGGAAGCTGTGCTATCAGATCCCGCTGGCGTGTCTGTTTATTGTTCCGGCTATCCTTAGCGGCTTCTTGTTTTTTGTGCCTGAGTCGCCGCGCTGGTTGTTGATGAAGAATCGGAAGGATGAGGCGGAGAAGGCGCTGAGATCGCTGCGTGGGAATGCGGTGACGGAGGAGCAGTTGCAGGAGGAGTTTGTTGAGATGGTTAGGGGCATTGATGAGGAGAAGGCGCTGTCTAGGGGGGCGAGTCTCAAGGAGATTTGGCAGGGGGCTAACCTGAGAAGGACGATCCTTTGCATTGGAGTTTACTCTTCGAGGGCCGCGAGTGGGCTGTGGGTGTTTATTGCCTATGGTGTAAGTGAATACCCTTCTTCACTGCTGTTGGGCAACTGCTGACCGTGACAGACCTACTTCTGTAAGTGAAGGCCGGGGTCTTGCGACCTTTTGTTTCATGTTTTAGGCGGGAGACAGCAGCTAACAACAGCAGTCCAACAAGCGGGAGTCAAGGACCCCTTCGCTATGTCAATGTACACCTTCGCCGCGGGAATCGTCGGCACCATTTTCGCCATCTGGTGCTCATACCAATACATGGGTCGGCGGCCTATGATTTTGTTCGGCACCGCCGGCGCCGTGGTCTGTATGTTTGCTGCCGCGCTGGGTGGAACGATCGCTCCTGGATCACCCGAGGCTTCGAAGAACTTCATGGCCTGGAACGTGATTTACAGTGTCGTTTACGGCGGATTTGCGGCGACCATCGCTTGGCCTATCTCAGCTGAGGTAGTCAGCTCGAGGCTGCGCGTCCTGACCTTGTCGGTTGCCACCGGCATCGATTACATTTTTGCTTGTAAGTCGGCCTCCTCCATCAGATTCTGTGGACTGATCGCTGACCGCCGCAGGGCTCATCGCATTTTGCTCCCCGTACTTCATCAACCCGAAGGTTCTCAACTGGGGCATGAAGTATTGTTGGCTATGGGCGGGCAGTAACGTTGTTACTCTGATCTTCTTCTACTTCCTGCTGCCGGAGCTATCAGGCCGCTCCCTCGAAGAGATTGACGAGTTGTTTGAGAAGCGGATTGGCGTCAAGGAATTCGCCACATACGAGTGCGAGTGCTCTAGGCAAGCACACGAGATTGTGACGCAGAAGACGCTGGATGTAAGCGTGCTACATACTGAGCATGTTGACAAGGAGCAATGAGGGGAGAATTCGCGGAAAGGGAATTGAGAGGGAAAGATATCGTGTTGTATGTATCTAGTACAGTATCCCTGTAAATATAAAGCCTGAGCATATTCCTCTTGCTCTGTCTAGTGTTTCGTGTAATGGAAGGCGATTTTATAAACTCTGTACCTACACTGTGAAGGTTGAGACCCTCAGATAAATGAGAGATGTCTTCCTTAATGTCAAGGATGTGTCTTTACTGTTACGGCAGGCCTTGTTGCATTCTCAAGAGGCCTATTCCAGTGTAGCAAAGGCTTATTTCAGTGGATTTAAGGCCTGTTGATGGCTAGGTACCTACGCCTTCCTGCATTCTCAAGAGCCGCATTCTACTGCAGTCAAGGTCTCCCACAACGGAATTAAGGTGTTTAATAATGTGGGAAGGCCTGTTAAATAACGATCTAAGCCTTCCTACATTCTTAAAAGATTTACTCCCATACAGCTCAGGCCCATTTTAATACAGTTATGGCATCCCACCATATGGTCAAGGTCTCTCATGACGTGGGAAGGGCCTGCTAGATAATACCCAGGCCTTCCTGTATTCTCCAGAGGCCTATTACAATACAGCCAAGGTTTTTCATGATGCGGGAAAGGCTTTTGGAATAGCTAGCTAGGCCTTGCTAGCCTAGGCACAGGGCTGCGCAGTACGTCCCCTAGCTCTCACCCTAGGTGCTGCCACAACCATCGTTCTCATCATCCTCAGTGCACAACGGAAGGATATGTTCATCGCACGTAGAGCCCCAAAAGAGCTCACCGAGTACCGTATATCCATAAAGGAGCTCCTCTTCCGACACACAGCCGGGCTTGACGGAGGCGAGAAGAAACGCAAGAGCTCGGAGACAACGCCGGACAACATGTACGTCGGGGTCGAAACAGTCATCAACAGCCAAATCCAAGACCGTCTGTCCACAATTGTCAGCGGCATCGAGTGGCGCACCATAGCGCCCATGAGGACCACGACTGCCTGCAAGTTTCCTGCACGAGCCGCAAGATCATGTGCTGTTAGATGGCATTGAAACTCGCGGACATAAGTGACTGCGGTAAAGTAGTTCTCCCTGACAGCTGCAGCTTGAACCAACAACTTGGTGACCTCTGGTGACGGTCGGACGGAATATGCATCTGCGTACCCCTGGTAGACCGCTGCGTGGAGAGCTGTTTTCCCGTCACGGTTTCTCCACTCGATGCTGTTGCCATATTCTTCCAGCAGAAACCGAACCAAATCGTAGTTCCCGACTTTGGCTGCGGTATGAAGGACTTCTGTTGCGCCTGAAGACGGAATTTCGTGATAGTGCATCGACAGCGGGGCACCGCGGGCTAGAAGCATCTTTGCCACTGTAGTCCTGCCGTGACAGATAGCTAAATGCAAAGGTAGAAACCTGGGGAGATCCCGGCCGCGGCACAGCGCATACCTGTCGCCCGTTTCGCAACCACATAAACCGGTCGAAGGACGGTCCATCTCCGTTCTGTTAAGAAGCTACAATACAGCATCATCATGACCGTTCGCAGCTGCCCAATGTAGAGGTTCGCCTACCATCTTGCTCATTACAGTCGTACACGTCGTCATTTGGTCGCCGTTTGCCTTTTGGCACACCTTTAGTAAAATGTTGAGGCACGCCTGCCGGTGGCGTCTGCCCGTGTTGACGAGATCGCCGCCCCATCCTAGAAGTTTCTCCATGGTGGAAACTACACCCTTGGAAGCAGCCTATACGAAAGTGGATGACTGTTGATATTTCGAATTATAGGTGTAAAGTCGCTCCTTGAAAACGAGGTTAAGTCTCCTGCTTGTTGCACAAAGAGCGGCGAGCGTTGCCGTGTACGTTTCCGGCGTGTCGTGAAAATTGTCGCTCAAGATCATCCGGAGAGTTTCTGTGGGAAGCTAAGAAAAGCGGTCTTGTGGTCCTACTAAACATGCGACGTTATGGCGACTGGAGTTGGCGTCTGTCGGAAGCTTTGGTTAGCATCACATCCGAGTAAGTAGATGTCAGAAAGAAAGGGGCTCTGGCCCAGAAAGAAGAGTCTGGAAACCACCAGAACAATAGATTTGTAACCATTGCCACAGACGCGCAATTGTAGCCGCGCAGCTTTGCCACAAGGCTTGCCACTATTCACAGCTATAAGGAAGGTCCTCTGGCTGAGCCAGAGAGCCGAACAAGCAATAGAATCACGCAGTTGCAACCCCTACAATTCCACAGAATCCAGAGTGCCGCGCTTCTGACAAAACTGTGGGTTGCAACTGCTTGATCGAAGTGCTTCTGTTGCCTTGTTCGGCTCTCTGGCGAAGCCAGAGGGCCACTATTATAATTATATATAATGACTTGGGGCGCCTGTTTAGGCCGACCCTGTTGTTCTTTTTAAGCTCTGTAGTATTACTGTACCTGTTTTTATATATACAACCCACCGGGGTAGATTTTGCTAGCTTGGTACAGCCAAGGCGCTTACCTTGTTAAGCAGACAGGGGCTTGTACAGTAAATAGGGGCTAGCATTGAGTGGAGATTGGTAATTTATTGTACATCAAAAGCCAATTGAGCGACCCCCTCTCTCGATACACATCTGCAGACGCTGTGGCATACTGTGAGCCAGTTTGCGCAACCAGTCCTCAGGTACTGCCTCCCAGGCACGCTCGATCAGACTGCGTAGTTCAACCAAATCTAAAGCCTGAATATCATCACAATTTGAGGCCATCCAGTCCTTCATCCACGCCCAGACGTTCTCGATAGGCGAAAGATCTGGAGAATAAGGTGGCCACGGTAGAAGTTCGATACCTAGCTCTTGTATTTTGTCTTTCGTCCGACGAGCCTTATGCGCTGGTGCATTATCCTGCTGAAAAATAAAGGGCTGTTGGCGATGGAAATCTGCAACAAGGGGTAAAATGTGTTCGATGTAGTTCGTTGCGTTAATACCACCATAAGCCTTCTCCCAGATAAAACCAGGCCCTTTTCGACTGCCAGCAAATACTCCCCAGAACATCCAACCAATTCGTTTTCGTCTGCGTAGTGAATAATCCCTTATATCCTCAGTATTATGGATAATCACACGCTTACTGCCCATTGGATCATTAACAGCCCACGTCTCGTCACTAAAGGCTACGTTTTCCCAGTCCTCAGGGTTTGGCCGGAGGCGTAGCTGTAGCTAGGACCATACCACACGGTGCCTTTCGTTAGCTGGTGTTCGTAATATATTGTGTGGTCGAATACGGCTTAGATAACCAAGATCAAGAGTAGCTCGGACTAAGGCAAGCTCGCCAAAGCTTCGTAATGGCGATAGTACTTTATTTGGCAAGTCGTATAAGGCAGTGAACTTATGAGCCTTGCTTTCTTCAAACCAATCGTGTAGTTGTTGCTTCTGGGGAGTACGAATTAGGCCTTTTCTCTTCACTTTAGCCTTTTGAGGTGTAGCTGGCCTAGTGCAAGCAGTCTGGATTTGCCGTTCAGAAAAGCCAGTTCGGCGGTGAATTTCGGAGTATGTGAGTTGGCCAATTTGGTGCAAGGCTTTGACTTGGATCCTCTGATCACGGGTCAGATCGAGGGCTTTAAATCGCTTCCGTTGAGGTGTTGATGGATTCAATAGTTGCGTAACTGCAAGACCACGGGTGGCCATTGTTGTGAGTTTGGTGTGTGGTGTGTGGTATGGTGCGAAGGCTGTGGTGTTGGGGGAGCAGTTGGTTGGTTTTATTCCCAGGTACCTTTACTACTAGAAACTGCTGGAAAGTGACATGTATTAGAAATTGGGTGGCGACTTGCTTAGCAACCCTCCCCACCCCTGTCATGTCACCGATCTAACAAAATCTACCCCGGTGGGTTGTAGCGATGCGTTCTCTGGCGCGTGCTACCGTTAAAAAGGGGCTGCGCCGCGCGGTTCCTTGAACCGTGCTTCCTTTAATTTAATAACTGACGATTTTAGTATAAAAACCTTCTATTTAAAGCCCAGTAACATTCTGGCCCTCTGATCGAAGGAAGATGACCTAGTCTACAGTCGCGTTTCCTTTATTATTCTATGCTAGGCACTATCGCTTACTAGGTTTTGTTCTATACTAGATACGTATCTGTTTGTCTACATTAATTACATTTGTGTCCCTCCGATCAGAGGACTAGTAGTCTGAGTGTCGGCCTTCCAGGCCGCTACTACGACCTTCTGTAAGTGTGGTTCTTTTTATGGTTTCTTCCCTGTTACGTCACCGCATCAGTTTAATAAAAGGCCTACTTTAATAATATCTATATCATCTATCTACTAGCACATCTCTCCCACGTTCTTTAGCCTCTCAATCAATTATAGTTTAATAGTTATTATAATTTTTCTATTATTAGTAAGTATATTTTTCTTAAATATTATTATCTGGCTAGGTCGAAGGCATTTACGAAATCTAACATTAAAGCTGGGTGGAAGGGAACTAACCTATAGCCTGTTAATATTATCATGCCTTTAATAAGTAAGCTTCTTTTAAATAATTCTAATTAGACTACCACTTTAAAGTTTACAAGTTACAAATCTGACATTTGTATGTATCAGAAGCTTATCTTAAAGGATTTTAGTAATAAGAAAGTGATTTAGTTAACCCTGAGAAAATCTGTAGAGTATAAGAAGCAGGTTAAGTAATTTTCGCAGTTAATTAAGGTAATGTTAACGTATAAGTTATTTCTCCGGAAGGTAAGTAAGGCCTTAGACAAGAAGGACTTCGAATTGGCCCTTTGTAAGTGAAGGATTAAGTCGCTGGAGGCTGAGGTTAATCGGCTATAACGCATAAAGAGGAGGAGGGTCGAGCTAGATCTAATACTTTATTTACGAATATCGAGACGATTCGCGCTATACAGAAGGCTATAGAGTGTAATCTGGTGGAACATTCGGATTTAGAAGAAGAAGGCGATTCTAGTGATGTAGAGAGTTGTATTTAAGCGCTTTGAATTGATTGTTTTATTTGTTTTGTGAGGGGCGGTGGTTTTGGTGACCCTGATCCGGCTTGTTCCGCTTCAGGGGGTGTTTCGCTTCAGGGTGCACGAACTTAAACAGAGTCGAACAATAGCGCCACCCGCTCAACTACCCCTGACTCGCAAAGAGGTAAAAGAGCAACGGTATCTCCGATGCCAGAAACAACCACAATAATCCTAACATCAAAGTCGACAAAACATCCAGCCACGCCAACAAAAATTAGAGTAGCATGCATCGCAGTCCCAAGTCTCTTGTAAAAAAGTTGTTCACGACACAACTAAATAACGAAACGGTTTATGACTCGAAGATAAATTACACCCAATCACACCTCATTCGCAAGGACGTTGACAACATGGGTATACTTTGTACATTATCTACAATCCAACAAGCTCGGTATCCAGAGAGCGTCTTCAGATACTCCAGAATCCCGCGACATACACTGTGCTGAAAAGCTCCCCTCGTCGTACCTCCTACAAAATAGCCCGATTCCTGTCAGCGGTCATAGCGTCTGGTCGAGACGATTGCCGGCAAGCCACCGAGATCATCAACTCTTCCTCTGACATCCACCACCAATAAAACTCATAGGCCCCCCATCCGGTTCGTGAACCTAGGTATCAAGCTCACGCAGGGATATCAAATGGTAGCGAAACGGCATACTCGCCAAGCGTAGCCAACGAACTCATCTGCGCATCGTCCCCTGTGCAATTCTCCGGCTCGAAAGGGCGTAGCTCGAGGGCGCTTCCAAGAACCACCATCGCTCGAAACCGCGCGTCGTCCGAAACGCAGCCCGGTTGTACATGCTTGAGGAGGAAAATGAGAAGGCGAAATCCTCGAAGCGCCTCATCCTTGTCCCTACTTTGGCACATTGACGCTGCGTGGTCTAAGGGGGTCATTCCGTCTGAGTCGGCAATGTCGAGTGACGCGCCGTGATTGAGCACCAACAGTATAGACTTGTAAGAAATATGCTCTTCCATTAGTTCGCAAACATCTGGGTCCGTCTCGGCGACTGTTTGGTATAACATGCAGTGCAACGGGGTTCTCTTAGCTTCGTTTTGCGTGTTCGGGTTCGCCCCGAGCTCGAGCAGAAGGGACACCATTTCCACGTCCTCTTGCTCGGTGTATCTATCGGGGGTCAAGACGCAGAAGGTTAGGCACGTCTCGGAGCTGATGTCGATAGTCCCTCGGACGTCCAGCTGGACGGACGCGGTGTCCAATCCCATGCCCAAGGCCACCAGCTTCCGAACAACCCGATTTCTCCCTTTGAGCCACGCCGCGGTCTTGAATTCCGGCCAGTGGTGCGAAGATTCCCGCACCAAGTCTTTGAAGAGATGATGGAGGAGGCTGTGCCTTGAAATGCGACTGGAGAAATGGTCAAGTAGTATGTCTGCCATCCCCCAGTCGTCAAACCGCAGTGCCTCCCCAATTTCTTCGAATGGGCTCTGCGGGGAGTCGTGGCGCAGTTGGTAGGACTTCTCGATCCTGATGAGCCCCGGCTTGCGAAGAAGCGCGAGTCTGCTCTCCTCATCGTGTCGGTAAGGCATAAACCACTGAACAAGGTAGTAGTCCAAAAGACTATCGAAGGCGAGGCGTGTGTAATCGACTCCAGCCTCTACGAGGGACAGAACGGCGCTCCAGTTTTGAGCCAAGACTGCATGGTCGAGCGGCGTTCCCCAGCCTCCCCGTGAGCTTTCCAAGTCAGCCCCCATGCTGGCCAAGAATTCGATCATCTCGGTGGATGGTCGAGTGTAGCGCCCATCGATGTGCTCACCCGGGATGCCAACCGCGTAGTGCAGCGGCGTGAAAGTATCTGGTGTCTTTGCGTGGATGATGTCCACCCCGAACTTGTCGATCAAGAACTTCAGCACGGTTAGGTCGCCGGCTTTTGCCGCGCTGTGGGCTGCATTCAGCCCCTCGGTGCCCCCTATCTCGACCCCAGCTCCTCGCTGTAGCAACAAAAGGGCAGTAGTAGTTTTGCCATGACAGATTGCATGGTGTAGCGAGGAAAACGCAATGTCTTTTGGCTCGTCAAATCTTGTTGAATCACTGATCATGCAGCCACAAAGGGCTGTTGACGTGGTGTCGTTGATGTCTGCGAAGCGGTCAAGAAGCCAGTTGACTACGTCGTCGTGGCCCGCGGCAGCGGCAAAATGTAGAGGCGTTCCGCGCAAATGGCGCTGGACGACGAGGGCGTTGGTTTGGCCGTTGGGCTCGCCAATACTATCGTATTCAAAGTCCATGTAGGGCATTGTACAGACCCGGGAAATCAAATCGAGGGAGACGCTGCGATGATGGCCTGGCGAGTGTACCGCTGCGCCGTATGAAAGTGCCTTCTCCATCGTTCCGATCCTGTTGTTGAAGGCGCCGAAGATCATTGCCGAGGACCCTTGGCGTGCGATGTTGAATGAGTAGAGCTTCTTTTCGAAGGTGTCTCTCAGCACGCGACTCGTGGCGCAAAGCGCAGCAAGCGACGAGGTGTACTGTTCAGGATTTTCGGGGCTGTCTCGAAGAGCGGCACCAATCTCCCATAAGATTTCTGTTGGAAGGCGGGACAGGTAGTCGTGCTTCGCCGCGGGAGACGCCATGGTCGTTGATCTTGCGCTCTAAGGCTCATCGTCAGTATACGGGAGTCGATGATCGTGGCAGTTGGCGTGATTGGCACTTACCATCGAAAAATGTGCTCGTTTGCGAAAGTAAACAACTAGTCAATGATAGCAAAGACGCGGGGGTTGGTGAGGTATCTTGGGTAGTTCTTTTGCAATAAAGCGGGCGAGGTTGAAAGTGGCAGTTCTTGGGAGGGAGGGGCGCGATTGCAAGTTGCGTGAAAAATGAGTTATGCGCAGCAAGTGAGCACTGGCAGAAGCATGATTTCCGAAATTCGAGCTCCGCCAAAATGTGCACTCGATTTGTTTTCAGCCCCTCCGCGCAATGGCACGGTAAGGACGCGACATTCTTTGATGAGCATATGATCTAAGCTCTCACAATGGTTTGTTTATCCTACGAAAAAGGCGTACCTCGCCTCAAAGACGCAGACTGACAAAGCCAGAACGAGACCAGCTTTTTTGATTTCTGATGTCAATAACGACGACAATCTGGACATTGCATTCGTCAAACAGCATCCAGCTAAGTCAACACAAGCCACTTATTACCCCCATGTGACTCAAGGTCTCCCTTCCCGTGCAAGTCCTCTGAAAACATCGCGCCCTCAAACCGACAACTAGCAAAAGAAAGGCGCCGTCCCAGTGGTGCGAGGCTGCGCAAAAACATCACCCAGTCTTTTCCCCGCGACTAGAAGCAAGCTCCCCCAAATCTCAGACCCAGATACGTCTCGATAGTGGCGGAAGTGCCCTGTTAGTTGATCTCTCAGGTTGCGTTAGCACTGTAGGGCAGCCGGACGCTCCACCGAAACTCGACGATAACGTCTACAGGCTAGCGGGAACGTTTCCTGCCACCCCAAAGAAAATTGTAGCACACGTTCCTCAAGCACGTAGCACCGAAGCAAAATAATTGACGCAATGAACTTTGTGATTGCGTTGCCTGTTGGCTCTACCAGCTATGAAGTAGAGTCCATCCTCTGAGCCATGATAACCTCATGCTACCTTTCGATCGCCAGAAATTTGGTTCCCATAATGTACCACCCCTTCCAAAACGCGAAGGTATCCCGCTCAGCAGTTGATAACATACGAGCTCAGCGCATGGCTAGCCCCATCACCGCCGGTAGCACGGATGCATTGCACGAGCTGGTCAGCCCACACGCAAGCCGACTCCGGAGCAACGCAGTCGTTGCGGGTGTACGCTCTAATTCTCTGAGAGTCGCCGCCCTGGTAGGTGATGACGAATGACTGGAATCCGCCGGTCTTGAGGCACGTGTTGTCCCAGACGTTGACTGACTCGACGGCGTTTTTGCACTCGGTGTCGGAGAAGAGGGTGATGAGTGCGGCGTTGGCAGAGAGGGCCATAAAAAGGGCCGTGAAGAGGGCGAGGAAGATCCTGCTGGCGAACATCCTGGCGGAGTGCAAGTGTTAGACACCAGTGCGGTTTACATCTGGAGGCTGGGGTGGAGGCGGCGACATACTTGGATGGTTTGGAATGGAGTGTTTTTTTCTTCGAGAGCTTGAGCTTGAAGAGTTTGGAGAGATTGAAGCGTTTGAACAGGTTTTGCAGGAAGCAAGGGCCGAAGATAGGAAGTTCAGGTCGTTGTGTGGTGGGTGAAGAGGAAGAAACGTGGATCAGGGCAGCGATGGCGAGGTTTAAATATCTTAGAAGGTGCTCCTGCTTTGGGCAAGAGACCCTCTCGCCTGCACTTGCCATTCACTCTCCCCATCAGAAATCAGCTTAGATCGGATCATTTGCCGATGTGAATCACACCGCCTTGTTTCCAAATTACCTTCTCCAGGGGGCATCGTGTGAGATTGATGAGATGAAAGTCAATCAGATCCCCGATGACGCAACCTCTGGAGCCTAGGTTATCATGTGGTCTGTTGACACATTCTGTTTGTCTTCAAGTTGCAGACGAGATGGGAAGTACTATGCTGTGGTCAAAGCACGCGAGCGGGGCAAACATCAATCGCCGGGACCGAGCCAAACGAGTGACTGTGAGGGCAAAAAATTGCGCGCGTCACCCATCTATCTTTCAGGTCTTTGACTGTGAAGCCTTTCGCGTTGATGCGGCCACAAAGCTCGCAGTGTTTTCTTTTAAGACTTGAGTCCTACAAGCTCGTCATTCAGGGGAAGCTCCCTAAAGGGTGCGTCCTGCCCACGTCATTGCATTATCTACAAAATAAAAATTCAAGGCCCACACACATCCAAGATAAGTGTGACTGGAAGCTACGGGTTGGATTTGCAAATGCTGGGAGGAAAGAGTGTTGATTCTAAGAAGGAAAGGGCGCGCGACACACGCGCGTGGATGTAAACAGCACAGACCAATGATATGGCATGGCAACCCGAATTTCAGGGGTTCAGGGGCTGCTGCGCAGTCATCCCGCGTCAAAAACAGCAAACTCCCTCCCCTAACAGCGCACATGGTGAGGAGTCTACGCCCAGCGTGAGGGGGTATATAAGATGTGTGTTCGTGCTAGGATAATAGCGATTCAAGGCAAATTTGTGATCTCTGTCTTGGTGTCGTGGTACCTTACCTATTTGGGCTAGCGTGGCTAGGCGACCTTCACCTCACATCCTCTCCTTTTCCCAACCCATCATTGACAGAATATCTATCCCACCTCATGTCACCATGGGCAATATGAACGGTTCAGCTTACAAGGGTATACTGGCGTATATAGCTTATCACACCTCGTCACAGTCATCATAAGAGCCTTAATCACTAGAGTCTCTATGGGGAGAGCGACAGAACGCCCCGACAAAGGCTCGGGTCGAAAGCAAGGGGCCCCTCAGCCTGTGTGGGGTGTGCCTTTTTGCTGTCGAGAACACCCACGGTTGTGGTTATGGCAGGCCTGAAAGGGATTTCGGGATGCTGGAAAGGCATATCTATGTTTTGAGAATGCCTTCCTGCATCGTAAAAGGCATCGAACGATGCAGTCAAGGCCTGCAGTGTAGTAATCCCATGCCTTTCTGTTCCAGTTTGAACACTATGAGGATTCCAATAACGCATCTTCGCACGGGGAAGAGAGACTCTCTCTCCTGGTGTGAGTCCTCATGCTTTCTAGTGACCCCGGCTAAACCTCGGCTGACGGCCCGGCACTGTCAAGACTGAAGGAGGCTCGTTGTCAGGGCAGAAGAACACATTCGTCTGATGTCAAACCACTCGTTGAGGTCACGGGATCTGAGATATCACCCACAGGTTTCATTTCTTCCGACTGCCAACCTTTGGTGCCAACTCTTTCTCCTCTCACACCGCCTTTCATCCTCCCAAACAACACCGCTTCCGTTCCGCACCGCGGAACACCCTGATCGCAGCTACAGCACCGATTACCTCAACTTGTTGGTATGTTTGATTAAAAGAATAAAGAATGATCTTGCTCGCTAACAACGAAGCGCTAGGCTTCAAAGTAAAGGCAACAATCAGTTCGCACGATGGCCAAGCCGATGGCTAAGCGAGACCATCTGTCGGGGCTGCTCCCTGAGCTGCTCCTCCACATCGCTTCCTGCTCCGAGGAGATGTACAGTGCCGACGACCACCAGGCGCTCCTGTGCGCTCTCTCGTCCACGTCGCGCCGGCTCAACAGCAGCTTTGAGATGGAGCTGTATTCGTTCAACATCAACAAGCAGGGCGCATCAATCATGACCCTTGCCGCGTCGCTTGGAAGAATCGATTTCATGAAGAAAGCTCTCTCCTACGGAGCTCCGATCGAAGCCCAGGGCCAGCACCGGGGGGCTCGTCTAGCTGCCCTTCCCCGAACCGACGACGAATGCCCGAGAGACTAGCCGTGCAACTTCTTTCTCATGATGTTGAATGTCCAGGCACCCCCATTGCATCATGCCATTTGTGCTGGCCGCGACCTTATTATTGAGTGGCTGCTTGACAATGGTGCAAGCCTTTCGTCGACCTCGACGGGATTATTTGGAGGCGAGGAGGGCCATTTCATAGCTCCCTATTTGAAAGTCAATGCCCCGGGTTTCAAGCGCACGATTCCGACCTGGCTCCCCCTGCACCTCGCCATCTGCAAAGGAAGGACATCGATAGCGAAGCTTCTGGCACGCCGCGGAGCAGACCTTGGCCTTGGCTGCCCAAGCCCGTGGGACTACTGGAGCGGCATCAACAGACTCAGCGCCCTCCAATGCGCAGCCAAGCACGGAGACGGAGATCTAATCCGCTTCCTGGTCCGCGAGATCGATGGCACAATCCTCGACAACAAGGACAGTTACGGAGAGACCGCGCTGCACGTAGCTTCGGGATACTATGTTAGCGTTGACGACCATTTCACTCCCATCGAAGCCGTCGAGGCTCTCGGAGAGTTGGGAGCGGACCTCGAGGCGAAAACCAACAACGGCCAAACCGCGTTGGAAGTTGCCGTCGGATATACCCACTTCGAGGCGGCCGTTGAACTCATCGAGCTTGGAGCCGATCACATAATGATCGGGCTCATGGACGTCCTCGACGAAAACTGCTATTCCCAATGGGACGAAGGCAGACATGACCTGGCTCTTATGCTAGCCAAAATGGGAGCCGATCTTGAGGAAACAACCCCCAGTGGCACGAGGCCGTTGGTTGCCGCCATGGGTTACGGCAGCTCAGAACTAGTCGATACTCTGCTTGATCTCGGAGCCAAAATCGAGCCGTCCGGATACGGCCCTGGAGAAAGCCAGAGCTTGGTGCTAGATACACTACGGTCAGCATATCACCTCAAGACATGGCCTCTTTGGGAAGAAAAAACATTCCGGAAGCTTGCTGCACGGGGTATCGACCTGAATGCGCTCCGCGGCAACTGGTCCACAGACAAACTCGAAACCTGCCTCACATTCTATATCAGGCACTGCCCGATCAGCACCCAGATCGTCCCTTTCGAGGAGCCGATTGTGCCGAGTATCAATTCCTTTCTCTTTGAGCTCGGAGGCAGCCCGAACGCTTGCAATGGCGAGGGCATGTCGCCCATCCACTGTCTGCTGGAGTGTTTCGCGAAGAAGCTGGAGATGGATATTGTCACCCCGGACTACCGCAGCAAGCACGGGAACGAGTTGTAGTACGCTTCGTGCATGTTGGTGCTCCTTCAACATGGCGCCTCGCTTGACATCAGGGACAAATCCGGGAACTCTGCGCTAGACAGAGTGATCCATATCATCGAGTGGGCTGGCATACGCGACCTGGTCGGTGGAGAGCGCAGACTGCAGGACTGGAAGGATGTGAGGCGCGATGGAGCTGCGATCGTTCGTTTCCTGCTCGAGAATGTCAAGCCGGGCGGCATCTCGGAGGAGGAAAGGCGCCGGGCGCTTATTTATTGCGAGGTTCTTGCCTAGGAATTGTCTGGAATATCAACGGATCTGCAGATGGTTGACACGATTCTGCCGTGGTTCCGAGTCAGAACCCGAGATCCCAGGATAGAGGTAGTCCGGCAAGTGGGGGTGGAGAAATTGGGTCCGACTTGGTTCGGTGCCGAATGATGGCAAATTGATTATCAGGGTCTGGATTCGATGCCAATTGGTAGATGATGCAATGACATGGGCAGGATACTCCCTTAAGGTAGCTTCCCCCAAATGATAACCTTGAAAGACTCAAGTCTTAAACCGTTCTTTGTCGTATCTTTGTAAATACCATGAGGTGAAGCAACAAAGAAAATGCGTGATGGTTGGGAAATCTGAATGTCTATCAATTTGGGTAAAAGATAAGTAGCCGGACGAATAAGCTATGGACTACTGACGAAGACTACGAGCAACTGAGAATCGCTGCCTTGCCTGAAATGCTTAGGCATATCCGAGGCAAGGTCAAACAGACTCTTCCTCTGATAGCAGAAGCTCCTCGGAAGCTATGACGGCGAGGGCAGACGCTCTCTCCTTTTTTGAGATACATTCGGGTCTTACGCTCCCCAGGATGAAATGCATGATGCTCAATGCATCTCTTCTCCGAGCGGTCATCAAGTCCTTCCCCTCGTCCTTGTCCTCCGCTGGTTTCGCAATCTTTGCGGCGAGCCCCAGAGGGGTATTGCCAGATGTGCCCCGAACAGTCATCGAAGCCCCGCATTGGAGAAGTTTCAGCAGTGCAGAGGCGTACTAGACCTCGTTTCCAAGCTCCTTGCGGCACTCGACGGTGACGGCACCAATGTCCAGCCGTATCATCTAAGCCTCAATGAGGCAGTGGACTGGCGTCATGGATTTTTTGTTTACCTTTTTTGGGAGGGACCCATTATCCAGGAGATAGGATATTGTCTGTAATATGAGACGAATCTGGGCACACAAAGTTTCCTTTTTCGTACTTAACGCAGGTGACATTACTTACTCTGGCTCAGGCTCGGCTCAGTCCCTGCTCAGGATTTGCTCAGGTTGACTTACCTTTACTCGCTAATTACCAGTTTTAGCAGGCTGCGCGGTAGTTGGCTGAATTGCTTTAACTTTAGCTGCGTGGGCCTAGAATTGATCCCATATAAAAATGACACAAAATGGGACCTATTTCGTAGTCTTGGCTTTCCTCTTGCATTTCTGTACTACTCACCTGACCGCTGGCAACTTAAGCAAGCCTCTGTCCTCCAAGTCTCGCGGTTAGAGTTAGGGTTAGCGCGATGCAACTCTCGGGAGCTGGAAACCAGCGGGATTTTGAGCGCATGAGGTCCTTTCAATCTCAAACATTAGCATATCTGTACAGCGCTGGGGGTTCCAACATCCTGAGTGGGAAAAACGGAACTGACCTGCGTTCAAGACATCTCTGCAGTATATTGAGATCAAGGCTGCCACAGGCATGGTAGAACTCATGCATGATGGCTGCTCAAAAGTGCAAAACTTAGAGAGGGGAACAAAATTTGGACAGTTACAGTACCCCACCTCGCTAGGCCAACTGGTGGGCAGTCGAGGCCTCCCATAGCTCTTCTAACAAGAATTCTTCAGCAATTTTCCTGAATTGACGAGCCCCCAGATTTAGCGCGCGTACCGTGTCTGTTTCACGCCTCTTGGCCAATGGAACCCGATTCATGCCCATTGTTCCCAAAATAGGCGCTGGTGGCTGCAAGTGGCTGAAACGCTGCTGCCGCGCAATCCCTGCATCAGCTCCGATGACTTTCACCGAGAGCCTTCTCCTGATGTTGGATAAAAATGATGATGGCATTTCCTTCACTGTTCGGCCATCTCACGAACCTAACCACCCCTTTCGGCTTCCTAAGCACGCAGTATTTGACCTCCAGAAGTCCCAGACTCACAAAACATGAGTCGAGTTCCGACCCCCCTCACCAACCCACGCAACCTCTTCTCATACGCCCGGGCACTGCAGGGCGCGAACCTCATCCACAACACAAAGCCTCCGGCTAGAAAATCCGGCAGCGATGAGGGCAACGACGATTCTGGCGAATGGAGCCCAAAAACGCGGGAAGCGCTGGCTTCGTTCACAGAGTTGGCGCTGCTTCATGCCCGCGCCCGGGCGCAAGGCTTCGTGAACGCTGATAAATCCTATCCAGCGCTGGATAGCAAGGTTACATACCCACAGGGATGGTGCGGCTACCAGATTCGAGACCTTACGGCGCCAAAGGTTAAGGACTTCGAGGAGGCTGGCATGGCTCTTGAGGAGGCGGTTGAGAAGGGAATGGATGTTGGGTATGAAGATGGGCGACTTTCTGAAGAAGCGGAGTGGTTGTCGCGACTTCAGGTTAGGGAGTTGACATCGGACCAACAAGGGGGCGAGATGGGGGACCGATACTGGTGAGCGATTACTCCAGCAGCCTTTCTCTGACATTCTGTTCTGACAACCAGTTCTAAGGAAGTCCTTCGGAAAGCGGTACTACATCTCCCATAAACTAGCCAAGATGAGATTGAGCACTCCTCAGGATGAGCAGCCAGGAGCGCTGCACAAGGCTACTCGCTGCCAGTGCGAGACCTGCACTGCGGTTTCAGAAAGGGACAGCGGGCGTTGCACTATCGACCGGACTGAGGGTCTCAGCTGCAAAGCCCAGGATGGTTCTAAAATCCAAGGGAAGATACCAATCAACTCCACAATTTGCAATGTTGTTGATGGCGACAATGAAGATGCATGGGTGACGGACGAAGAGGACGAGGAGGTGGTAATCGAAGCATCGTCCAACGAAACACGTCCGACGAAAGCCGAGAATATGCAAAACCTCGCCGGGCCAACTCCCAGGAGTTCAGACCAGTGGGACACCGAAGCGCCCCCGAAGCTACCAGACCCAAACCCCCAGATCGAAAATGAGGACGGGGATAAAGAGCTGAGACGAAACACTTCTTCATCTGCTAAAGACGGTCCCTCGAATACCAGTACTGTGGAGCCGTCAAATGAGACACGACGGTTTCCAGCCGGGTCTATCATCGTCGAGGTCTACGGGTCGCCTATGGAGATAGGTGTCGATGAGCTCTGCACCTTTTTCTGGAGGAATGTTGCGGACGGTCCGTGCGAGGTCTGCGGCGGCGACTTCCAGGACGACAAAGGCCCTCCCATCAGAACGATGTCAGCAGGTCCTGGCCGTTTCATTCTGCAAAATATGACCGAATGGCCTAACTTCTACATTCGAGTTCATAACCGGCACCTGGACTGCATCGAGAAGTGTCAGATCCCTATCATACCCGTGTCACACGTCTGGAGCGAAGGAATCGCACGAGCCAACATGGAGCAGAAGCTGAATGTCGATGCCATCACGGAAGTGTTCCTTCGCCCTCTTTCCATTCTCCAGGCCGCAACACTCCGGTTCTTTGAAGTCCTCCAGGCGCCAGTTGAGATCTGGCACGACTACTTCAGCGTCCCACAGTTTTGCCGCGACATTCAAGAGCGGCTTCTCCTTGCTCTTCCTGAGATCTACAGAATGGCTCCTTTCATCCTTATCGACCTCGACGACATCCCCGCCGCCACGATCCGGGGAATGTTTCCCATACGAGGCCAAGATGATTTACCTAGCCTGATGCAGCGTCTGTCCTGTATCTCCAGCTTCTTTAAAGCCCACTGGTTCAGCAGAATGTGGGTCAATCTCGAGTATGCGTTTTGCAAGCGCGCGTGTGTTTTGACATCCGACAACTGCATCCTATTTTGGAATGGAGCAGAGGAGACTCGCGACTCTTTCAGCCTCTTCCGCCATCACGCTGCTCAAGAGGCTCGCGAAATTGATATGCAGATGTCGCTCATACTACCGCCGCATCTTCACAAGCAGTATCAGCAGCAGAGGCAGGGTTACACCGTCCTCGGACCATCTGCATATAGGCGTTTGAGCGCAGGACAAGAACATGACCTCACCTACGGCGAAGCTCTCGAGCACCTCTCACGGCTTGACTGCAGGAACTACCGCGACAGGTTCATTGCCATGGCTGGGATGCTGTCGATTGGCTCCTACCGCGACACCACACTAAGAATCCCGAAAGATGCCGCCGCGGCCTGTCTGTGGATCGCAAAGGCCTGTCTCCAGCGGGGCGATTACTCGCCACTTCTGCTCACCCCTTGCCAGGAACAGCCGTTCCCCTCTGCGAGGTGGCTGGTTGGACACGAGAAGATGAGGGATACTATGTGCTTCCTGGGAAGGCAGACGCATCCATCAACTGGTGTCCTGCCGGTCCTCGACACGAACGGGGGTCGGATAAAACTGGAGATGCAGTACGTCGGCGAGGTTATCCACTCGTGGTATGTGGACTTCTGGCGGAGAGACGGTGACTACGACGACTTCATCAATTTCAACATAGTTGCTGAAGAGATCCTCTCTACGACCGGTCCCAGCGCTAAGGACTTTGTCAGCGCCATTCTGCGAGTATACTGCGTTCCGCTGTACATGGTCGACCCTGAGATTCCGAACAGCCTTGCTGAGTATGAGGCGCTCGAGAAAGACTTTGTTCCCCGGCTGGAGAAGCTACTAGCGGAGTATGGCGGTGTGATTGGGGCATCTTACGACAATGTGGAGGAGATAACTCGCATCTCAAGGCTAATGATCAAGCTGCTGAGGTTGGACAGGCCGTATCGGTCGAACAGACACACCAAATACGGACCATTCACTCGGCTCACCTATGCGGGCAGCTTTTCGGCTTCGGAGTACTACAGGGACTCAATTGATCTAGTGGAATGTCCCAGCTGCGAAAAGGCCTTTGTGTATCGGGTGTACCACTATAATGGCGGGAACGAGATGTTGAATGCCTCGGTGTACAGGATCCAGGGATTGGGATATGAGGGAACGCTCCCCAACGGCGTGGGCCTTGTGGTTAAGAATGGGCGAATCGTGGGCAAGATGGTCTATGGGACGCCAGCGTGCGAATGTCAAGTGATGAGAGTCGTGGAGGTCTCTTAAGCAGCAGCCCCTCCTCAAAAGTGGAGGGTTGCATGATATTTGTACTGTACACATGGTTCGCCAGGGTTGCACTTTCGGCCAGGAGCGTTTTCATGATTATCGACTGTCTGGTCGCTGATTGAAAGCAGAGTTTCTGACCTGTCGATCAATTTGAAACCCCGGAATGGTGGTCTTTACTACATATTTTCCATGACTGCCGGATCGACATTGTCTGCGCCCACTACATATGCCGGAGCCATGCACTCTACCGCCTGATCTCCCGGACAGACATGTCAAAAATAATCGGAGACAAATGGTGATGGCATAGCTCGAACACTGTTTCCACGGCCTGCATAGTGTCCAGGCGTATTCGTGTCTCGGAGGAGGCACATCTTGGAGACTGAAGCCCAACGACTCGCCTGTAACTTCAGTAGCACGCCAACTGGCTTGTGACCGTGTCTCGGTTCTGTTGCAGTTCACTCAATCTTGTCGCCCTGTAACTTCTTGGGCTGGGTGACGGAGGCTGCTAAACGGTATCTTCAGCTCCAGAGCCTTGGCAATTAAGGAGATAAAGTACTAGTACCATACCTCGGCTCGGACTAAAAACTCTGGATAGCGATAGGAGAGACCAGCAAAATGGCAGTGAATTCGCTGAATGTGAGCATAAGACCCGGGCCCAGTTCTCGGCCCCAAGAAGAAAATCGAGCAGTTAAGTACAAACTAACAGTCACAAGAACCCGGCATTTATCTTTCAGCCAATTATAACACGAGTTTAACGTTACGCTGTTAGCCGTGCTAGTCATCTGTGACTGTTAGACCTGTGCTGAGTATATAGACTTAATAAGTGCTGCTAAAACACAGCTCGCATTCATTTCTGGAATTCGCGTATAGTCTATACAGATTGCGGATCTAGGGGTGGCGATCTGCGCTCGCTTGCCCACGACATCGACAACCTCAAAAAGACTATTCCTATCGGGTAACATATTGCTACTTTGGAATAGGTACTTTACCTTTTAAGCTAGTTTACTATGTACCGGTATGTTATAAGTACGGTATACTTTAAGCTAGGATATTTATACTGGTATATTTTACGTACCAGTATATTATATACTATACTGTATCATGTACTGGTATATTAAGTACTGTCCTAGTTTCGGAACCAGGACACTCTGTACTATGTCATAGACTGAACTAGGATGCCATGTACCATCCCACGCCGCATACTAGTATATGACAGACGGTCCTGGATTTGGGCCATACTTTCCAGCTTGCCAGAATTTGGGCTAGCTCAGAACAAATCAGCCACAGCTCACCCCAGCTCAGAAAAACGAACGAAAAAGGAAATTTCGCGTGCCCAGATTCGTCTCACATACCAGGCTGTTATACCAACCTAAAATCGACGGCCACCCATGCGAATTGTCACGTGACTCTTTGTCACGTTTAATCAGTTTAGATCAGCCCCGGCTCAGCTTCGGCTAATATTTGCCTATTGAACAGCACAGACTTCTAAGAAGGTACAGGTTTAACTAAAGGGGCCTAAAAATGGTCCAATGCAATCAAAGGGCTTATAATTAAGACACTTGCACAAAGAACATTGTGAAGATTCTAAAGGGCCTCGTCTTTACTAAACCCTCTAAAATATAAACTCTTTAAGGGCACTTTTCCTTTTATAATCTAGTTATCACAAAGATCCTTCAGGGCCTACAGCGCCTACTAAAGGCTTTAGAAGACCTGCAACTGTATTATAAAGCCCCTCCTCGCTCTCTAGATGCCGGATGTTCTTTGCATACTAAAGATTTGTAGCCAAAAACCTTGCAAATCAACTCGTAGTGGTCAATAGGGTGGACCACTAATAGATAAGTTGTACAGGTAAGAAGATGGTGGAATAGGGTAGCTTGGTAATGGATTCGAAGGAGGTATTACGACCTGCACCCGACACAGGCCTCGAGAGGACTGGCGCGGGTTAAGACAGAACGTATAGCAGGACGCTAACAGGTAAGGGGCGTTCCGAAGACGGTTTGCTAAGCTAGCACTCCTAGACGGGGGTTTAATGTCACTGTAGGTCGCTGTCACTATAATGCACAGAGGTGAGTCTGAACAGTAAGACACAAATAAACAATTAAATACTAGCGTGAGGAACCAGAGTCCCTCACGGTGGTTGTGGGCACAACCATAGCTATCTATACTAACTGTCTAGAGGTACTTCGTACCGTGCTTGGTCTGTTGTGCTTAGTGGTGCACCACACAATTACGGCCAAGCAGTCAACTAAGCAGTGCTTAGTGTTATCAGTCCTTATGGACCACCAAGCGCTTTCTTACTGGTCGTAAGGGCTTCGGGTCTTTACACCCCTGGCCCAGTGCGTTAGGGTAGTGTGCACCGTCCTTCCGCACTGTTCCTTCTGTGGGGGATTCGTCAGGCCGCCCCGGCCCAAGTGACGGCCTGCAGGGTCGTCACAGGAGGTTAATGGTATTTTCCATCTTCTGGCTAGTGCTGTGAAGGCATTAGGCCGAATTAGGGAATTCGGATGGTTTTATAGTGTAAGAAAGTCACGTGACTACGTAGTATCTAAAGATGGAAAGAATCGGAGTAGAACTGATGTGATGAAGAATGAAGAGAGGAAAGCTCTTTTAGAGAGGGAGACTCTTCTTTATATATCTAGTTCTCCAGATCCACTTTTCCAACCCACTTCAAATAAGGTTTATTATTGTTAAACTTCAGAAACCCACAGGGCTGTAATACAGCAGCTGTAGCTCAGAGGAAGAAGTGCGTACTGGTCCAAGCTGTACTTGTGACGACCCTGCAGGCCGTCACTTGGGCCGGGGCGGCCCGACGAATCCCCCGCAGAAGGAACAGTGCAGAAGGACGGTGCACACTGTCCAAACGCACTGGGCCAGGGGTGCAAAGACCCGAAGCCCCTACGACCAGTCGTTGTTTGCTCACCGTGGTCTCGCCAAGACCCAGTGATCAAGGTGAGCAACCACGAAAGGTGATCACTCTGCTCACTGCCTTCCGACAAGAGCACAGTGATCAAGGTACAAAGTACCTCCCAGTCAGTTAAAATATAAGATAGCTATGGTTGTGCCCACAACCTCCGTGAGGGACTCTGGTTCCTCACGCTTGTATTCAATTGTTCATTTGTGTCTTACTGTTCAGACTCACCTCTGTGCATTATAGCGACAGCGACCTACAGTGACATTGAACCCCCCCGTCTAGGAGTGCTAGCTCAACAAGCCGTCTTCGGAACGCCCCTTACCTGTTGGCGTCCTGCCATACGTTCTGTCTCAACCCGCGCCAGTCCTCTCGAGGCCTGTGTCGGGTGCAGGTCGTAATAGTACTACAGTGCCTACGGCACTGTAGGAAGCAAACAAAAGCCTGAATTACAGGGCAGTGCCACTGTAAATAAAGGTATCACAGCCAATATTAACGTTGGAAACAAGAGGATCCGGAAGGCAGTGCCTTATATAATGACTGGAGTGGAATGAAGTTGCTTGCTTGACTAGAATTAAATACAAGAGAGGAAAGGGCCTGTTATAGGCTGTAGGAGGCTCTGGAACGATTCCAGAGCCTTCTGTGAAGTGTAACTAACTAATACAATAATAGAATAGTACTGTTTTGAACTATTCAGCGTGGTTCTGTTGACGTAGTGGCTGACGTGGCCACTACAATATTCTAGCTAGTTCTGTAGGGTAATAGCCCCACTGGATTCAGGGGGTTCCACCCTCTTGGATTCTAGAAGATTCGACTGGTGATTACAGGGAGCCTATAGGGCACTCAGTAGCTAGAAACTAACAAACATTTAAAATCCAGTTCCATATTAAATCTTAGCGTTTTATCGCGGTATATTTATAAATCCGGAATTAAATAATAGTAAAAGTGCTTATAAGAGGTGTACAATCCCTGTCAAAAAGTCTGTGTGCAAACACCGTTTTCCCACCAAAACTCAGCACATTGCAAACAAGAACGACAACGTTCTACAAAACTATAAAATAA
>Ga0247770_1000633_pt1 | contig 32824 bp, 35 predicted proteins | sample UWRJL136409B6_FD_179943 | JGI IMG/M metagenome (GOLD analysis project Ga0247770, IMG submission 179943) | Plant litter microbial communities from Arlington Agricultural Research Station in Wisconsin, United States - UWRJ-L136-409B-6 | ecosystem: Environmental > Terrestrial > Plant litter >... | reverse complement strand
TGTCTGCGGTGTAGCTATCTTTGTGGTCTGGTGCAACGCTGGCGACGATGGACACAAATATCCAGCGATCGCCCTCGAGCTTGGGCATGTCAGAGAAAGATCAAGATCAAGCTCAAGCTCAAGGCATCGCCTTCCTCAAACACCATGATGGCATACCAGCAATCTCATTCTCGCTCCATGAGCGCCGACACTATGGTCAACCCGTCTCCCGTGTCTCCGGTATCGCCAGGTCCAGGCCCGGAGAACAGCTTCGACCCCAGCAGCCACGGGCTGTTCCATTTCGCCAATGCCAGCACCAGCTACACCCTCCAAGATCCAAGCCACACACCAGACAATTTGTCCCTCCGCAAGCAGGAGCAAGAGAAACAGGCCTCGCTGCTCCAGGAGATCACATCCGAATCGCCGACACCAACGTCTGGCTGGGAGGCCGGCTCCATCAGCCAAGATGGAAGCATCTCAAGCAACAGCGGCTCCATGTTCTCCCTCTCGAGCAGCTGGACCTATGAGGTTGCGAGCATGATCACGGCATCCCTTGCTGTAGCGGCCACCATCGCCGTCCTTGCCCACTACGACAACAAGCCCCTCTCGTCATGGCCGTCCAGCATCACCCTCAACGCCGTCATTGCAATCCTTGCCACCGTCTCCACAGCCGGCATGGGCGTTCCCCTGTCCAGCGGCCTCAACCAGCTCAAGTGGGTTCGCTTCAAGCAGGGCCGCGCTCCCCTGATCGACATGGAGTACTTCGACAATGCCAGTCGCGGTCCCCTGGGCGCCCTGAGCCTCCTCTTCCGCGCCCGCGGCGGCATCGCGGGGTCGTTTGGTGCCGCTGTGGTAGTCATCACCCTCCTGCTGAGCCCCTTCGCCCAGCAGATCGCCACATACCCCATCCGCACCGTCGAGATCGCCAGCGGCGCCATCAACTACCGCGCCCTCGGCTACGGCCTCAACCTGAAAGGCCATGATGATCTCGCCGCATTCGTCCCCATCCTTCCCATCAAATCTGCCGTATACTACGGTCTCTTTTCCGAGAACAACAAGCCCTGGCTTAACCTCCCCTTTGAGTGCCCCTCAGGCAACTGCACCTTCGGCGAGATCGAGACCCTCGCCGTCTGCCAATCCTGCGTTGACATGACTGAGTACCTCACCCGATACTGCCCCCCTGACACTCCCGCCACCAACCTCTCATCCTGCGGCTGGCAGCTCCCCTCGGGCGCAGTCCTCAACACCTCCTCCGAAGTCTTCTCCATGACCTCCTCCTTCCCGGGCTCCTTCTCCGGCGGCTCCTACTCAACCATCATGCGCCTCTACTTCATGGGCACCGAATCCTTCCTCGGCCCCAAGGACGTTCTCCAGCCCTGGGCAAAGCAATGCACCCTGTCCACCTGCGTGCAGCGCCTGCACTCGACCGTCCAAAACGGCGAGCTCAACGAAACAATCCTCACCTCCTACACCAACAACGAGATCCCCCCTTCCTCCGAGCACATCACCGCCCTCTCCCCCGTCAACATCACCTCCCCCATCACAAACAAGACCTACTCCATGGGCATGCCCTCCCTGCTAGCCTTCCAGTCCTGGTTCACCCACCTCTTCCGCAACGGAACCGCCTCCCGAAACCCAACCTTCATCAACCAAACCCTCGAGACAGCACCCGGCTCTCCCAACGTCCTCGTCAACCTCACCGTCGGAATCTCCTCGGGAGAAACCTTCTTCGACCACGACATCGTCCAGTCCTTCTACTGGAACTACTACGAATACCCCACCGGCATCGAGATGCTCATGTCCGACCTCGCCGTGTCAATGACGACCTCCATACGCGCCGTGAATGGACAGAAGGAGATCGTCAACGGCACGACGCTGGTGTATGAGCCGTTTGTGCAAGTGCGGTGGGGGTTTGTCGCCGTGCCGGTTGTGGCGGTGGTGTTGACGGGAGTGTTTCTTAGCATGGCGGCGTGGTGGAGCGGGAGGGCGGGGATGGAGCTGTGGAAGACGAGCGCGTTGGCGATGCTGTTTTATGGGCTGGATGAGGTTGGGAGAGGAAGGTTTGAGGGACCTGAGGGGCTGGGCGCTAAGAGGAGAGAGGCGAAGGGGGTGAGTGTTACTTTAGAAAGGGACGCATTGCGGACTGATGAGGGGTATGAGTAAGGAAGGGAGCGGGTGATGATAATAATAATGACTGGCAATGGTCCAGAGGTAATATCTCGAGGGTGATGATAATGAGCGTAATGAAGTAATGCCGTCGGTAGTTCTCGCTGGGAATAGCAACAAAAAGAGAACAAGTTCAACTTGTTATAATGGCAAAAAACATACAACACCGGGGATTCGCTGGTCGTCACCGACCCAACTACTAGTCTAGCCCTCACTAGCTTGTCTATAGGAGAGCGGACGGGATCCCGAATTCTCCAGTGGGTATGGTCGTATGTGTTTGTTGATACCCCGGAACTGGGATATGGAAGGGTAGCGCCTGACTGATCGCGAGCTGAGGGCATGCGGGTGTGCAGAGAGCAAGCGATAGGAGGTCACAAACCTCGCCCTATACCTCTCATCAGCAACTAGCGGCCAGGAGTAACAGCAGCCGGCACTTCAAACCGGAAACAAAAGCTCAAACTCTGTACAACATCTCTGTTTCCAGCCGGTACAGGTAGCTATATAGGTAGCCATCGATCCACATTATATATATACACAGAAACTTAAAGGATAAAAGTCCAAAGGCATATCGCCACCGCCCAAACCCCGCCCCGAAGCGAGTGTATGAACCATAACCCAAAATGTAAGTGAGGTATCATCAAGAACGTTAAAAAGTCATCGTAGTCAAAACCACCAGACGCGCTAAAAAAAGAACCGTCGCGTGCCGATCCCGGCCGTGTATGTATTTCCCGCCTCATCGTTTATCCTGTATCGTTGTTGGGGACGTTCCTCCCCCTTTTCCAGAATGGGGGTAGTTTTCCCCTCGTGTGTGTGTGTGTGTGTGTGTGTGTATGTGTAGTAGACGACTAGCTCGAGTACACGGCCACATACTCAGCCTCCATCATGCTGCCCCAGCTGTCTGAGGTTGCTCCGTTGGGTGCGCCAGGCCTGTAGGATGTTAGTCGTTGAAGCATGTGTTAGAAGGGGGAGAGAACGTACCAGTTGCCTCCAACAGCAAGATTGAGGATGATGATCATGGGCGAGTGTGCAAGGGTACCCCAGATACCCTGGTCGTTGATGTCGGCGCCCCTGAGCGTGCTGTAGACGTACCCATCCTTGAGCCACTGGATCTGCTGGCTGCGCCAGTCCCCGTTGGTGAGGTCGATCTTGATGGACCATGTGTGCCAGCCATTGTCGCCGAGACCAGTAGTAGCCGCACGCCCGATGGGTTCGTTGCAAGGTCCGCCGTTCGGGGTGCCGCAGTGGACGGTGCCGAACGCGGTTGGGTCGCCATTGACCGTCTCCATTATGTCTAGCTCGCCGCACATTGGCCAGCCTGTGCCGTGGCGGACCGCCTCGCCGAGCATCCAGAAAGCAGGCCAGATGCCCTGCTTCTTGTCGCGCGAGTGGTCGCCAAAGCGAATCACCGACTCAACCACCATCACCTTGCCGGGTTGTGGGCAGGGCGCGAACTTCGATTCGATGCGGCCCGAAGTCCACCTGTCTCCCGACTTGCGAGGGACGAGCTGGACAGTGCCGCCGCCCGAGATCTGAACATTTTGGGCCGAACGTCTGTAGTCTTGAACTTCGTTGTTCACTTTGAGTCTGAGGATCAGAAAGTCAGCAAAAGAGCTCCAACCCCCGTGGTCTGTAGTGTAGCTCACCCAGTCACGATCTCCCAGTTTCCTGCGTTAGGGAGGTCACCAGCGCCTCCGGAGAAGTCATCAAACCAGATGGTCTTGAAGCCGGGGTAGGTTGGCGGCGTGAGGGCGGCGGCGAGGCAAGCAAAAAGAGGAAGAAGAGCGTGGGCGCGCATGGTGACTGCTCAAATCGTTGGTGTTTCGAAACTTTCGCAGCTTGGCCGGGATATCCTCAAAAAAAAAAAACACAACAAAAGGGGTACCCGTGGTGGAACCGCTGGCGGTGGGGCTGAAGCAGCTTCTTTTCTTCCCACAAACACGTAAAACGTCGGATCCTAGACTTCCAGCGCCCTGCTTTTTGTCGTACTTCGGTTGGGCCAGACAACAACACCAGGTAAAAGTCTGAAGAGAAGCAGAAGAGCAGGCTAGCTACCACAACTGCGAAAGAGAGTGACGTGAGAACGGAATCCGGGTTAGGATATATATCAAGAAAGGAATAACCGAGGGTTCGGCGGGAGCTGATGAGCCGCGTGGTGAACCAAGTTCAAGGAGCGTGGAGGCTGAAGAGCAATGACGGGAACGAGAAGCGAATGTAATGCGCGAAGGCAGGCAGAAGAGAACGGAAGGTATAGTTGACCAAGCCGTGGTGTCGTGCGGGAGGCCGTAAACGAGCATATATACCGAATAGATTGGCGCGGCACATCCACCAAGGAGGTGGCATATGCTCTCACCTCGGCACCCATGGTGGATGCTGGAGCCGGGAAAGCGAACCGCCCATGCTGGGTTGCGCTTGGCTGCAAGGCCCGGGCATGGAGTCGGGGAATATTCGAAGGATGTGGCTGGCCTTGATTGGGAAATTAGCTTTGCGATGCAACATGAAACAACGGAGCAGATGCTAGGCCGTCCAGTGAGGAGCTCAGCGGGCAGTGCCCTTGGCAGCGCTGACCACTTCAACATGTGGCGACCGAGGGCGAGCCCCATCTCTTGTTCCTGGGATGATTTTCCTTCATGCCCAAAGATCGCCCAGGCTTGGTCCAACGGGAAGATCCTGGACGGCCGATAAAGCAGAGAAAAATCGCGGTTGCCTGGACGTGGGCATGGCCAACAGGTCAAGACCGTCGTCGCGGGAGACCTCCAGAGTTCGCCCCAAGCGCGGCAGTTCGGCGGCAAAGATCGAAACACGCCGCCCATGGCCTTCCGACCGTGCTAAGGATCCGAGTCCACGATCCTGCCTGCACCACCATTTTACCGCCGACTGATACCTCGAGTAACCCCAGAAAATGAGTGCGTGCGACAAGAGGCCAAGACCGAGGAAGAAACGACCCGCAGCGCGAAAGATTGAGGGGCATGGCGCAGGTGTCAAAAACAGGAGACAGAATGGGGGAATTTTAGCTCACCCCACCACACCTCAATGCAGGGTCGTCGGCAGGTTTTCCGATCTCTCCAGTACCTGCGCAAGCGTTCGCCCAAGATGTCAAACGTGAAACATCCAAACTGGGAGGCACGGCTGCATTCGGTTAGTCTGCTAGGCTTGAACAACCGAGCCTCAGGTCTGTGGGGTCCATCCCATATCACTATTCTGGTGACTCCAGCACTTGCATGGTAGCTAATTTGCGATTTCCAAGCGCATTGAGAGGCGAATGAGCCAGTCAATCCATCACGACTACCACCGGCCGCTTATGGTCAGACAGAGCGACAGACCGATCTCGATGCCTCTCGGCAATGAATGTCACGCGGAACAGCTGCCGTCGCCGCTTGGCTAGACCTGCACTCGTCCCGCTCCTTGTGCAATAATCTGGCTTCGGCGCATGCTTGGCTTCGAGCAAGGCGAAAGGTTGAGGAGAATCCCTCTGGGTAAAAATGGGCCAAGCCAGCCGGCGCGGCGCAGCGTGTCGAACCTGGTGCTGTTCCCTTTTTTACCCCTGAGGGGCTATTGGGCCGTCTGGCGTTCCAGAACCTCTTTTATCCCCCTTATTTCCTGGCCCGTGCTGTCGAGATCCAATCGAGAGCGAGAAGCACTCGTCGCCGTCGAGGGCGCAGGGGAAGAATTGTATGGGTTATATTACCACTTGGTCGCCATCTCCTTCCTCTCTCGACTCGGAGCTCTCTGCCGTGGTAATCGCCCTCCGTAGTAATCGCCCTCCGCGGCATCAGGTGATGGCGACGCGGGGCGTGTCGAGAGCTCAGTAAGCCGGTGCGCGTCCGGCGGGGGTTGGCGATAACCTTGAGAAAGCCAAGGCGGGAAGTCGCTGTTCCTGCAGGACTGGAAGAGAGGAAATAACTGCCGGTATTGATTGCATGCCGAAGTGAGGAATTTTTAGAGTTGTCGTCGTCGCAGCAGAGCTGGGGAGAACAGAACGGTCCTGGCTGTGCTTTCCTCCGGCATCGCCGCTTCCTTTTGTCATTGGAGATTGGCCTCGAGCGCAGGGCCATCTGGTCTCGTTGCGCTTGGCAGGCACAACGGTTTCGCATCTCGCAAGGTCGCTTCAATTGCGCGCTGACGGTCGTGTTCAAGGAAGTTCCAGCGTGACAGCGGTTCGGAAGAGAGCGGACGGCTTTGGACAATTTTTGCCATGTGTTTCCCGAATCAGGTAATTGTGCTGACGATCTTCTGGCGTCCAAGCTTCAGCGCGGCAACGTGGGCCTGGGCTTTGGTAGCGCGACCAGGTTTGCCGATCGCTGCGCGGCATGATCCCCGCAATCCCACTTTTATGCCTTGTTTGAACTTCCTGCGATCAAGATCTTTAAAATCGCGGAGCGAAGGCTTGAACAATCTAGAAGCTCATGCGATTCGGCAAGCAGTGTAAGCTTTAGCACCTTCGGTGAGTCAACTTCACTGAAAGCGCCTCCCAACAGGACTCCAAGGATGTCGGCGACACCATATTCCGCGCCGGAGTTTCGACGCCCTTCCCGCGATATTGAGTATTGTCTAATTGCCGGACACCAGGATGCCGCCATGAGTGCTCGACCGGTAGTTTGCTGCTGCGGGAGTGCTCCTATCAGTACCAGCAAACCTCGCCATGAATTTTCGCGTGACGCTCTCCAAATGACTCCATCCAGTTTGTCTTCCGCGCCACGTCAGAACCTAAAGCTATTTAAGATAGTAATATCGCTCAACTCAACCTGCACTTTCTCCAGCTCCATAGTTGGGGCTGGAGGCCCAAAGACAAATCCCGCAGGTCGCTCTTCCTTGGCGTCCAGTTGGTGGGCGAGCGATCGTAGCCTTGACAATTACAGCTCAAGTACGAGTTTCTTCCAAGTAAAGGCCGCCATTTGCTACTTTAAGTTGACGCTGAGTCGCTTATCACGTACGTTTGGGTTGCAGGTAGTTCTGAAATTTTGGCCACAACATTGTACTCCAGGCAGGATAAGACACCAGATTACGTTACTAGGTACCATTTTACGTTAGGACAGAAATATCAACTTACTTAAGGTGAGGTCTTGCAGAAAACCCTCCAAGCGCCTTCAGGCAGTCCTAGTAGAACTAAATTCTAGAACGTCTGCCGCACTGCCCAAAATGGCACCTTAAGGAATTGTGCTTAGAAAACCGCCTTTCCGCCTTTCCCAGTTCAGCCATCTGAGAGTAGTCGCGACTGGCGCTGTCAGACTTGATAGTGCTTCCGGACAGACTGGCAGTTGCCCCACCGCCGTCCAAGGACGCATTTCAAGCTGTCGATTTTCCTTCAGGCTCATAGAATATCTTTACCATCGTCCTTTCAGTTTCTGAACATGCAAATAATTATGTTGGAGCTATCGGCTTGTTTATTCAATATGTGCAGAATCCTGGGTATCAACATAACGGGGGTGGCGCTGTTAAGCGCCTGGTAATTGCGCTTTGATGAGATTGGACGTGATGCAGGCCCCGCGTTTTCCTCTCCGAAATCAGTCAGGTGCATCGACCCTTGACCGATTTTGAGATTTGCGGCTGAGATGGGAGCCTTGGGGGGCGGTCGAGAGAAGGCCAACCCAGGCAACAAACAAAGCCTCCCGCATTCCACCATCACATTAGCCTTCAAAGAAACGAACTTCGAAGCGATGGAGCCCCTGAGCGCTCTTTCGGTGGCCGCCGCGGCGATCCAATTTCTCGATTTCGGAGCGCGACTGCTAGGAAACACACTGAATATCTACAGATCGCCGACCGGGCAGACGAAAGAGTGCGTCGAATTGTCTGCCGTCTCTCGCGACCTCCAAGTCCTCGCAACCCAGATTCAAGGCCTTTGCGCCAACATGGCGCCCTCGGAGCAGGTCGGCGCGGCCAAGATGCTGCAGCGGCTCTCTCTCGAGTGCAAATTTGTCGGGGATGAGCTGCACGAGGCTCTGGCCGAGCTGCGCGCATCGGGTGTAACCAAGCTTGATCTACTGAAAAGCAGCTTCAATGCTGCGCTGAAGGCACTGAAGCTCGGCGACAAGATCCAGTCGTTGCAGAGTCGCATGCAAAAGCTGCGGACCGACATAACGGGCGCAATCATGGTTTGCTTGTGGTATGTACGGCCGATGGCAGTCTCGGCAGTTCCCATGCTAATTCAATAACCACGACCAAAGGGAGGAGTCGCAGAGGCAGGGCAAGGCCATCAATCAAATTCTGGAGATGCAGCAAGGCTTCCTCAAGGCCCATATTCCCACCCTGAGAGAAGGCGACGATGCCAGGACCTTCCAGGAAGAGCTCAAATCACTCGGGAACGGCACACATGATACCCGGAACAATCGCCAGGCCATGGTCGACAACTTGTGGAGGTCTAGTTGGAAGCCCACTGAAAATCTGACCACGAACGGCAGAGAATTATTGCCGCCAGGGAGAGAATCCGACCAAGCGACCCTCGACAGCCTCAGCTACAAAGCCATTAGCCACCGTGAAGAGGCAATCCCACCAGCTCACAAGTCAACATTCGAGTGGATCTTTACCGGCAACCAAGAGGGTCAATGGGACTCGTTCCCCCAATGGCTGATGGGAACCAGACGCGAGAACTACTGGATCACCGGAAAGCCTGGGTCCGGCAAGTCAACTTTGATGAAGTTCATTGCAAGCAGTGAGAAATTCAAGCGGCTCGTCGCCGCGTGGTCTGGCAACACCCCGTACGTGATTGCCACTTTCTTCTCGTGGCAGGCAGGTGTGGAACTCCAAAGGTCTTCGGCAGGCTTTGTACGAAGCCTGCTATCCCAGTGCATTGTCAAAGAACCATATCTGGCCCGCCGGTGCTGCGCTAGACGATGGTCTATCTATGAGATATTCGGCTTCGACATTGAACTGCCCGAGTGGACCCAGAAAGAACTGCGACAGAGCCTGGACGTGCTATTATACAGGCGCTCTGAGTCCACGGGCCCATCCGCCGCCAATGCGGCTCAGCAACTCAACATTGTCCTCCTGGTTGATGGCCTCGACGAGTTCAGCGGTGACCATAACGAACTGGTAAGCCTTATCAAGGACATTAGTCGCCTTGAGGGCGTCCGAGTTTGCGTAAGCAGCAGGCCTTGGAATATCTTTTCCGATGCTTACGCGCGAACTCCGAGTCTCAGGCTGGAGGACCTCACTAGAGGTGACATCCTGAAGTTTGTACGCTCCAGCTTCGAGTCACATTCGGGCTTTCTCGACCTCGGCGCCGTCTTCCCCGCAGAAGCCGAGCGTCTGATGAATTCGGTGGTCGAGAAGGCCGCAGGCGTGTTCCTCTGGGTCTCCATCGTGGGTCAGCTGCTGCTTGCGGGTCTGACAGACGGGGACAAGATCTCGGACCTCCAGGCCGCTCTGAACCAGGTCCCGGGCGACTTAGAGAACCTCTACGAAGGGATTTGGGGCACCGTGGAGGATACGTACAAGGTCCAAGGAGTGCAGTTCTTTCTCCTTTTCAACGCGTCCAAGGAAATACCGTTCACCGCGCCCCTTCTATGGCTCGCCGACGAACCTGCGCCGCATGATCTCTGTTTGACCACCATGGACATTGAGAAAATAAGCACTGTCATGAAACGGCGGCTGGCCAGCCGCACAAAGGGACTGCTTGAGCTCTCAGCCCGTGGAAATGTGCAGTATATTCACCGTACCGCATACGACTGGGTTCTAAGAGTATTACCGGATATATCGGTCAACCTGCCGTCGGACTTTATCGCCGCTCTGGAGGTACTCAAGGCGTTTTCCTGTGCCGCGTCTATCCGGCCACTGAGCAATCAAAGCGAACGTCTTGTTCCCCTCGACTTCAGTCTCGTTCGCATCTGCTTGGCCTTGGCTTTTGAGGCCGCGGCCGCCAAGACCGAGGAGAGTGTTCATCGCCTGACAACCTATCTGGACTTCTTGGAGAGGCAGATGCCGAGCCCGGCGCTGGTTATCAACCGGTGTCAGCACATGGGCCGGCTAAACGAGATCGGATTCTCCGCTCTGGCTGCCTCATACGAGTTATGGAGCTACCTACGGGAACGCGTGATACGAAACCCTACCAAAGCAGTGGCTCATGTTGGAGATATCACTTTTCTCGAGGCCACCATTTTCCCGAATTCCTGCGTCGAGGGGTTGCGGACCTCTAGTCAGGCTAAAAGAATCCCAGCCGGAGACGAGGCCCTATCTCGCCTTACTATGCTGAAGTTCCTCCTCGATGCCGGCGCCAGCAAGACAGAGCTTTGTCACAGCGGTAACACGCTACAGCAGAAGCTCCAAATTGTTTATGGGACGCGCAGTGGGTATGGAAGGGCGGCACTTGACGTGTTGAATGGGAAGACTCTACGAATTAGCAAACCGGAAATACAGGAGACTGTACTGGTCGTGCAGCCAAGGATAAGCGAACCGACCAACGTGCCGGTAAACGAAAACGAGACGAAGCCTCTGGAGTTTCCACCAGAGGGAACGCAACAGCGTGTTCGTAAGCGGAAATTTCTTTTCAGACTCGCTTGGTGGAGGCACCGCATAAAGCTCTAAATATCTGATAATACCTGATAAATCTTTTTGTATATATTAATCGCTTTCATGGCTCGTCGTTTCTCACAAGAGACAGTGTTCTGATCGTGAAACTCAAGGTAATAGGTAATGGTAGATTCATTGCCATAATTTCATCACACGCCCGCGAGGGCCTATTGTACGCGCATTTTTGAGATGACCGGCCAGATGGCCCACTGGGTGATTCTAGAGTGTTGGTGTAGTTCTTTTTAGTCTCGGAGAAATCTGAAAGAGCTGACGTTGTGTTCCGATGTCCTCATATAGCACATTCACTTCCCGCTACGTTTAAGGCGAACTGTTGTCGGGGGCTCCAGTTACTTCCACGCAGTACGGTTGCAACTGAGTCAAGGGTCGTGAATTCGGCTCGTTAATTAGGCTTTGGATGCCGCCATCTAACATGAACCGTTCGTCAAGATAGGTAGCCTTCGACCTTGACACCTGAGCCATAAACCTCTCGCTCGTACTACCATCCCCCGGAAGCTCTCTGTCCCTCCAAATTGTCGCTCCTACACCACGACCCAGTCTTCATCCTTCGAGTCAATGCTCATGTCGATCGCCACGAACTCGTCGTCGAATTGGGGCTCGTTAACAATGACGAATTCGCCAGCAGCTTGGATGTACTCGGCCCCGATGGGCTGGGCGGACGCTTTGGAGCCCTCCTGCTGTCAACTAGTTAGCCGGGCGGTTTGGTATTGGCGTGTCGATGGCAGCTGGCCGGGGGAACATGAACTTACAGGGCGAGAGCCCTCGTTCAGCCACCGGGCCTATTCGCCGACAGCATCAGAGCTTGAGGTAAAAGTGCGGTTGGTATGACCCACCCTGTAGCAGAAGGTGGGGGGTTTCGCTACGTCGCATGAAAGGTCAGCATCCTTGCGGTCAAATTCGCCTGCGGGCAAGCGAGCAGGTGGATGAGCTGTAACTTACCGGTGTTAGTCTTCATGTTGGCGGGCTTGGTTTTCTTGGTATTGGTTTTTGCCGGCATCGTGTCAAGTCTTGTTGGTCGGCCGATGAGGGTTGTTTTCTGAAGGTGTTGTGTTTATTTTGGTTGTGAGAGACCTGTGGTTGTAGACGCAAGGGTGGGGGGAGGATGGCAGCGGTGAATAAATAGGTACTTTAGGTGCGAGCGTGCCGTGCTCCTCGGGGACCCAAACGGCGGGAACACATACAAACTAACTACCTGGTAAAGACAGATGGATTTTTCACGCAAATTGTTACGACAATGTTGGGGGTCCTAGCACAAATTCGCTCAAGTGCACCCGGGCCTGCTCTAATCGATCTACAACCTTGTTCTCGAGCGAACCTAGCTACCTAGGCTCGCGAGTTGGTCTGTCACCATAACTGGATCAACGAGGCCGAGGTTACCACACCGGACATGAAGTAGGACCTCAATCGGTTAATAGAGCCTAGGAGCTGATAGACACCCAGAACCGCATGAGGGTAGAACCCTCGGCTTACACTCCATGCCCCCGAGTCATGCTGATGCCTTCATCTTCGCTCTTCAGACCAGAGTCCAATCTTCACTTGCCTCTTCAGCGCCGACCATTAAAAAACTCATTCTCCGTCTTGGGGAGCTCGGCATCGACCAAAACGAACTCGCCATGAGCTTGGATATTCTGCCGGCTCAATCATCTCCCCGGCCTGTTGCAAAACGGTTAGCTGGGCGGTTTGGTACTGGCCTGCAGACGACCGCTAGTCGCACACACTCACCGGATGAAAGCCCTCGCCAATCAACCGGGCCCATTCACCGACGGCTTCGGGAGTGAAAGCGCGGCTGGGCTCGCCGGCCTTGTAGGAGAATGTGGGGGCTTTGGCTCTGGCTGGCAGACAGGAACGGTCAGCGGCGCCGCTTGCGATCAAATTCGCCTGTGGTCGGGCGGGCAGACGGATTTGGCTCCATGCGACTTACCCGCATTGTCCTTGGTGCCCTCGGTGTTCTTCTTGGCGTTGGTCTTTGAAGACATTGTGGTGATTTCTTGTTGATTTGGTGATTATCGAGAGTTCTCATGATACTGCTGCAAAGGTGGCGTGATTGTTTGTTGTAAGCAAAATTGCGAGAGATCGTGTGTCTGCGGAGGAATGAATGGAGGGGTAGAGAGCGGGTGGACAATAAACAGGTGCGCCGGCGTTGGTCAATGCTTGAAGTGCTGCCATGGCCTGGGAGGTTGTTTGTTTCTGAACGGAAGGCGGGCGCGCATATATATATATATATATATTCACTTTCACACAGAACGATTACAACTGAGTTCGCACTCATTGACGCTGAGTTCACTGGTCTCTGGGGAGCATATAAGCTCTCTACCCAGAACCATGCCCCGATCGCGAAGGGGAAGATGTATTTTTACCTCAGATACCTCCCTACAACATCAACCTTCATTATTCCAACCACGAGGCTCGGGATAGGGACGCTTCCCCAAATGGCCGCTGACTTGATCTCATCGCCCAAGGATCCATATGCTGTTCTCGGACCAAACAGGAAGAACCTCGTCAGTTTCGTTGGCAACGGGCTTTGTATTAATGTCAATGTCTTGGTTCCGAGAGGGCTTTATCTACCAGGTCGCGAGCCGCGCCGCCCTCACTCTTTCTTCCTTCCCGTCATAAAACAATACATTCCTCGCTGGCATCAATTTCCAGAATCACCCCTAACAGAATCCATGTCGTTCTTGGCGGGGGCCACTCGCAGGACGGCTCTGGCTCTCCGCAAGCCACCGCAACGAGCCCACCTTCTCATGGGGCAGTTCACAACTTTATGTATCCATCTGGACATCTCTCTCCACTTCTTCTCATTACCAAAAGGCACGCCGTCTCACCATATATTTGCCAGAATAATATATCCCAATAAGACGCGTCACGAGGAATGGCTAGAACCGAGTCTGGGCTGATGAATCTTGTGTTGATTGGGCTTCAAGCCCTATCTAGACCGTCTGAACAAACTGGGCCTTGCGAATGGCCGTTCACAGCTCGCTGCAGAACATCAATCCCATCATCTCCAGCTTTCCTCCTCAGTAGATCTTGACCCAATTCTCACACGCGTCCTCCGGGCTGATATAGACGAACTCCTCATCTTCTGGGTTGGGCTTGGTGACATCATTCTCCCGGTCGATTGTGACGAACTCGTCCTCGGCCAGCTCGGACGAAGGAACAGTCTTGGCATCGTGGTTGGTCTTCGTCTTGCGCTCGGTCTTGATCTTGATATTGGTCTGAATGTCGGCGCTCTTGATATCAGTTTCAACGTCGGCGCTCTTGGCTGCCATCTTCTTCTGCTGCTACGAAAGGGTTAGTCGAAAGATCGTATTTGGCCTCAGGCTGGTGATGAGCGCCGGCCTGGGGAGCATAACTCACAGGAAGAGGGTCTTGGGCGAGCCAGTTAACCCATTCGCTGGCGCCGGCGGCGTGGAAGGGGTTGTTCGTTCCGCCCGGCTGGTAGCGGAAAGCGGACGTCTTCGCTATATACGGAGAGAAAAGTGTCAGTACCATTGAGAGCAGCACTGCCTGCAGACAGCGAAATGGGGATCGCTCGGCTTACGCTGGGCGGTCATGCCAGCCTTGGTGATCTTGGCGGAGGTCTTGGTTGACATCATGTGGCAGAATTTGCGTAGACCTGGCTGATCGATGGTCTGGGAATATCTTGGTGGTCTTGAGATGTTGTTTTATTTTCGTTGCAGCTGTCGGAAATACGAAAGTGACAAATGTCTCGAGGGAAGGAGCAAACAGAGGGCAGGAAGGAAGGTGCTGGGAAATAACTAGCCGGTGGTCAATGCTGAAGCCCTGGAGCACGAGGGGCAACTCACTCGTGGTAAACACACACCCTAGGTGCCTAGAAGCACGGCGAGATAGATTGAGGGGTAACGAAGAGGATTGGGGAGCATTGTTCTTTTCATTGAAATCACGAGTCAAAGTTATCGTCGTCCCTCGTAGTCAATTCCGCGATCTCGGCATCTTTCGTCTCAATATGGGCGACGACTTGGTCGAAACCACGGGCAGCACAGAGTATCTCAGATCAACGACCTAAATATACCTCAACCCTATATAGGTACACATGTTCACATAGGCCGAGTATGGCGGTTTGAGCACCGCTGTTGATTATTCTGACAGCTTCGGCCTTGAATGCTTCCTGCTCTTTCAATGGTACTTGGCTACCATTACGCTCCTGCCTGCCCCAACCGCTCGTCCAAATCGACACTTGAGAATCGCTTCCTTCATTGGCTCATGCACCAAGCATGGCTGCGAGAAAGCGGGCAGCTTCCCTCCACCCTACTGCTCGACCTTGACCCACTCGTCATTCTTCTCGCCATTCTTCTCGTCTGCCTTCTCGTCTCCGGCCGCCGGCTTGCTCACCTAGACATACTCGTTGACTTGAGCGGTCGGCTTCTTAATAAAGACATACTGGGTCTGGATGGAAATTTCGACCTTCGCTGTTTCGTCGCTACCGGACGCGATCTTCTGCTAGTGAGCCAAATGTCAGCTGCTGAGCTGGACGAAATCGGTGATGGCGGGCGACACTCACCTCAGCCGGCTCGCTCCAATCAACCCAGTCGACAAGGCCGTCTGCGGTGATGCGCCAAGTTCCAGGGGGTAGTGTTTTTAGCACCTGCTTTCGGCGCTCTTTGGCAAAACTATCAGCTGCAAGTCTTCGAAAAGGCGTGCGGGGGAGTGACAGATCTAGCTTACGGCGCTTCGGTGCCGTGGCACCGAGTTGGACGGTCTTTGAGCCTCCCATGGAAGGCTTGATCAACTTTGTTCTTGTGGACGCGGTCTCGATGCTCCGGTAGATCCACTTCTCAACCCAGACATATTGGGTCTCGATCGGGTCGCGTCTTTCTTTGGCGACTGAAACTCGTCAGCTTTGATTTTGCAGAACTCTCTGCGGAGCGACGCGGCAGATCCAACTTACGTCGGCTCTGCTTTTCGGAGGCAGCAGCACTGACATAAGCAGGGGAGGTATTTTCGGAAGCCATGATGTGAGAGGCACGGTCATTCTTTCGCTGGCAGGTAGGTATGTTCTCTGGGAGAGATAGAATCGAAAATGTATAGCTGGCTGCTTGCAGAGTGATGGCAAGATGTGTGCTTGAGGGAAGCTGATTGAGGGAGATGACGGGGAGGGGCAATAAATGGCCGGCGGCAACGTGGCCAGTGCTGAGAATCTGGGAGTCTGCGGCGGGATGGAACCGGGCACAGTTCAAACTTGTTGAGACCGCCGAGTAGCATGAGACATCTTGGGCGGGCTTCATGAAGCTGTATACTAACAAAGCCGCGCGCATTCTAATATTCACGTTGAATGGTTGTGGTAGTTGCAATACGGCTGTTGTCTCTCGAGGCATCTTGATCATATCTTATGTGGATGACACGCTCGTCGCCGGATCGACCGTGACAGTCACTGCAATGACACTGCCACGGAGCAACTGGGCAAGATGTTTGATGCAAGGCAATAGGCGATGCGAAGCGACTTCTTGAATATGACAGCATTCGGGGTCGAAAGACTAAGACTGCTTATCTTCTTATCGCAAGGAGCGTTCACAAACGCCATGGCCGTTCTCTTGGTAATACTCGTCCAGCATTTCCTGGCGATGAGTCCACAACCTGAGCGTTTTCTGTCACCATCGGGCCTCTTCACCGCCTGGGCGCCCTAGTTTGGCCCATCATACGGCGCGTTGCTTTCGTCTCTGGCGTGTCGATACTAGACGGTGACCCAGTCATCATCACCTTTCTCCTTCGTGACCGCCGGCTTCTGCACCCAGATGAACTCGTTCAGAACAAGCGGCTTCTTGACCTAAACAAACTGGGTAGTGGTGGTGACAAGCTCCGGCTTCTCAGCCTAGACGTATTGGGTTTCAGTTTGGGGTTTGACTTTGACATAGTCGTCGTCGTCGGATGCCTGTGTGGCCTTGTGCTGGGAATATCGGGAGACAAAGGTCAGGCTTTGGGCTGAGTAACAATCGAGAGCGAGGGGACACTCACCTCAGCAGGCTCGGTCGAGTCCACCCAATCAACAAGTCCATCTGCGGTAATACACCATTCTCCAGAAGGGAGAGCCTGATTGCGTGTTCCTTTGGCGAAATTGTCAGCTTCTGGTCCAAGTTGCAGAAGGTGGGGGAGCAACGGATCCGACTTACGGCGGGCCGGCTTCGCGCGGGCGGCGACGCCAACTTGGGCCGTGAAGGTCGTATTTGAAGGCATGATCAAGACGTTGTCGGTGGCACTGTGATGATTAAGTGTGATGGTTCGCTGAGGAGGATTGCAAATGAATTGGTAGATTGCAAAAGCGTTGGCAAGATCGTGTTTGGGGAGGATGTGGTAGGGGAGGGCACCCAAAATTACAAAAAAACATGGTCGGTGCTGGGGCTTCGGCTGGGGACGGTCTGTGGGCGATTGGAAAACAGCATATTAATTTTGATTGACACCAGCGAGCGGGACGGAATGTCTCAAGCGTCGCACTCTCGTCAAATTATTCCTATGCTTCCTACAATGGTATGCTCAAGACAAAGAAATCCCCATCCTGTCATATCGTGACTTCCCCAACGCCCTCAACATGGTACTGATGCCCAAGAAAGTGAATACGCATCGTCTCGTTTCATGACTTCCTTACGTCCTCAACGTCATTGCTCATCCCATCATTACACCTCGCTTAAGCATCCTCGACCATTTTTACTCCATATCATCTTCAAGAATAGAAGGCTCCTCAACTACAACACTCAGATCCTCACAAGCAGTCTTCTCAATCTCGGCACACGTGGCGTCATCGGCAACGGGCTTCTCGGTCTTGCTATCCTTGGCGTCATCGGCAGCAGGCTTCTCGGTCTTCGTATGCTTGGCTTCCTCAGCAACGGTCATCTGCTGAAGAAATGTCAGGCGCCAAATCGAGAGTTGATGCTGGATCGGAAACACTCACATGAGATTGAATAAGCTGCCCGCAAACGCTTGGGGCCCAATAATTCCGTCCTTGCTGGTTCGCCTGCCATGTGCCAGAGTAGCGGCGCAGCTTCCGGGGAAGCTGCTTCGGCGGCGAGGCGGCCTCGACTTGAGCAGTGGAAGTGGGACTGACAAACGGCATCTTCAATGCTATCGGAAAACTTGGGATGAAGAATTGTGATGGAATTGATTTTTCTTTTGTGCGATGAGCAAAGTGATTTGGCTGTTTTTAGAGCGTCACAGTGAGCAAAGTGTGTGCTTGAGGAAGGAGCAGGAGGGAGGCTGCTGGGCAGGAAGGTGGGGGATAAAGTGACTTGGAGCCTCAACTGGGTGGCCCATGCTGCTGAGCGACGCGGGGCAGTCGCGTCGGATGGAGACAGGACTGCAAGTTTGGGCAGGGACGAGATTGCGAGACCAAGACTGGGAGTTGCTTCATGACAGGGAATGCTGCAGTCCGCTTTCCCTGAGATGATCACGATAGGACCTCAAGCTATCGGCCTTTTCTGCAACGGGACGCACTACCCGGACAGCACCTCACACATACTTCACGTTCGTCTTGACAGCAACTGTCGAACTGCAGCGGCAGTTCTTGGCGCTCAGGCGCGCAGGCGCCTTACCGCTCCAGGCTAGGCAGGAGCGCAGGAGCCTTTCGTCATGTGCTCTCCTCACACACAGGGAGTTCTCTTTTGTATTTAGTCTGGGAGCTTCGCTCCCACCCTTTCTACCTAATCAAGTCACTTTGCAACTGCACTTCCGCTGCTCCCATGAGCTCCGTACCCTCAGTGAAACGTTCCACAGCAACTAAACAGGCGGCGGCCAGGGATTCATCTTCAATTTATGGAAGATGCCCTTCCTCCTAAATTTACCAGTTCCCATCGTGTCCTAATGTATCTATTTGCACCAATGACTCTCGCCGGCGCTTAGTGAAGATCTAGACAATCTTCCAGTCCTCCAGATCCTCCGCTAGAATCACCAGGATTTCCCAAGTCTCCGAGTCATCACAGATCTTGTTGTCGCTGTTGGGCTTGCCGCTGACAATGCGGTCATGCTCCTTATACCGGTTCATCTTCGCAGCCATGCGCTTTTACGTGGTCTTGCCCTATATAAAATGTCAGCTCTGCTGTTTTGAAGCTTATGCCCCGATGGTAGTTGAGGGCAGGTCGACATTTGAACTCACATAATCCACTGGTTGTCAGGCGGTTGCAGGCGTCCTCTACGACCAAACTTGCCTCGCCAGTGGCTCAATGCGGCCTCAATCATCAGTTTCTCTGAATCTTGAGAGCTGTCCATCTTGGTCTGAGTGAGTTGAAAGGAAAATGTTTGCGTGATGTTAGGAGATGCTGTTCAGTGGACAGCGGGCGAAGTTGGGGACTGAGGTGCTGTTGAGGAAGCAGCTTGAGGTGTGTAGTTGTGGAAAGAAGGCGCGAGGGTTGGGGCACGGGGTGATCTGTTTGAAGAAACACTGCCCAAAGCACAGACATGATTGGTCACTTTTACACAACCAAGCAGGTAGCAGGGGGGGATTCTTCATCAATCATCAGCGGGGAGTCGGTTGAACAGGGCGTCTGCTATTATCACTCTGGCTTTTATCGGCTGAGACGGCAGCTACCTCTAGATATCCGCTATGAGACTGCTACTTGCTCCTATGCTCCCATCCATCAACTGACGCTTCTTGACCTTTGATTTAGGTCACTGCATCAACTCCTCTCAAATCATCTCCCATTCCTCCTCAGCGGGGGCAGAAATGAGTTCAATCTCCCAATCATCCTCAACAGCCTTGTCTTGCTTGCAGGTAACCTCGTGATCCTCGTCAGATCCGTCATGCTTGTCCGCCTTATCGTTTTAAAAGGTCTCAGTCTTGCCGGTCGCGTTCTTGTTCTTATTCTTTATATAAATTATTAGTTGTACCGTTCAAAATCCATACTCCAGATGGCCGGCCCGGGTCGGTTGAAAACTCACAAAATACTGCGAGTCGCTCTGAGGCTCCATGGCGTGAATGAGGCCGTGAAGGCGCTTGGCCATGTCGCAGAACTGGCGCTTGGAAGCCTCGTCTGGGAAGTACTTCTCGGCGGCATCTGTGCGAGGGCAAGCGTCAGTAACTATAGCGAGGTCTCTGGATCTCTGTCAGACCGAACTTACTTAGCCAATGGGCGAGAGCGGCCTGAATCATCAGAGTCTGGGGGTCTTCAGTCGGGTTCGCCATTTCGTCGAAGAAATTTGGTCAACCGGAAATGATTAGCTTGCTTGGTGATCCTGCTCGGAGTCAGAGTTATGGGTTGCTGGGTTAGCAGTGATGTTCGGGCGCAGACGCTGCGTGGAAGTTTGGAGATCAAGTTGCCGTTTGAAGGACCGGAAAACAGGTGCGGGCAGAGGGGGGAGGAGAACAAGATGATGGCCAGTTGCTTCACTATAGCGCCAATAGGTCGCGGCGCTTGAATCGGCGCTGGTAAGCAAGAACGACTGAAAGTCAACAGGAGGGGACTTGGAAGCTCGGCGCAGAATTTGCTTCGAGTTTCGCAAAAGCACTTGAAAGTGATGCAAAACATGCGGTCGCGCCGAGGCAAATTGAGCAGATGACAGCAAAACAATCTTTGTCAATTTCCGAGAGCCCTTTCTGCCCCCTCGGTGATGTCTTCTCGCCTGAATAACACTTCCGCATATATAGACTCAGACTACAGGTATCCTTTTGTCACACCGAAGCTTGGATTGTCGCCTTGACTCCGTTGACCGGGGCCTCGCTTTGGTCGCCGATGGTCGGTTGACTGGGGTTGATCTGTTGCAGACCTTTTCTCATGGATTCATTCTCATTTTCGATGGTGCAAATGTGATCCTGTCCGAAATGTTTCCGCCGGGGCAATTGGTTTGTTGATGTGCCTATTGCCCCCAGAATCCGCACCTGCGGCGGGATAAGTAATGCTGATATGGCCTTTTGTGTTGCATCTTTTGCAAACCCAACTCACCTTCGTATTTTAATAACTGAGCAGATAGCGGCAAGGGATTTATGTTAAATCTGTGGTTCCTTACTCCCGAAGTTCGCCCATTCTACTCTCTCATTTTACTATCAGCCGCTTGGGGAAAAACGCCAACTTCTCGGTCTCCGACAAATATCCTCTTGGACGACCTACTACTTCTCTTCGGCGGGAGCAGAGAGGTCGAAACTCCCAAACGCCCTTAATAACCTTGTCATGGTTCTTTGTCTCGCCAATCTTACGACCTTGTCTTTCTTGGCCTTGCGGAACAGAAAGCATAGGGGGGTGGAGGCCAACGCAATTGTTTCAGGTCATCAGCGGAGGGGTTACACAAGATCAGTGGCCATTTCAAGACACGCAAGACCGAACGAATTTCACGAGCACCAAGTGCCACCAAATCAAATTTTCAAGTCCAATCAGGCATCCGTCAGCGGAGGCTGGTGTGTGCAACGCATGCCGGGTCTGCAGCTGCTGTCCTTCTTGATTGGCTTAGAGGTGGCGACGCTGCTGCACTGCCTTTCTGAGGCGAGGCATCCAGAGCAAATGGTACTTCGGAATACAACACGACTGCGAGACGTGGCAACGCCGTCCTTGCGCGTTGCGGGCATTAAATACACGATGCGGCCTCCCACTCCTCACCACCTCCACATGGCCTTCTACATCGACAACCTGCACCATGCCGGAAAGTTTTCTCAAGAGAATGGCGACGAAGTTGGGGGAGACAATGTACAGGACAATTACTTGGTCACGAATCTCTAGCAGCTCACCCAAGGACGAAACTCTGCATGTCGAAACGGTCCTGTCAGATGGCCTGAGCAAATCGACGCTGAAGGACTTTCTAGACAAAGAGTTTCCACGAGAGAAGTACCCCGAATTCCACATCAACATCGGAAGGGTGAGTGTGCCTGCGGACCTCCGCTCAATTCTGTGATGCAGCTAACACTCCAGCGTAGTCAGATCTTGGGGACAGATTCATCTTCCATGTCCCTGTCCTGTTGAATCAGGTTTGTTTTCCCGTCCGAAACTTGAACCGCAATTTGCTGACATGGCAATAGGACCAAAAAAACGAAGTAGAGGGGTTACGATGGGGCGGTCCTAGCGGGTTGACGAGGAAGCCGAGTGAGGAAGTGCTTAGTCCTGAGGACGCAAAGAAGCAACGGCGGGGAGGGAGGAGATGACAGCGGGTCCGAGTATCCCAGGTCACTAGGTGTACTCTCGTACTGTGTGGCAGTTCTCGAGTTATGCAACTAGCCTCATCTGCAGTTAGGTTGTGCGCAGGACGGGCCATTTTGGGCGAGTGCAGGCCAGATAATGCATGCAGTCGGCCGAGTCCACTATTTGCGATTGGTCTGGCAAGAGCTGCAGCTCGGTCTGGCCATCATGTTGTACTACCAGGTCGCAGAGTCCGCAGAATATGAACGACGGTGCTTGCGGGGAGGGAGGCTCAGTTGCCGTCCGTCGCAGCTGCCTCCGCCCTCGGGTCCCTCGGGGTCCATGCCCATATCTCGGGGATCTTCCCTCCCGAACTGCGTTTTCATTCTGTCCGAATCTTGGCCCGAGTTTCTGCCTAACTGGAATTTTTGCCCTCGACACCGACATGGCCAACGACATGAAAGAAAAATTCCGCCGTGCGCTGGACGGCTTCCGAGGCTACCCTGACGAGAAAGCGCTCTTCTTGTTTCCGGACGATGAAAGCGAGAAGAGAGTGCTAGGCTACACTCGCCAGTTCCGGCAGAGCGTCAGGAAGCTGTTCGACGAAAAGAAATCATTGCACTGCGTCCCGATACGTGACTTCCGTGCCAGCAGTGAGTACCTCACCTTACCTTCATCGGCCACGTTGCTTGAGTTGTCCATAATGGAGGCCTAATGTCGCACTTTCAGAGCCTGAACACCCCGGACCCCACCAGTATGACATCAAGAAATACACCATCAAGACATTGGACGACCTCTGTCACCATTGGCCGAGCAACGACGCTCAACTCCAGGAGGACCCCCATTGTCGCGTGATGTAAGTCCCCGACTTACCGCAGAGAGTGACATGGCGCTATCTAATCATTTTGCGTCCTGGAAGCCTCCTTGAGCGGCCTAATTCGAGTGCGCAGCTCATGAACCTAAGCGAGGAGATCCTTCTTCGCATCATGACCTACCATCAAGTTCCACCGTGCTACTTGAACTTCCTCACCTGCTGCGGAGGTCTGGCCATGACCGGGGCCTGCGATGTCGGATTCAGCGGGTTCCGGTCCCATATCTCACTTGGTGCAGAAAAGCCCACTAAGGAGATTCCCAGTCTGAAACGAAGTGCGCGACACTACCAGATTGCCCTCAAGCTCGAGAGCACCCGGTTTGTTCCGGCTACCGCAGATGAGGCAAATCAGAACAAGTACAAGACATACACAGCAGCCATATACCATCAGTTTGACGTCGTTCATGGGACAGCGCTGTGGATAATCACCAACCCACTTGAAAAAGTACAGCCCGAGGACGGCAGCAAGCCGAGACCTGAAAACACCCTCTGGAGAGACCTTCAGCGTGAGCTTGCAGCTGATGAGTACCGGGTCGCCGACCGAGACCTGGCGCCACGATTTTGCGCAACTCTGGATATCTTCTCTTATCTCGCCGACTGGTCCATTGGAGACATGGAGTTCTACCTTCAATTCTTGGACGAGACATTTGATGGGGCTGTAAGTCAACTAGCTACCCTAGCACCCCATATTCCAGATCCGAGAAGTACTTCGCAATGGGCTAACTTTTCAAGGCCAACAAATACCTCTATCCCCCTAACACCGAAGGTCAGAGTGGCGATGAGACGCAGGAGATCTTTGAGAAAGATCTACGCGTCATGACACAAACTCTGCAGGCCCTCGAGCGTTGCCGCATCGGAATCGAGGATAACATACGGGTGCTAAATAACCTAGACGACTTCTACAGGACGCTTCCCGAAAACTTGCAGGCATCCAATCTTTCAAACCTTTCATCGACGACGGAGGCCGAAGACGGCCTCAAGGACCTTCATGCGACCATAAAACGGGCGGTAGAGCGGACGCGGGGCACCTTGGATCGAGTAGGCGTGCTAGAAAGACTCACCTCAAGTAGAGCAGACTTTGTAGGTCCCGGCCCACGTCCCTAGAAATCTACACCCCCGGCGCTAGGGTTCAAGCTGATCTCGAGATTCCACACAGATACAAAAGCTCATTGACAACGGGACCAACAAGACCATGAAAAAGCTCACAGCGGTCACATCAGACGACTCATCGACCATGAGGATCTTCGCCTTCATCACCCTCATCTTACTTCCAGTGTCGGTTGTCTCGGTAAGGCTTTATGTCTCCGGCTCTTCTGTTCTAGGTGGTGATACTAACTAAACCCCGCAGACCGTCCTCAGTACGAACATGGTTCGCTTCAACGACACTTCAGATCACGACAATTCCGGCACGGGGGGTGGCACTGACAACGGAACTACCGGCGGCAGCAACAATAACAAAGCCCCAATCGAGTTCTCGTGGCTTGCCTTTAAGGTATGGATCACGACAGGCATCATCCTCACCACCATTTGTCTCGGATCATCCTGGGCTTGGCGAAGAGTCGAAACGACCAGACGGAAGCATGGAAGTTTCAGAAAGAGCCTCTTCACGAAGAAGAGGGAAGTGTGGGATAATAAGCTTTGGCACAAGGAAGAGGAACGTAGTCCCAGCGGTAGCATCCATGATGCTTCAGGCAGTCAACCCAACCACGGCCAAGGTTCAAGTCACAAGCGCAAGGGCGCAGGACTGGGGATAAACATCGCCAGTACGAGTGTTACTGGAAGCCAACTGATCACTTCACCAGCATTGGACTCGGGAACTACGGTACGGGCGTCTCCAGCAGGGTCTTATGGGCAGTGGTCGCTGTCGGGGCGCGGAAGTTCCCACGCACGAAAGCCGTCAACGGTGTCGCAACAGGGCTCTGACAGGCCGTTCCGAGCTTCCGGTCGGCTTGAAGATTCACCAGTATGAGGAAGTATCATTTCATGAACTCGAATCTCAGACACAGTTCACGATGAGCAGTGGCAGCAACGAGCTTTTGTCGACTTATTGACATTCCTCCCGACCGTTCCCTCTCGGATGTGCTGTGTTCCCGCTCCACCAATGGCCGCCCTAGGATAGTATCACACTGCTACCCTCTCAGACGAGTTCCCACGGCTCTTCTTCCAGAGTCGAGAGAAGATCAATCCCCGAAGCGTCATCTTTGACAGCTGGAGCCTGACTTTTGATGTCGTTGCTCTGGGGGGCTTTGGTTTTCTTGGCTTCCGAGTCTTTGTCCTAGTACATATCGGATATTAGTTTTTGCTGTACGGGATCCATTATGCAGTCGCCGGCTGTGCGGCGGGGTCGGCAAGAACTCACGGAACCAGCGGCGGTTCCGTCAGGCTTATACGGCCCGATGTCGATGCCAATCTAGGCAAATTAGCGCCCAGCCAGTCAGTACGCGTTGAGCCTCAACGTCTCGGTGTTCGTGACTTCAGCTGTGAAAGCAGGCTGTTAGCTAGCGGATCCTCTTTGTCTTCGAGGCGTGAGCGGGGGCTAAATTTGCCTTGTCGGTCCTGGGGCGCAGCCTCAATCAGCTGCTTCTCCGACTCGGGGTTTTGATTGCCGTTGCTGGCCATCTCGTCGGAATAGCGCCACCTCCTAGGAAAGCTGCGGTCGTGCTGAGTGCCGGTTGAAAGGAGGCGGTGTGTTTCCTGTCGATTCTGCTCGCTGGAAGGAAGGTAGCTTTGTGTTTGTGAGAAACGCGGCTCGGGAGGTGTCGAGGACAAGGCGATTATCTCAATGGGGAACGCTGCACGAAAAGGTGAGACATAAATGACGATAAGCAGTGACAGGAAAAAGCCTTGAGCAATTCATGAGATTCCCTTTCTCCCGACCCCTCTGTTCCTATTCATTGCCCTTCCGCTGGCTACTAGGGATGGAATAGACTGCGACCCTCTCAGACGAGCTACCAGAGCTCCTCCGCCGAATCAGAGAGGAGCTCGATCTCCTAAGCATTATCTCAGGCCTCGCTAGCGGTATGCTGCTGTTTCTTGTCGTCATTTTTGACAGCCTCATACTTCTTTTATATGTCAAATATCGGATCAACTATTTCCTCGGCGTTTTCCCAGCCAATAGGTAACAAGCTGATCCCGACAACTGCCGCCAGTCCACCAATCACAGGCCCGGCAATCTATGCTTAAGAGGACTGAGATTGCGGTGCGGCATCAGCTGGTGGTGGAGACTGTGTGGCGGATAGGGTGGAAGATGTGGTTGTCATTGTCCGGGTCGGAGTGGGTGATTGTGTACCCGTAGTAGTAGTACTAGTGGTAAATGTCCGAGACGAGGCCGAGGACGTCGAGGTGATGATCTCCCTATATAGCGTGCCCGCGCCGCCGGCGGTAGCAACGCAGTAAATGTAGGCCCATCTGCTTGTTGGGAGGGGGTATTTGTCGAAAACGACGTCTTGACCGCAATTGGGGGCGCCGCTGCGAGGGGTGTCAAAACTGAGGGATTTACCCCGACAAAGAACAAAGATGGGTCCCAAATAGAGACCGAAGCGTACCAAGTACCAACCAGTCCATCTATCCTGATCATGGTCTCTCCGTTACACGACGTATAAAAGTCACAGTCTCGTCCTGGAATGCAACACGCGGCTCTGTTGCCAGCGGTTGACCATAGTTCTGACGAAGGGCAAAAGACTGCGCTGCCTAACGGGGGGTGGGGGTGGATGGGGGTCATCTACTACCTGGCCAAGACTCGATATGATGTCTTCTACCGAAGCCCGACAAGAATCAAGATGCGTACTCGAAAGTGTAGATCCCAGAGTTATCTCGTAGCCCCAAAGCGACTCGATCGACGTTTGGGCCACGCAAGTGTGGGCAAGATACCCGACGATGGCCAAGATCCGCCAAGCCACGAAGTGCTTCTCGAAGGGACCCAAATCATCATCCTGCAGGAGTGCAGTGAGGCGACGGTGGGGATGCAGTCGATGAAGATGCAAGTAGTAGACAGGCAGTCTCAAAGCAGGGGGCAGATCAACTGTCAGCTTATATAAGCAATTGGAGCCATTCGCGGAAGTAGCCGGCTTGGCAATAAGGGACCCTGTAGGCCAGAGATTCTCTTCCACAGAACAACAACAATACACAACAATCACCACAATTGGCCATGAGTGCTAGATTCTGACATCAACACAGGGAGCCGTCCCGAGATTGGCAAACTTTCCAATGGAATAGATTGGCGGGGCCGAGAGTAAATAGATTTATAAATGTATGCTGCAAAAGAGCCTCGCCCTGAGCCTTTTTCCTGCTCAACGAACCGTTGGGTCCATGCAAAAGAAGAGCTGGGATGCCCGCAAGGTCAAGGGTGCGAGCACGGCACAGCACAAGCACATTCTGCATGCGGCCCCCAAAGGCTTTTGACTTGTGCAACCAACCAAAGCAGCTGTTGATAAAGTTGCCCAATCATAAGGAGCCGCCGCGAAACAGTGTGTGGCGGTACGGCCAACCTCGCGGTTTAGGCAGCCTTCAAATACAGACAGCTTGTTGACTGGCTGTGCAGTGTGCTGTGCGGGGCGACAGGTGGCTCAGTTCTTATCCTGCAGGACAATGAAGCTTGCAGGAGTTCTAAGTTTCATGTGTCTTGATCTCCGTGCTTCTCCGATGCTGTCATTTGTGGCTCATAATGAAGACCCTTCAGCCATAGACTGTCTCGCTAAAAGATAGAAAGTTGTGGAAAGAAGTTGGATAATAGGACCAGCTAAAACGGTCTTCGTCAAGGTTCATCTTTGCCAGGCCCTTCCTTTTCTTCAGCCTTGTCAACTTTGGTGTCGCTGCTGCGCAGCCATTGCAGCCGACTGATTGCCGGATGCCTTCAGTGGGTAGGATTTTTAACATAATGTAATGTGTCTAAGGATGAAAGAGAGGTTGGCAGCCTCGGCTTCCAGACCTCCTAGTTTTGGTGGGGAAACGGTATTTATACACAGACTTTTTAGCAGGGATTATAACTAATTAGACTCGTTTTCGGCCTTGCTCTCTGTCCGTCAGGGGCTCTGTGCTTGCGTTGCTATCGCTAAGGAGAAACAACTATAACGACCATTGCGGCAGCGATCAGCAGATAAAAGTATTAAGTTATCATTATCTGGGCGATACACGGGAGTAAATCAAGCCGTTAAAGGAGCTTCGAGAGCCCGGCGATACAGGTAAGTGTCAGCCGTACTTCTTTGTCCTATTCAAGACATCAAGTGTCTCCGCCTCCTCGGTCAATAAAACAACATGCTCCCCCTCCTCACCCCTTGCATCTGGCAATGACCCACAATATACTCTCTTCCCCCTTGTAGCTCTCGCAATGCGCGTCGACTCGCCATCCCCTAGACCATGGCGCCTCGTCAACCGCCCGAGGTCCTCTGGCGTCTGGCCTGCGACCCTGAAAGTAGGGTCGACGTCAGACCGCAGATACGCGCTACTCTTGGAGGCCATGTCGATCTCGGGAAACGCCGAGATATTGGGGCTGCACGTTTTGGAGCATGCCATCCACACCAAGAAACCGATACAGTACAAGATAGCCGGGAACGCCAGCCAGGCGAACACCCAGACCGTCCAGTCGTCGATGATGGCCCTGTACTGGCTGCGTGACAGCGTCGCAGTCACACGGTTCTCGGGTGGCATGAGGTTGACGGTGCCGTACTGCCGCATAGCCGTCGCGAACTGCAGCGGCACGGCGATGAAGCTGCGCAGTAGGTACACGCCGCCGTCCTGGTAGGTCGAGTAGTCGGACGTGTACATCCGCAGAAGGAAGGACAGGCCCATCGAGAAGGCTGCGCGTGCGGCCGAGTAGGCGTAGGTCGCGTTGTCCGAGGCGTAGTTGAGGACCGGGTCGATCGGTGCCATGGCCACGTTCATGTAGAGTAGCGCCTCGGTCTTGTTCACCTTGACCGGGGCCGGCTCGGAGAGCCGCTCGACGCTGATGATGGAGAGGTTCCCGCGGTCGTAGGCCACCGTCGCAAGGCGGCTAAAGAGGGAGACAGTCGTATTCCACCTGACGTTGGAGGTCCATGATTTTTCCACTTGGCAGGTGCCAGCGGCTACGCTCTGGTCGGGACAAATCGTCCATCCTGTTGATAGGTGTCAGTTGATAACGTCTAGAGCAAAAGCATGATAAAAAAATACCAAGGTGAATGCTATCTCCTGTCTCGCGGAGGCAGATGTAGATTCCCTCGCCAATATCGGCGCCGAACATTTGGCAGTCCCCCTTTGATTCTGTGCGGTTCCATGTAAAACCGGGGTCCATCGAGGAGATCGAATCGTATTCGATCTGGTAAGCCGGAGCGTCGTGGACGACGATGGTATCGTAGTCCCCGGTGAAATTTCCCGTATACAGGGACTCAGCGATCTTTGGACCCCCATCGACCCGGACCAGCTCCATACCCCCCGGCATCACGAGCGACAAGCAGCTCGGATCTGATGTGCTGCAGCGTATCGGGGCAACGTTGGTGACAAACCGGGGATCGGTGAGGAACGCGATTGAGTACGATGCAGCCAGGATCGGGATCAGTTCGATATTAATAGTTTCAAGCCCGGCCGTGGAAAGGGGGGCGAGACCGGCAATGACGTTGAAGGTGGCTGATCCCTGGCTTATGTCGGGTGTAAATACCCTCTTGAAGGTGACGTTGGCTGGTAATGGTGGCCAGTTCTTTAGTTAGATGAACTACCTAAAAATGATCGAACAGCAGTTACTTACCGATCAAAACGAGACTGAGAAGAGCCGTAATAATGCGGAATAAAACCCTGTGGTATTGCAAGATATCGCGTCAAAAATGCTTGCCTATGTCTCTCCCGTAGGAAGGAATGCGAACCTCTGCATTCCCCAGACCAGATGGGTCCCCCTGACGGTGAACAGGTAAAATACCCCCATCAGAGGAGTCGCTCGACTGAGCACTAGAAAAGACGTAAGTGGCATCCCCTCTTTTCTGCACGCGAGAGACCACCGCAGCTGCTCCGTTACTTCAGAAAAAAGCGAGAACGCAAGGTAGGCAACAAGCTGCGACAGGATATTAACGACCAACACCACCCCTCCAGGGGTTAGCCGAAGTGGCGGGGGAAGCTCGCTGCGATCGACCATGACGCGTTGCGAGAACCATACCGCCACAGCTGCAGACGCGAGCGTGAGCAACGATACGCTCCAACTGAAGGCGAACTTCCTCGACTTGGGCTGGAGATGCGACGAGTGGCGCGTTGGGGCCTCCTCGTTAGATAACACGGTCTCCTGGCTCGACACGGTCGCAGATTTCACTGGTACATAGGCCTCAGGTGTGACGAGAGACTTCTTTTCAGAATCGGTATGGCTAGGGAAGGCTCGAGTGCCTGTCTGTATGCTGTCGACTTGGGGCGACATTGGCCATGACAGCTGGGGGCAGCCTTGCCCCGATCGGCGAGTGTTGGAGATGTCCGAGGACGTCATGTTATTGAAGAAGGAGCGAATAAAACCGGCCTTTATAGTAGGTTTTGATTGAAGAGCTTATTCTCAGCGGGCTGTTGCGGAGTACATTGTAGAGATACCCCTAGCCATTGTAAGAGGGTGATGTGAAATTTCTGATGATGGAGAGAGAAGAGAGCCGTGTCATTTTTTATCTGCAGTGACGAACGAAAGCTGAAAAACTTCATCAGTGACATCCGGTTCAGTCGATCAAAGGAGGGATGCCATTGGGCTGCATCTGCGCTGTCATTTGAAGAAGCGGGGACAATTGTCGCCATCCATCGAATCAGAGATAAGAGTTCATTTATTTCAATATGAACCGTCCCCACCCACCATCCACACCAGTAATCTGCCAGCTTTAGGTCTGCGTGGGAAGTGGCTCAAGCGGGCCGCGCCATACCTTCTAGCAAGTGCCGTCACTACGTTCTTCTTTTGCTTTCAGAGCTGGTATTAGAAAAAGAAAGTATTCTAGAGCTTTAGCTATCTGCTTAGCAATACTAACTAGATGCCTATGCTTTCAGAACAGCAGTAAGACTAAGCTACTGTAATGACGAAGCCAAAGCTCACAAAAAAGCCTATACCGGAGGTTACGTAAACACATCAACGGAATTCACACGCCTCTGTCTGGGTTGCAAGGCCTTAGCTGCATCGAGGAAGACACTATTGGCACATGAATAGGCTTCAGATAGATGCGAAAAGCCTATATTACATTTAGAGAAACCTTAACCGAATGCATCAAGGCATTAACCGGATGCAGTAAGGGTTAATGATGGCTTTTCGCACTGTTTAAGGGACCTCTTCTTTTAGCTAAAGCCTCTGTATTTGCACTATACATAGACCTGTTCCGATGCATTTGAGGTACTTTCTCAAGGGTCTCGTGAGTCAATATGAGCATCCTAGAAACTAATCACCACAACCTTGAGAAACTGCGCCAAAGTCTGCTGCTCGTCTAAGGAATACTTTTATCGGCCCAAATTGTTTCGGTAAACGAACGAAGTGAGTGCTTAAACATACGACTTATGGAGCTACTTTGCTGACACGCTTAAAGGGTCTAAAAGCGACTAGACCTCCATGTTGCCAGGCGGGACAACCTCTAGCGTTGACGCAGCTACAACAACTATAAGACCGTTGGAATTTTGGATTTGGCACAGTATCAGTTGTGCCCCACGAGAAATCCCGACAAGTCTGCAGAGTTCTGTCTGGTACTACTAAGGAGTTCCGGGTACAAATAAGTTTTATCCCGCTACCAGGCTCAGAGAAACAGGGGTTTCAAGCAACCTTTTAACACCATTATAGCCAACAGGGGACACTCCAGGCTATACTAAGACTATCATACAGCAAAATCCTCCCAAATCACATACCTGTTTTTCAGGTAGTGCGAGACGGTCAGTTAAAGGAGCTAAAAGAGATGCTGATATTAGGTGAAGTTTCATTACGGGATCACGACCAGTTTAGTGCATCCCTCCTATTTGTAAGTCCAAGCCCGTGTAGGCTGCCTTACTTGTTTAAAATGCTTACATTAGCTAGTATGTGAGTCTTTAGCCAGAAATCTGCCGATTTCTACTTCAACATAGCGCAGATGTCAACCTTATCGCTCCTTACCAATTTAAAGGCCACGCCTACAGAAGCAACGCATTTACACCTTTAGATTTCTTAAATCCTAAGTCTGAGTTCTAATGTAACGAAACTTCTCCTTAATGCTGGTTGCGACCCTGTGATTCCCATACTGACCCACGGAAATAGAGAGCTTTATATTATTAATATTTAAGTTAGAAGGTATACGAGAGCCAGCATTAAGATAGAAAGAAAGCTAGGAGTTATTACTCGGTTTAATACACTAATAAGCCTGCTTCAATAAATGCCTCAGTCTGAGGCAGGTTAAAGAAAACGTCTTAGTGTGACAATAAGTGGGTATTATAAAATATAAGAGTTTTATAATAGAAAATTAAAACTCTTATTAACTCGGGGCGTTTGTTCAGGTCAACCTTATCGTTCTTTTTAGGCTCTGTGTGTAATATTACTGTAACCGTTTATGTATATAGCGATGCGTTCTCTGGCGCGTGCCACCGTCAAAAAGGGGCCGCGCCGCGCGGTTCTTTGAACCGTGCTTCTTTCAACTAATAATCGATTCGACGATTTTCACTACGAAGACCTCTTATTGAAAGCCCAGTGACATTCTGGCCCTTCGATCGAAGAAAGATAACCTAATCTACAGTCGCGTTTCCTTTATTATTCTATGCTAGGCTCCGTTCTATGCTAGGCACTGTCACATACTAGGTTTTGTTCCATACTAAGTACGTATTTGTTTTTCTACGTTAGTTGCATTTATGTCCCTCTGATTGGAGGACCAGTAGTCTGGGAGTTGGCCTTTTAGGCCGATAATAACGTTCTGTAGGTATAGTTCTCTTTATAGTTTCTTCCCTATTATACCATCGCACCAGTTTATTATATTTGCGGTCTCAGTTTATTTTATATAAGTTCACGATCTTATAAGTCCTAATACTGGGAAAACTTAACTTATAGATATTTATAGTAACCTACGGACTTTTTTAAGTAACTTAAAAATAACTTACAACCTGGTAAGTTACCTATAAATTACCTATAGGTTTTACATATATTTATAAGTGAAAATAGTTACTTAAAGTATATAAAGTAATTTATACTTTAATTATCCTGTCCGGAGGACAATTTGTTGTAAGGGTGGTCCAAAAAAAAAATTACTATGGGAAATTCAGTCAAAACTGATAAGGAAATTCAACTCGACCTAGGACTGGTCGGTTCATTATCAAAAGT
>Ga0247770_1000632_pt1 | contig 32865 bp, 43 predicted proteins | sample UWRJL136409B6_FD_179943 | JGI IMG/M metagenome (GOLD analysis project Ga0247770, IMG submission 179943) | Plant litter microbial communities from Arlington Agricultural Research Station in Wisconsin, United States - UWRJ-L136-409B-6 | ecosystem: Environmental > Terrestrial > Plant litter >... | reverse complement strand
CACCCCGGGTTTGCTCTCCTCCTTCCCGTTGACAGCGCCGCAGGCTCACATACCGAGGGAGCCGAGCGCGGGTCTTCTTAGGTCGACGCGGACGAGGAACGAACATGCCAGCACCGCAACCTGGTGATTTGGATTTACAAGACAAGTGTGAGAAACTCAGTACGGCAGTTCTCTTTGGCTGACAGTCAACTCCCGTCGGCAGTTGGGGGGCCACGAGACATCATCGGTCGAACCCATTCAGCCCAGTTGATGTCCCCATTCTAAGACAACGTGGTAATTCATCCATTGCAACTGAAAGGACTCACTCTGTTTTCCGAGACCTCGCTCGGCTCGCGATTCTTCCAGCCCATGGAGATGGAGACCTCCGTGGCACACCCTCCTTCATGCGAGGGATCACATTTTCCACCTGCCCGATGTCATTCTATTTTGCTTCTTCTTCCCGATCGCTTCAACGCAACCAGACACGCGGCATCGTAGAATATGCTCATCGATCTATTCGCTTTCGGTCTATCTGTCTGTCTCGGAGCCAAGACTACCAATGATCATTATCGACTCCATGCCCAGGCCACCCAGAATTCATTTCTGTTAAGCAGCCCGCCCCAGTGTTGCCCCCACCCATCCATCCTTGCGTTTCCAGAACAACAACGGAAGTCGTGTGTAAAAGTAAGTTGGTATCGCTTCCCTCGCTCAAAACCCAAAAAGCAAAAACGCCCTGGAATGCAACAGCTCGCTGCGTAACAAATAAAACGCACTGCGGGCCTTCCATGTCGTTTCCTAGCAACTCTTTGCCAATGAACGCCTATCTATCCGCTTCCAAAAATAAATGAGAACCAAGCATTCAAAACTGTATGCAAGAAGCCAGTGCGGTCGTGCCATGTCCGCGGCTGGCTGATGTATGCCCGTGAGATAGATGAAAAGATGCGTGGTGGTAGCGGCGAGGCTACCACATTACTTCCCAGCCGGTTATTTGGGATATCATTAGATCATTATGATTCAGCATATGGGTGCTGGGAACCAGATGAAAGCTTCTTCTCATCATGAAAAATCATGTAGACGGTGCTCCTTCAGGTTGAAGGTTGATATCTCTTGATTGTCGGGGTGATTGTGTTCGCGTGCGAATCCGGAACGTGTCTCGAAGCCGGTCGGCCAGTCTCGCTCTGCGGCCTCGCTCCTCGGGGTCGCCACCGGCTGTTTGTGTGCCGGACACATTCTGCTGCTGTTGGGATCTATGTCGTCGGAGGATCTCGATGCGTTCCTCCACGGACGCCTGTCGCAGCCGGTGGAAATCAAGGAGACGTGATGACCTCCTTCGCTCACGACCTAGCACACTGGGCCCATCTTGCTCGTTCCACTCTGCTGCTAGCGGTGGGGCTAATTGTGATTGATCATCGAGGCCATCAGCAGCACCCTTCTCGCCTTGTGGTCGAAGGTCAAGGCGACTTGATGAGGAATTCTGTCAGCAAAGCACCTGTGTGCGTTTGGGGGACTTATACAACGTACCACAATGGACAAGTCCCGGAGATGTTGATCAACCAAGGGTCGATACAAGTCGGGTGGAACTTGTGGTCACATGGAAGGACTCGTACATCTTCGCCGACAAGGAAATCTTCAGTGCAAATCGAGCAGCCGAGATGCTCATCGTTTGGCCCGTGTCTAGCATCGCCACCAACCGGACGAGCACTGTCGAGGCTTTGGCCTACCGTGGTCATTGTCGTGGTCTCTGGGATCGCGGCCGGTTTGGGGGTGATATCCTTTTGCAGGTTCTTAGGGGTTCGTGGCTCTTCTGGGATCGCTGATAACCTCGCTCTTGCCAACAGATCTGGTGATGAGCGGGACTGTTGCTGTTCCAGCTCAAATGCGGGATCCAGCTTGTTCGGCGGGGTTGGGTCTCCAAACTTTACGATGGGGATTGTCTCAAGCACAGCGCGCGCCAGACCCTTGGCTCGGCTCTGTCGGGGTCTGCCACCGTAGCCGGACCGCGGTCCGTAGCGCTCCGGGTACCGGTGCGCACGAATTGCGCCGGTCGCGATAATGACCAGAAACAAGAGGGTGATGAGGCCAGTGATGCTGTACAAGATACTCATCGCAACCGCCGAGTTGCTCCCGCCCTGAGGATCGTCGTCGTCCGACTTCGCCATCGACCAGTTGCCCGCGATCGAGGCCCGCACAATGCCCTCGGATGTCCTAGTGGTGTTCAATGTGTCGCTGGCCTCCTCGGCATCTCCCATCGTAAAAATAGAGTTAAATTTCAAGTTTGATCCTTGGAGGCCACAGCAATTTCCTCGTAAGCTGTAGAGAAGGATGGCGCGGATGGTATCGGTCATGCTCATGACCATATTGACGACCTCGCTGGAATCAGGGCGGTCGCACGAGACATAGGCAATGGTTTCCGACTTGTTGAGGGCATCGAAGTTGTCCGAGTCGGCGAACACCAGGTTTCCCGAGATTTTTACCGCCTGATTTGAGTGTCAGCGAACCAGATCCATTCTCGAATCGTACGAGCTCATCCTCGTCTCACCTTTCTTTCGACCTCGCTTCCGTTGAGCCCCAGTGATTTTGTTAGTGGATAGACGCGATAAGTTAAAGGCACGGCTTCCCCCGAGGGTGCCGTGAGCTGCAGGCGCATGATCGTGTCCTTTTGCCATTCGGGAACCTCCGGCATCCAGTTGACGGTGGCATCTTCGGCGGACACAAGGGAGAGGATGGCCAGGGTAGCAGCGAGGAGCAACAGCAGTAGCGAAGCCATCTTCTGGCCCAGCACCGGCGACGGTCGACGTCGCGTTTCGCGTGCTGAAATCGAAGGCGGAAGGTTTGTTTGGAAAGGAAAGCCTCGAATGGGCGATTTCGATTCCGGTGGTGGGGAGAGCGACCGGATGTAAAGGGTCGAACGAGGGGTGAAGGAGAAGGAAAAGTGGGTGTTTAGCAGGCCGGGCCTCACATCTCAATTCGCCCGGCAGCACGGCTCTGGCCTGACTGCCTTGGTTTCCTGGATTCTGATCGACAAGAGGAATATGCTAAGACGGGGGTACTGGAGCAATGGCAGGACGGGCACGAGTGCTGGTTGACAACGAAGACGTCTTGGGAGCTCTTGGCCCACTCGGAAACGGGCACGACGAGCAGGGAGCGGCGAGGGGGCGGTAGCTAGGCAGGTACTGGGTTTCGAGAGCCGGGGCTCTGCAAACACCAAAGTACCCCTGTATCGCAGCCAAGCAATTAGACGATGCGACGGGCACGTCTCGGAAGGAGCTGCCGAACAACTGACGAGCAGATGCGTATTCCGCAACCTTTGTTCGCGGCGAAAGGTTGGGTATGCCTGTCCTGATGGCGATTGACAACGACTGAAGGTGAACTACAGTAGGCCAGGAAGCCAAGAAGCAGGGAGCACGAGGGCTTGGGAGCATGGAGAGGGGATCTGTCCAAGAGGTGTTTTGGGCCACACCTGAGACATTGAAACTGTTTTAGCGCCACCTTTGGATTAAAGCACCAGCAACGCTCGCTGCCCAGAGCGGCGCTGCCCTGTGTATTGCGTTTTCAATTCGCAGCTCGTGCTGGCGATCACCTTGCGCTGCAGCGGAATTCGCCTGAAGCACGTCATGTCAATCAATGGGCGAGGCGTGTGGAAAAAGCCGGCAATTTAGAGACAGCTTAGCTGCCATTGCATTTGAGCAACCTGGGAGTTGTTCCGCGGACGTGCTCCGCAGCAACACGCAAAACTCCGAGGGCAGCGCGGGACCCAAGCCTCTGTCTGACGGTGGGCCTGCTTCTAGCGGTTGTCCTCCGGGGCGGATGTGGGTTGATGGAGACGGCGTTGGTGGAGCAGGCGGGCGGCCATCCGAACGGAAGTCTCAACAGTCTCCATATTCCATCGTTGGCGAGTTTGGTTTCCTGGTTTCCACCACGTCGCGCCGCGACAATCTGATGGGGCATATGCAACAGCGGCATCGCGCATATTGGGACCGTCCCAATTCGGGATTCATAGCAGTGAGCCCTCCTCAAAACAATGTTTAGTCGCCGCAGATTGTCGTAGATTTTCACTCGGCTGCTTCGGAACATTTCTGTATCATCTGGGGAGTCCCCTGATGCATGCTGTGATGATTGCCGGTTGAGTGTCAGATCCTAAACACGTTCATATGTCTCGACGACAAGTGTTTCGCTGTTACAGATTCGTTTTTGTCCATGCAGCCAAGCTGGGGATCCCAAGACGGTCCCAGCAAAATGGTCAGTTCACAAAATCACGGCGGATGTAGGTCTCTAGATTTACATGGAATCCCAAATCATACCTTAGAAGCTCTGATCGGAGATAAAATAGAATTCGCGTCGTGCTTCTCCTTTGTTCCCTATTGCGGGTGAAGTGTCGTGGGCGTCCAGGGGTAACCGGCCTCCCTGTCAAAAATGTGTGGGCCTCACACGCGGACTGTGACAAACCCTTGCCCAGTTCCTGCGGCTCAATGCAAGCCGAGAGCCCCAACAGCCTTACAAGCCGACAGAGATCCGATTTTGTTCGGAAAGAATGTGACTCGTTTGTCCATCGTCCCTATCGGCTTCTGTACCGAGGCCGGACGTCTCGGAAACATCGGCAAAGTCTTTTCGGAGAGTTGATGGAGCAATCGTCAGTTGTTTCAACAGGGCGAGATTATTCTCCGAGCCCTTCGCCTGAGGACTCCCCTGTCCCAAGGCCAAATAAATATCTCTCCGCGACCCGCACGATGAACTGGTTCCCGGGGAGGAAAGTCGTACTGAAAACGCCAAAGATGAGGCAAGACAAGCGACATGATGATGTGAGTTCGTGCTGCTTGTTCCATCACCGGTGCCCTCTCCTCAGAATGACAATATTTCTCGACGAACTTGCATGTAAGATTGAGATCTATGTTCTGTCGAGCGAAATTGCCGTGACGACCGCAAAACAACATCAAGGAAACTCGTGTGTTGCTGAGAATGTGCTGGTTGTTTTCGTGATTGGTGCTGTTGTAACGAGACCGTACAAGGCGAACTTGAGCGTGTCAGACAAATACCAATAGCCCGGCAGTGTCTGACGACATTGTCTCGATCCTCAGTTTTGCAAGTGGCCTGCTCTTGCAGCATCTTCTTGTAGGGGCTGTACTTAGAACACCATAGCGTGTCGGTGGAATAAATCGCATTACTGAAACCAAAACCACTGACCTGCCTGCCGCGCGTAGAGGTCGAAGTGGGAAGATGCTGTAATCTCCACAGCGGTACGATCATCTAGATCTCTTCCATGTCCTCGAGGTCATCCATAATAGGCCAATCGCCAACTTCGACCCGTTCTGGTCTGACAAAGACTCCCCGTTTGACCTCTGAAGGCTCTCCCCAGTATCGGCTTTCCCCAATACTTCCATCGTTCTTGCCCACCGGCTCGTCCAACTCGATGCCAATCCAGGAGCCAATACCCCCAGGGATCTCCTTGACTTCGCCCACATACCTGATTACACCCCTCCTCGTGTCGTCTTGGCCAATTCTGCACCGCGTCCCCACAGCGATTCCTCGAGATTCGATCTCCTGGGCGATGGCCGCAACCTTGGCTTGCTCGTGGCTCGGAGCACCTGGGTCGAAGCGTCCCAGTTTCTGTGCCTTCTTCCATGCGAGAACTGAGTCGGTTTTTTTCTCATATTCATCCTCTGGCAACACATATTTGTCGACACCAACAGAACTTGTGAAATTGGGTCTTGCAGCTGGAGGCCGAGTATCAAAGATCTACCCAGGTGAATCAGCTGAATGTTCACGGTCCAAGCCTGCTATCGACGGAACTGCGAGGGCGCCTCAGCCCGGCGTAATAAGGAGCAAGTTTATTGAGGGGAGGGTAGGACTTCAGTTCGTAAGGCCCCTAAAGAGAGGAGACCGCATAAAATAGTGTGCTTTTCTGAAATATTCCCCAGAACAAGGTTGGAAGGGAGGGGCTTAGCCTGGTAGAAATGAGACCTGGAATATCTCATGCTGCACTTTGATCCCCGAGAGCTACTCGGTCCTTCGCATCGTGAGCGAAAAGAAAAAGACAACAAAAGCCGCCATCCATATTCCGCTGTTGTATACTGTCGAGAGCTCATGCGCCGTGGAGGGCAGATGATGGAATAAGGGAAAACGCAGACATGATAATCGAAGACTTACGTGTAGCTCAGCGTACGGCGAGAGGGGAAAGTTGAACAGATAGGTGCTCTCCTCAGTCGTAGACGCCACGATAGGGATCTCCGTGTTCGTCGCCGTCTTGAGAGTGATGACCTGGCAAGAAGGGGGGATGCCGGTGATGGGCTCCAACTTGGCCTTCAACTGTGCAATCGACCATGATGGTGTGATACGCCGTTCGGACGACGAGAACTCCGCGATAACGTACAGCGGAACGTCTGCCATCCTGAGAGAATAAGTGTTGATAGATTAGAGTACGGTACTCGCGAGTCTGTAGTCGCAACCTGGTGATAATCATTAGCTGCCTGCTCATCAGCTGAGGAAGTGGACCCCACCAAAGGGCAGCCCAACACCAGCACCAACCCTACGACTCCTCTTCTTGCAATAATAGATGTCGCTCGGTTCCGACGTATAGAAATTTCTATGTCCTGGTTGAAAGCCCCACTATACTGCAAAAAAGCCGAGAGGGTCCAAAGAATTACAAGTCACGGATCCATATCGTCGCCATGGAATCGTGAAGTCAAGGAAGGAACTGGTAACATCCAGCCACAATATTCCAGCCACAGCCTAACTAGTGTGGAGCCGCTCAGCCCGCTATACAGTGCGAATGTTTCGGGTTACCGTGACCAAATCTGCTGCTCTGAATTCATTCTGCAATTGTTCTCCAGTTCCCGCTGTTCCACAAACTCATCAAAATCTACTTTATGCCATGTGGACGATGGTGTCGGTCAGACGAAGGTGTCCGCGCACGGCTTCCACAGACGACAAAAAAACTTCCATGCCTACCTAACATCATGATGGGTCTAATTTACCATGGGCTTTACGCACACTACGTGCCTTCTTGACCTATTCCCGAGGACCTTACTGAGCTTTTGTTGAATTACTCCCCCAAAGAATGCGGCCGGCCCCATGGCATCAGAATCGGTACCTGTCTCGAATTGCGGGTGGTTATCGAACAGCAAGGAAGTCCTACAGCGCACTGTCCAGGTGGACCTGATGTTGTCCCCCAGCAACCACATGATTCCAATCTTCTTCAGACACCAGGCCCTTCTCGTTCATCAAATCCCCTGGAGGAGTTTGCCCGTTTGCACGATCCCGACGCCGGGGTAAAGGATGCTTGCTTGCTCTCTTTGGGCCTGACCTCTTGGCCAATCAGCAACACTACCCGTGGGCTTCGGATCAGGAGTTAGCAGGCAGTCTCTATTGGACCTCTCCGTTTGCAATCCCTTGTCAAGGAACCGTGTCATTGGAACTCGATTGCATGCCCTTGCGGCATCGATGCAGCCAGATGCAACCAGCCTCGAATACTCACGGAAAGCTGAAGTCAAACGCCGTCAGAAGAAGTTACTGGCCAGCATCTCCTCGGCCGCCTGCTTGCAAGACGGACACCCTCACAACAATGCTGTCGTTGTTTTCCGATAGACGACGCCTCACTCCCTTCACTGGCCATTGGCCCCAATTGCCTAATGTCGATGCCCGAATCCGCGTGCCCCGATTCGGCACAAGCACCCTCAGTCTCGCTCCGTGCAAACGGATGAACGATAGGTGAAACACAGACTGAAGGTTCGCTGCAGGTCCTGGTGACAAGTCATTCTTCTTTTTGTACTTCCTCCGTGGCTGAGCTTCCCCATCGGGCTGCCCACGCTACCCCTCGAGACAATCGCTGAAGAGCGGCAAGGCTGCCACGAGCGGCCGAAAACGCCTTTTAGCCACCCAAGCCACCTCCCGCAAATGCCATTGTCAGGTCGTCTACAACCCTTGCGAAGTTTGCACCCACGAGACTTGGAAGAATCAATGGCGGTCTCTGAATGTGGAATTGACCGCCGACACTCGAGCGCACAGTCCGCACTGGTTCGTCATGCCGGGCTGGGCTGTTTCCTACTCTTGCAGTTCGGGAAGGGAGGGTGATTGTCTTCCCGTCGTTGCATTGCTTAGTTTCGCTCTGTGCTGTCAAAACACAACAAGGACATGGCCTCGACATTGTCTGTCGGGCGACAGATGATATGCATGCTTGCGACCCAAGATCTCAGCCGTTCACCGCCACGTTGGGTTGCCGGACAATCTTTTGTCTGTCGAATTCCGCTTTACGGGGCTGGAGGCGGGAAGTCGTCATTCTTGACCGGGTTTCTGGCCGGGCGGCTTGGGGAGTGTGTCTAACAGGCGGCCGTGGGGTACATGGCGCGCAGATGAGGCGCTTTTTTGGGCTAACACCACCACCTCCATCGCCTGGCATCAAGAATGGTCGGGATGCGAATTACCCTACTTGCTGCCATCGCTACCTCCGGAGAACAGACGCGGTTTGCAACGCGCCAGCATCTCCCAACGACTGAGAGCTCGCTGACGTCTTCTTACTGTCACTCTGACACAACGCCTAGGAAGTAGTGCATCCGTCATCTTCTTCTCTGTTGCAACCAGAGCTACGAGCGGCGGTATGTACATTGTACTTCATACGTACACCGATTGTTCCGCCGGCAGCCAGCGCACGCAAAGGATATTTACAGATGGCGGACGCACAGAGCCAAGCCATGTATGCAAGGCCAGCAAAGTCGCTCACCTCACGACAGCTAGGAGTACATTTCCCACTACCCTAGTGGTCCACAGCGCCTTGTCGAATGGATCGTGACGCTGGCCAATGACTTGGAGAGGCGGCGGACGAAAGAAGAAGCTAGCGATACCGAGGCCGCACTGCTCGATCCCATAGGTTCAGACGAGCCCTAAGGGTAAAGGCGAAGAAAACGACACACATGCAGTTCATCTCACTTGACTTGTGCTTAGCGAACAGTTTGATACCCCAGCTGGCGAAACAGTAGACTGCCGAGGAATATTTGCTTCAAGATCGACTAGCCACTTTCACGTCAACGCAAACGCCTATATGCAGTCATGGCGGCTGCAATATTGGGACCATTGACACGATGGCGTTGATTGACTGAGCGCCAACAAACGAAGGATACTGGGAGGGCGCTCGTTGCTTTGTTCGGGCATCAACAGCGAAACAAGCCGACGGCGATCTGCCGGCATCCCACGTCGTTTCCTCAGCTTCCTTGACCGTTCGCTGCTTCGTCACCGGTCGGTCACGCGCCTGACACTTGAACAGTAGTATGGTCCCGGTCATATTTGCAGATATCCCTGCTCATCTGTCGCCCCAATACACACCCACTGCGAGCATGCGGTCCTACTGAGCCCACATGTCCGTATCCTTGAAAGGCATGCGAGACATGCAACAGCCCTGCTCGCTAACGGTGCTGGAAGCACAATAGAAGCGCAGATTTAGATCCGTTTGTTCATGAACAGCGAGACTCGCGGGTTAAATCAACTATATCAGCTTGTCCGTTATAGGTAGGTGGTGTAGGTGACACTCTGGGAGCGCCACACGGAGGGAAGGGGAATATTGGTTGCACATCGCCGAGGCTGAGCCGTAGCCACACGGGCCTGGCGCATTTTCCTCACCAGCGTTGGGGCCGCGAACGGTTGCCCTCGCAACAGACAAGAAATGATCGCCGTGGAGGCCCATTCTCTGCGGAAAAGGCAGAAGTAAAAGACGGGAATGGAGAAGAGAGGACCTGGGGGTGGCCATGCACCCGCTGTGAGGGGTCAATCGTGGCCCATCATCGCTGGAGAACGACTCGCAGCAAGCGGAGTAGTCACCGCCCGGGTTTGGGATTCCGCACCGGCACCTCTCAGATCGTAGGGAGAAGAGCCCCGGAGAGGGGAAACGCGATTCATGATCGACCTGCCGAGGGTGCTGTTCCGCAGCAGCCCTGATCCCGGTGTGGGGGAAGGACGATGCAGAGCGAGCTGACCGCCAGTTCGTTGGAAATTCAGGCGTGAAAGAGCAGCATGTCGACCTGGGATGAATCTCCGGCCGGCATTGACAATCAAAGCTGCGCCGTCTCCTCCAGCGCAAGAGCCCATTGATGGCTTGCACACTGACAACCCATTGTTGCGCAGTGTTTGGTCGACAACCCCGCCAAACAACGGGCCTGACAGGCGGCATCTGACAAAGACTGTGTGATGTGGGCTGGCGAGCGACAAGTCCCGAGCGCACAGACGTCGAGTCCCCAAGCAACTGTTTGGCTTTCTCGCTGTGGGTTCGGCGACGGTGCCGCTGGTGGCTCAGGTGGCTTTTTGCGCACTGTCGGCCGTTTAACGATGCCCTCCCCTGTCGTCTCGTAATGGCCATGTTGCAACGGTTTGGCCAAGATCAGTTGAACCTCTTGCTGCTAGGGGCTCAATGCTCCCACGATCCATCATGCATGCAATGCTTTGGAGCGCCAAACCTCCGACCCCAGCAGCCACTGTAGCATCGAGACTGGGGCGTCCGGTTAGGATCCGGCAGGCGAACAGACGCAATCTTGAGTTCCCATTTCGCGCACAGAGGGTCGTTTAAAGCCAGAATTCCCCAGAGAAAGATCAACGGCGCCTGCAGGGTCTGGAGGCTGTCGCGCTCCAAAAGCGGCTGATATCACATTGACCGCACAGGTTTCTGGGGCTCAGCCAAACCCATGTGCAACCCGGACCACAGATGCGAGCCGGAGGCTTGTGGTTTCTGGGTAGAGGGCGGATCGAAGCGAGCCTGCGCGCCGCTCCTTTTGTCGTGCGGACTCCTTTCCGTAGGCTTAGCGTCTCCCTTGGTCCGTGGACTCGCGTGGACGGGGATGGCGAACAAGGAACGAACCCTCGTTGTAGCATTGTCTCCCGGTCCGATCTGGCTCTTTGTGATGCACGACGCCAGATGGGCCCAAATGGGTTATGGGTTGATTCAGTCTGGGGCTCCGCATCGGGTGAACCGAACTTTCGAGTCCTTGTCTCGCAGGCCAAGCCGTGGGCCGGCTTGGAAGAACACACGATGTTAGCCGGGCCATCGAAACCAAACCGCCAGGGTCGCAAAACATCGGAGGAGAAATCTCAAATGGGGATGGTCCATTTGCTGCGCTCCCCCTCACCGTTCGCGAATCCACCTCACAAGCCCGCCTTTCAGACTCCGATCAACCTCCAGGCATTTGCAGACCAGTTTCACACTGCTCCGCCCATGCAACTTTGCCTTACTTCGGCCACTCATCTCGTCGTTGCTGTCCCTTTGCGTACTTCCCACGTCTCTGGTATGTCGTGGAAGCGTTCTGCTTGTCTCTGCCCTGCCGGGGTTTGGGATAATGCAGATGCAGAGAGACTTGGCTGACGCCCGGCCCTGCCCTGCACCTCCCGCCAGTTCATTCTGCGCGCAAGTCCCGGTCTACCGACAGATCGCGTGAGGCGGTGGGTGGCTGCCAGGCTGCTGAGGAGAGGTTTAAAAAAATTCAAAGATGAAGAAAAATAGACCTGAAGGAACTAAACCGGTCGAGCCCAACTTGCTAGAAGCCTTACCGAGTTTCGACCCGACCGGTTGCGGTGACCACCACCTCCCTCGGCCGTGGGGCCCTCCCTCACCTGTTTTCTGAAGACATGATCCGCCTTCCCCTTGTCTTGGCCACACAATTGATGATTTGCTTCATCGACATGGCATTTTGCGGGAGGGAGCCCAGCGCTACCAACCTAACCAGACAGGTTGCCATCGAAACTGATGCGGTAGGTACTTTGCCTTTCTGCGCAGCTCATGCATGAAGTCGTGGTCAAACTGCCCTGGTCGACACCAACTGTCGGCACGCCAGCTTCAATTATCATGGTTCGGTATTGGGTTCGTAGCGTCTCTTTCGGTCTCTTCCCTCTTCACCGAAGACCCCTCCACCAAGCTTACGTCAATGGGCAATTTGGGATTGGGGCCGAGAGAAGGTGGTACCTTTTTCTCGACCAGGGGCATAGGCTCCGGCCCTACTCCTCCTCCTCTACCTCATCCCCATCGTCGCTCTCCACCCGCGAGCGGATAGGGGAGCTCGCCCTGCTTCGACTGCCGTCGCTGGGCTTCCCGGCAGGCGTGCCTATCCCACGCAGTAGTGCCGGGTCTTGACCGCGCAGCGATGTTGCGACTGGCATCCGCAACCGAAGTTGAGCGGCTCCGTTCCGAACCACGGCGTGCGTCTCGTTGCTCGCGGTTGCGGATGCTCTCTCCAGCATCTCTACGCAGCAACTCCTGTCGGTACGATCGCATCTGACAGGCCATGTTACCTTGCCGGTGCTTGGCAGGCAAGCATGGGTAGAGACCCTGCCTGGCCTTCCCTTCCGGAGGCTGCCCAGGCCCTATGCAAAGCCAGAACCCATTAAGACTGAGGATCCTTACCATGACATCCACGCCCTGACCTCGCGCATCCACAGCCCTTGTTCTGTTTCTTCCACTCCACACTTTTGCTTGGGCACACCCCCTCCCGCGGCCACCCCTCCCTGGTCGTCATGTCGTCTGGCCCAGCCCATCCATCTACACCACTACACCCAGGCTGTCTGTACAGTCCCGGATGGCTGCCGTTCTGTCCTGTTCTTAGTATTCCATCTTTAAAGCCGTCCTTGTTCAGGTTGTAGCTCTCGGCCGCGACCCGGACCCTGGTTCTGTCCCCCACTAGGCTCAGCTGCTTGAACAGGCACGCCGTCATCGAACAAATTTTTATTTCCCTCCTTATTATCCCACTGTCAATCTGCAGGAGCGCGTCCTCCCGAACCTATCCTGCTCCTTCCCTGCCCACTGCCTCCGTCCCGCCGCTGGAGGGGACTATGACTATGGAAAGGTCGCTCTCTGTTCTTACCAGGCACATTATCAGACTAGTTTGACCAACGTACCCTTCCGCCGGCCCTCCCAATCCTCTTGTCTTCGCCTCATCAGCTCGACTTATCCCCGTTCATTGGCGGGCGGGTACCTGGAGAGGCGCCAATCATGTGCATATAAAACACGAGACACGCCTTGTTGAAAGCTCCTACTTCAGCTGCCCGTCCCAGAAGCTCCCTGTCTCCCTCGGTAGAAAGATACCCCTTTAATCCTGCCCTTCCTACGCGCCTCCGAAGCTTCAAAGACCCCCGAGCCCCGAGCTACGCCGTGTTCAGCCCTCCCCGATCTCCTCAACGTCGGCAGCAACAAAATCGGTTCTGAAGACTAACATATCACCACTGCTGCTATCTCACACACGCGCGCAAGTCACTCGTTCGGCCTGCTGGCTGACCTCTCTCCTGTCTGCCTAACCTACTCGACTTGTTGGACCGAGAAAGGCTCGAGCCTTTCGCCCTCAAAGTGTCATCACAAACTCTCTTCGCTGGAAGGCAGATCCCATCCAGGGCGCGCAGCTTCGGCGCCCATGATAGCGCTGCCCTTCTAGGCAAAGTCCAGCGAGACACCGTCATCGTGGATATCGCCTCACTCCTTAAGGGCTCCGACTCAAATGAGTCCCCGGCATCTCCTACCTACCATACACCAACAACCGCTGTCCCATCCTCTACGGCGGCGCCGGCGCCTCGGGGCGGCCCACCACCGGCATCGTTCGCCGTAGCTCCTGCCGTGCCGTCCCCGCGTGTTGGACCCGTTGGCGGAGCTCCTCTCGGGAGCTTCGGCGGTCCCACCGCGGCCAGTCTAGGGCAAATCGCCACAGCCGGGACAGGCCCTGGGTCGCGCCCTGGGAGCGGCAGTAGCGGAAAGCGCAGCATGCCGCCGCATACGTCCGAGTCGCCGGCAAAGAAGCAGAGCAAGTGGTCGCCCGAGGAGGACGCCCTAATCATCGAGCTCCGCGGGAGCGGCATGAAATGGGACGACATTTCGAAGCGCCTGCCGGGTCGCAGCTCTATCAGCTGCCGCCTCCACTACCAAAACTACCTCGAGCGTCGCAGCGAGTGGGACGAAGAGCGCAAAAACAAACTCGCGCGCCTTTACGAGAGGTAAGTGCGACGCTGATACCGCCGCCGACTTTAGCCCCTGAGGACACTTGCGGGCATTCTGGCTAACCGGTTCCTAGGTTTAAACCCGAGATGTGGGCAAAAGTTGCCGAAGAAATGCAGGTTCCATGGCGCGCGGCCGAGGCGATGCATTGGCAACTCGGCGAGGCCGACATGGCGAGGCGCGCCGGCGTAATTCCATTCTCGCTGAATATGACAGGCGCCGAAGCGCAAGGCCCGCAACGACTATCACCTTCGAGAGGGCACCACCACTCACAGTCCCAGGGAAGCATACCGCGCGACGTTGCCGGTATGCCGTCCCCGCGGTACGGCCGTGGCCCTGGCACGCCGCTGATACCGCCTCCCCTGCCGGGTGGGCGCCCGCTGGCAGCCCGGCGCGAAAGCGTGCCTCCGAGGCCTCCCTACGGACACCAACCTGATCCAAACGAACTCGGCTACGGAATGCCCGGATCCGGCTTTGGTCTTGCGCCGATCCAGACGGCAAACATTAGCCAGGGCAGAGGCGGTCTCCTGCCAAGCGTGGCTGAGTTGACAACGGGCGTCAGTCCTTACAGTACGCCCGCGTACTCAGTTGGCGTCCCAAGCCAGAGCCCGGTCCATAGCGCCACGGCCAGCCCCGGCCCTCTTCTGCCATCCATGTCCTCCTACCCGCCTCTTGAGCCAGCGAGCGCAAAGCGGCGAGCAAGTCCCGAGTCAGGATCTCGCGAAGCCAGCCGACGCCGACACTTCCACCCACGCCAGGACGAAATAGACCCTCCTGCGTTGGGACCGATGCGGCACGGACGCGGACATCGACACGACCCCTGACTGAAGGCAACCGGCCCTATAACACATCGGCCAGCCCCGTTTCCCCCATAACCACTACATAATAGGAACTCAACTGGAAGAAAGAAGAAGGGAGGGCGTCGATATAACAGGCGAGCGTGAGCATTTCGAACTGTACAACGGGCATTTGGGAGAGACGGCGTTGGTGGTGGCGCAGCGAAAGAAAAATGTTCAATGGATCGGAGAACGGAGTCCCGGATGAGTTTTGGAAAGCCCCCATTTACACACAACAAGTACCTGCTGGCGTCGCTTTGGCAAAGTCTGGATTTGCCCTTTTCGTCCCCCCCCTCCCCCATCTACTACCCTGCATACATACATACGAACGACCACACACATGCTACATTACATACGACAGGACGACGTGCAAAACGAAACTGGATCTGGATCTTTTTTTTCTTTTCGACTTCTCTCTCACACATATTGCATCAGCGACGGGGGGAAGAGGAGCATGGGAAAGGACAGGATGGGATGGATGGATGATGGAATGGAAGAAACGAAAAACGGGAAACACCAGGTGGAATCGGACGGGGTGGAATGGGTAACTTACTTTGTCATGTTTTATTCCACTCTCTTGTCCTCTTCTTCGGCACACACACACACACATCTTTTGAAACGGAAACGAATTCTTCTACTTTGATAGAGATGGAGATACCAGACAACCACTTCACGACGAGGGGGTGTTGGTAGCGTGGTATGGCAATGATGGCAATGTGGACTTTGGTTTTTGCTTGGATTTTGGGGCCTTGCTACCTTTTTCTTTGGGTCTTTGTTACGACATAGTTTACAATCTTACGACGACGAGGATGTTGGTGGGTTTTTCGCGGAGGCGAAGAGATATCTTTCTTGCCTGTTGTTTTTAGGGGACTTTACTTTTTTACTAGCCTGTTCTGTTGTTACTTTTCTGTTCTTCTTACTTTCGTCTGTCTGTATGTCTCCGACTACTCTTACATTGTGGTTTCATGGCGGCGGCGCGGCGGCGATGAGAATAAAAAAAAGTATCCATCATTATCCTCTATTTTGTTGTTGTTTTTACACTACTACAAAAAAACCTCGGGGTCTATGTCTCTCAACTCTCAACTTAAAAAATTGGCTTGTTGGCTTTGGAGGAGTCCGGTGGTCCGCTTTTCTTGGCTTCATCACAACCGAGTGTGAGACTGGAAAGGGGCGAAACAAGGGGAGTTGGTTGGAGACTTGAAGACGGGGCTGAGTGGGCAGGCCGGCAGGCGGCAGCGTAGAGAAAACTATGGGACGGGACGGGGCGCAAAACCGCAGGGGGCAAAGGGCTCATTGGCATTTTCAGGCTGGAGGCGGTGTGTGAAACAGGGTTATTGGGAACGAATGGACTGGAAAGGGAAAAGAGTGATGATCATATTTTTTTGTTGACCTTCTGTTGTTGATAGGTGACGAGGTGTGACTGTGACAGTCCAATGTCCTTGATAGAAGGAGAGAGCGAGCAGCCAGAAGCGAGCCAAACTATTAGACTCACCGTGCCGCAAAAGCAAAAATACCCGTCCAGTCACGCTTGCGGGAATGCAATTCGACCGGGGGCTCTCGTCACCGCGGCCAGTTGGAAGAGATGCTGCCCTGTTACGGCTGTATTTTATTCTTCAAGACGGGGTGCCATTGGCGGCCACGGCCCACCAGTTGTCTCTCTCATAGCCGCTGGTGATGACTACACCCCCCGCTGCCAACACATCCTCTTCTAGTTCACCTTTGCGGTAGAGGTGGTAATAGCGCTTGAAGACAGGGTCACTGTTGCTCACGCCCCCTGTTGTCGTTCCTGCGCTCTCTCCTGACGGCGCGGTGGAAGCCGAGGGCTCACCGCCTTTAGTGGCGACCGAGACGTCATCTTTGTTGGTCTTTTGGCCCCGAGGGCCTCTCTTCTGAGCCCGAGGCGTCTGACTTTTCAAGACCCAGGGCACGAGCAGATCCTGCTCTCCGCCCTCGTCCCAACCACGCCGGCTGGCTCCCTGTTCCAGTGCCCAGACATACACCAGGACATGGCCACTCGCGGCCTCTCGCGTCTTGACACATCTCAGGAGCTGCCGAATGGCGTCCTGCCGCCTCGCCCGCGTCGACATGTGGTGGACGACAGCCACGCAGATGGCGAAGTCGACAGCACCGTCGCGGAAGGGCAGCGAGAGCCCATCGGACACGAGAACGTCAGATATCGCCGCTCCACCGCTCTGGATCGACCCCCCGCTGCCGGCGGCAGCGGCAGCGGCAGTAGTGCTGGTAGCATCTGCCGTCATCGCCTCGCCCTGCGTCTTAGTTACATCCTGGACCCCTGCGTCACCTAGGCACCCAAGACGGCTCCTGGCAAGCGCGACGAGCGCGGGACTCCTGTCGGAGCCCACCATGTAGACGGCAGGATTTACTCCCAGATACTTGCCATTGCCACAGCCAACATCTAGCCCTACGCAACCTGGAGGTTGGGCGTGCAGGAACGAGGCGACGGCAGGCCAGGGCTTGTGGCGTGTGGCAGAGAAGTGCGGCGCGATGGCTTGGTACACGCCATGGACGTGGGTTCGCTCGTAGGCCTCCGCCTTCGCTTCTGCATCGCGGTCCGCGGCGTCGGCGGCAGCCAGCCTTGCCACGGCAGGAGCCGCTGACGAGGATGGGAGTGATGCCATCGTTCGGGTAGCTAGAAAGGGCCAGCTGGGCAGGGTATCAAAAGGAGGGTGGTGACGTCGGGTCGGGTAGGTACGAGGTGAGGGTGAGACACCGGCGACCAAAAACCGAGGGACCAACTGAGGCCCAACGGGGGGCGCAGCAGGCGGGACGGAAGAGCGTTCTCAAGGCTTCCAATTGACCTTCTCTCCGCCGGAAGTAGGTATCGAGGTAAGTTGGCGAGTTGGGCCGAGATGATTGGCCTACCACCGTCACTGACAGTTTCGAGAAGACGGTCAGGCCGCAGCACACAGCACACCAGGCCACAACCGAACCCACCCCACAGGCGGTCGGCACCGTAGGCCGGACACCACACCGCACCCCGCGGCTGTTGTGCGGGTAGGGAACTGCGGACGTCTTGACCGCTGGTTCATTGCAGGCAGCGAAGTCAGCAAATGCACGCCGAGGAAGAGTGGAGAAGCGGAGCTGATCGTGACTGTGAAGCCGCCAGTGCAGTACATACGGTTGCAGGCTGCAGAGCAAAGCAGAAGACGCACTTGCCGATTGATTTCTAATGCGGAGAACGTGAAAAGTCTTCGCAGACGATGCGTGGGTATGTCGTGTCGTGTGCTCAGAGTGCGTCGCGAACCGTGGGGTGAATGAAATTTTAGGCACACACCCAGGAGAAGAACACGCGCAGGGGATATGCACTTCGGCCGGCTCGGAGCAAACCGCCTGGCTTGCAGGAATTGGGAAGAGGATGAGGCGAGGTCAGGTAGATTGATGTCGAGGTTGCCTTAAGGTTAGGTGGCTAGGTGGGAGGCGACGGGAGGGGGGCATGGAAGCCGAGCGACTTGGCGGGGTAGCTCTCTCTCTCCTACCGCTCGCCTCGTCTTTCGGAACGCAGCTCTTCAGTAAAGAAAAAACCATGATGTGTGGCCCGAAAGCCCTGCTTGGGCCCAGCGGCCAAATACTAGGCCCGCGTATTCCTCACAGGCGCTGTGGTTTGACGCCGCACAATGCATTGTACATTCGTTACGGTACGTACATTGAGCTGGCGGGGCAAGTGGACAGGGCTGAGGACCAAGGATCTGGACAAACGGTCTTGGCATGGTGTGGACGACATCGACAGGATCATCAGGGGTACAAACTGCTCGCACTACCGAAGGCTTCTGTGCAGGGGAAAAGAATTAAATCTTAGCCGCGCCAAATATCACCCAAGGCCCAGCTGACGGTCGTACAAACACCACACTTTCGGCGGAGAGGGGTGCGCCGAACGATGTCGAACCGGGGATAAAAATCCGAGCGTCTGGTTGGCTAAGCCAGGGGGGCTGAGATCGACTCCGAGCTGAAGAAAATCTCCGAGATTTCAACGACCACTCATTCTTGCTTCTGTGCAACCTCGCCAACGTCTTGTCGCCTCAATTGCCGGTCGCCCGAGTCTCATATTGGTAAGGGTCCTTGATAATAGCTGACGTTGCACACTGCTGCCGCCGCTGCTGTGCTACAACAAGCTAAGCGCGGCAAACTCGGCCATGGTTCATCTCTTGCCCGTGTTCAAGGGACTCTGGGCATCGTAGACGTCACTTGCGATAAGTTCGGGGTACTCGACACCCCCCTGCCTCAGAGCCTCCTCCATCACCTCCATGATCACGATGCTCTCGCTCCACGGCAGTGTATCGCTCTCCACCTTTCCGTCGCGCAGACAACGGGCGCACTCGTCCGCTTCCCAGAACATTCCGTGGCCCCAGTTACGCTCGGGGTCCTTCGGGATTGGGCAGTCCACCACCTCGACCTTGCCACCGCCGTCTTTCTTGATGATCTTGTACTGCAACGGCCGGTACGCCGGGCCCATTACCTGGATCTCGCCACCCGACCCCTGAATCCGGATCGCCGGGCCGCCGCTGTTGTGGCCATCCACGTCCGTTCCGACGCGGAGAGAAGTAAGCGCGATCCCCTGGCTTTTGTGCTTGGGGAACTGGACGATTATGCTGGTCGTCTCATCGGCTCCCGTGTGGTACTTGTTCATGGCGGCTACTACTTTGGGCGACTCCTTTTCCTCTTCGGGCTGAAGGTGGTACAGAGTCTGGAAGATCCATGTGAGAGAATAGATGCCAAGATCCAGGAGAGCGCCGCCCGCCAAGTCGATGTTGACCATCCGGTGGGAGTCCTTGAAGGTAACCTTGCCGTCCGGCGCATCACTGTTGAACGACAGGTCCGCTATTCGTGGTCAGCTCCAGCACTATATCACGAATGATGTCCTTTCCGACATACCAACAGCACGATAGACGGAGCCTATCGCTCCTGAAGCCACCAATTCCCTGACCTGGATGCTGATGGGGAAGTAGCGTGTCCACACGGCTTCCATGAAGAACACCTTCTTCTCAGAAGCCTTATCGACTAGTTTGCGGGCCTGGGCGGCGTTGACGGTCAGGGCCTTTTCGCAAAGCACATTCTTTCCAGCCTCGAGGGCGAGCATGGCGTTCTGGAAGTGGTGACTGTGAGGCGTCGCAACATAGACAATGTCGACGTTGGGATCAGCCACAAGCTCGTGGTACGAGCCGTAGGTCTTTGCCGTGCTCGGGCCGTCAATCTTCGTAATGAACTCGGCAGCGCGATCTTTCGCACTCGACGAGGCGACTGCGACGATCTCGTGGCGCACATCGTGCACGTCACGGGCAGCAGGGTTGGTGAGAAGGTCCTTGCTGAACACTGCCGTCTACGTGAGCATGTATTCTCTCATTTCCCTCTCCTCTGTTTCCGACAGATCTCAACGTGGGTATGAGTGAGGAAGGAAGGAGGGGAGCGCACTCTCAGCAATCCACCCCGTGGCCATGATGCCCCACCTGATCGTGTACGGAGTTGTTGACGCCATTGATGCCGCTGTGTGTCTTGTTGCGAAGCTTTTGCTGCAGTTGATTTCAGAGTCCAAGGTTAGAAATGCCAGGGCAGCGGAATGCGTCGTGGACGGAGCTGCCGTAGATATATCTCCATTACCCCTCCCCTCCAAAGCAACTATTGGGGTTCGTGGCGGGGCAATCCACGGCGATGCGGGTAAATCGCCGAAACAACGCTCAAGCAAAACACACAGCGTTCGGCAAACTTCCCGCAATTAGGTCTGGGCAATCCACCTCAAGGCTTAATAGGCGAATCAGCACGGCTCCCATCCTGCCTCAGCATTTGCCTCAAGTATCGGTGGCGCACGAACTGCGGATCGAACTTCCCCAGCTCCCGACTGGCAGGGCCGGATATCGACCTCATTCGCTGTTTGAGCGCCGCGGGGTAACGGCTAGGTTGATAACTGACAGAGAACTGTGGCAGCAAGCGTCGCAGGGTAGGTTATGTAGTCTTTGAGGCTCTGTGGGCTGTTTATTCTTGCCATTCCAATCGCCATGATCGTTGATGTATTATTTCTCAAATTATTAGGCCCCTGACCGTACTTCGGTGACTGTGCTGCGGTATGACTACACGTTGAATGCCACTTCTTCCCAGGGTCTTCGGATCATAGCCCCTCCCGGCAACTACTAGCAGCACATTGAAGGTACCTACCCAGCAGCCTACACCAGAACGCTCAGTTCTCACCGATCTCCAGCACGGCTTTAATTGGCCAATGGATCGGGTACTACCTCGAGTCAAAGCACTGCTGCCCAGCGTAAAGGAAACCAGCCATTACCTCACATCGTCGTCGCCATCGCCATCTACCAGTCGGTGGATTTTATCATCAACCCATCACCGTAAAGCCCGCCTCCAGGAACCACTGCCAGCCAGAAACATGTCCACAGCTCCTAATGAGAGCCAGCAATCACGCATGGCGCACACGGCCGCCATGCCCGTGATGCTCTACGGCACAGCCTGGAAGAAAGAGCGCACAGCCGACCTTGTCTACCAAGCCATCAAGGCCGGCTTCCGCGGCATCGATACAGCACACATGAAGCGCCACTACGACGAGGCCGGCACAGGCGAAGGCATCCGCCGTGCCATTCGCGACGGCCTCGTAACCCGCGAGGACCTCTGGGTACCTCTCCTCATCTTCCCGCCACCCTCAACAAAACATATTTGCTAACCCCTTTCCCAGATCCAAACCAAATACACCCCCTCCGACGAGCCTTACTCCTCCGACCCAGCAACACCTACCGTCACCTCCCAGATCCTCGCCTCGGTGGCCGCCTCCCTTCAGAACTTGTCACCAGACCCCTCCGACGAGTCCTTCTACCTCGACGCCCTCATCATGCACTCACCCTTCCCTGAACCAGCCGACACCCTCGAGGCCTGGACAGCACTCTCTGCTCTGGTCCCCCATCCCGTCCGCGCCCTCGGTATCAGCAACGTCACCCTCCCCACACTCCGCCTGCTCTCCAACGCACCAGTCCCCCCGCGCATCGTCCAGAATCGCATCCGCCGTGTCGAGCGCAATTTCGACATCGACGTGCGCCGTTGGGTGGCAGCGCGCCCAGTCCAGGACGTAACGCGGTATCAAGGCTTCTGGACGCTCACGGGCAACCGAGACGAGTGGCGGCGGGCAGAGTTCGTAGGCCGGGTGGCAGCTGGGGCAGGGGTAGAGCGCGAGACGGCATGGTACGCGCTACTGCTGGCGATGGATGTGGTGGTGCTGAACGGGACAACGAGCGAAAGCCATATGCGCGGGGATCTGGAGGGGCTAGAAAAGGTCAAGAAGTGGAGGGAGACAGAGGCCGGGGGAGAGGTGTGGAATGGATGTTGGCGGGAGTTTGTCGAGATGGTTGGCATGTGAACGTCGATGGCCTATCTTCGAGGGACAGTACTGTCGACTGGGAAGAAAGGAAATAGAGCACTAAGTCCCAAGTCAAGACGGGCAGACGGGCGGAGGTAAGCATCAGGGATGTCAGTGTGGTCTGGGAGTTCCCGATCCCCGATAAGTAACAGCCATGGAGCATTTAGTACGTCGCTTGTGTTTGAAGTATTGTTCCGCTCTGCCCCGACGGTTGATAGTCTTTCCAATAATAAAGCTAAGTTTGGTATTTGTCACTCCAGTTCAGTCGATCCGAGTCAGTCGACCCGATCAACATCAATTATAAGAGAAACCTCGGAACGGGAAGTGGACATGGCAAATTATACTTTCTGCCTCGTGCCGCTGGGAGCACGCCGACAGCCGTCCGGCCCGCTCCGATCACGGCTTTCAGCAACCTGCAAGCTACGCCTTAATTTCACTTTCATTCAATCAAGACAAAGACGCATGCGATATGTCAAATGTGACGGGTAAAAGAACGTCATCATTGATGTAGAGGAGTCGTAGCTCTCTCTTTTTGGTATCCCGGTTCGTAAAAGCTCGTGAGTCTATCCATGATCCGTGGATGGTGCCCATCGTGTATCCCTTCCTTCCCAGCCCGTAAAGTACAAGACCAACACCGAATATCGCTCCCAAACGCATTGCTTCTCCCAATGCTTTCGCTGGCCTAACATAGGCAGAAGAAGTGAAAACCATGCGTATCGAAATGTAATCAACTATGTACAAGTGAATCGAAGTATCGCAACCAATTGCCGTACATGTCGGTTTCTTCTGTCGCAGGATATACCCAGAGGTTGATATCCCAGACTGAAAACAGAAAATGTATGGCGTCCGTGAAAGTTATTTAGACAAGAATCGAAGATAAGCCCCATACCATAGCAGGATTCTAGGATGCGTAGGCAAAAGTGTTGCCGTATGTGCTCATGGAGTTGCCCTTCGCCATGATGCCATCAGCCGCCATGAAGTACGAGTACCTATGGACGAATGAGTATGTCGAGTTGTTCTCGATCTGGTCAATGATGACAGCGAGCTGCTTGTTGATCTCATCATCGGAGCCGCCAAAGGCAAACTCGGTGATCCACACCGGCTTCTGGAACTGGTTGTGGACCTTGATGAGATGCTGGAGGAAGGCGTTTGTGTCGTAGCCGTAGATGTGGATGTTGACAAAGTCGACTGCGCACTTGCCACCGCAAGCATCCCACCACCGCTGGAGCCAGGCGATGCCCTGGTTGGAAGCACCGCTGTTGGTGATGGACGGGGCTCCAATAAGAGCCTTGCCTTGGAAGGGATTCATCAACTCGATATGAGAGGCGGCGGCTTGCTCAGGCGAGAGGTTGGCCTGAGCGGCGTGATCGGGCTCATTGAAGCTGAACAGAGCCTTGGCGCCTGCATTGATCATCTTTTGGGCATTGGCAGCCCACGTGGCAGGGAAGCCCTTTGAGGTGCCCCAGCACATGGGCACGAACTCAACGCCAACCTTCGAATCGTCGGTCTGGCCCCAGTTGTAGGTCCACGAGATGCGAGAACCGCTGCCGAGGAATCGGCCCAACACGCCAGGGTCGTTGTATGCGAGACCGCGTCCGCGGGCACCCGAAGGAGCATTGCTTGGGGGCGAGACGGGAACGGGATCAGCGGCGGGAGGAGCAGGCTCAACGGCTGGGGTCTCAGCCGTCGGGACAGGAGCCGGGGCCGGGGCCGGCACATCGGGAACGGGAACAGCCACTGGAGCGGAAGGGCGAGGAATGGACTCGAGAGACACAGAGGCGGCAGGAGCAGCGCTCGCCGCGGCAACTGAGCTCTGAGCGCTCTTTGACGGTCTTTTTCGGGTGTAGTACTTCTTCGCGCTGAAGGCTGCCGAGGTCGTCTTGTCCTCGTAGAGAGTGACGTAAACGTAGGAGGTCTCGGTCACAACCTCTGTGACAATAGCGCGCTTCTCGTGAATGTGTTGGTGACCATGCTGCCGGGGACCAAGAGCGATGACGTTCTGGACCAAGCTGGCGGCAGCCAGTGCGAGGAGGGTTTTGGAGAGCATGATGCTGGTTAGTCGGGTTTTTTTCGATGAGGATTCTGTTGTTGTTGTTTGGAAATACCGCCGGCTAGTCCTCACTGCCGAACCGCGATATTTACAGGAAATTGTTGTTGGATCCCTTTGTGCCTGGTTCTTTGCCTTGAGGAAGGAGCGGGTCTAAATTGCCAGCACGACAAGCGTGAAAGAGTGAATGGTGTTGGGAGCACAAGACCAGAGCCTTATGCTGGAGAACACGATGTGAATGAATGGGGTGCCGAATGACCTTAGTGCTGTTATCGCCCTATCGAAGGTCGGAGTGATGTATATCTAAACTGGTAGAAACCTGTAACTCCTTGGGTGGGGCGGGTAGCTGAGACAGGAGAGACACTCAAGACGGCTGTGCGTCGGTCGAAGCTGGCAACCAGGCGAGGTAAGCAAAAACAGAGATGGAAAATGAAGGTAAAGGCCGAGGACCAGAGGCGGGATGAACTGTGAAAGGTGAGGCGGGAAAAAGAGGCAGATGCACAGATCCGATGGTGGGTGAGACGGGATTTAAGGAAAGCAGTCGCTCGCCCGGCCCTGGATGTGTGGTTCGTCGTTTGTGCGTGTCGACTGGGGTCGGGAGGGGGCAGAGGAGAGGGGCGCACGGGTAGTGTCCAAGTTTCCCTGGTCAGTGGGCGGGAGAATGGCAAGAGCGATCCAGGCACAATCGTGTGGGCGGGATGTGGGCTTGGCGCCTCCGATAATCAGCAGGGGTAGGGGACCCACCTCTCTTCTACTCTGGCGAATCGGAAGCAGGCTGGGCAGGGGCAGTTTGGACGAGAAGCCCACCAGAAGGATTCGCTGACCGCAGCGACGATTTGGGAATCACACGCAAGCATATTTTTGTTCTGGTTAAATCCTTATTCCAGTGCTACCACCCACCACGACCGCCGCCACCCGGAAATATTCTATGATGAGGTGTCGGCTGGAGCTGGAATAGAGCTGGATTAGAGCTTACATGCACCGCAGCCAAGGAGATCGTTGGATTGAGCCTCTCGCTCGTATTTTGCGGCAGGGCGTCGTGGCCAGGCCGCCGCCAGGACCAAACCAGGTTCGCCAGGCAGACAGACAAGCTGAGCTGGCAGTGGCGCGAGCTGGCGAGGCTGGACAGGCCAGGCCACGACACCCGGCAAGGGTCGGCCGGACTTGGACAGCCGTCTCCCCTGCTGCTTGTCGTCAGCGCCGGCGCGGATGCCAAGCTAGCTCGGAGTTCAGACAAGGTATCGTCCCCACCTTGCCCACCAGTCCGCCTTCCAGGGAGCCGCTGGCCAGGGAGGACTCTGGAAGCGAATCGCCTGTCCCAAGATCGCCTACTGCTGTTACTACGCTATTGACGTGCGCTATGGTTTACCTTCAACCACTTGAGCGCATCGCAGGGATGAGGTCGAAAGAGAGCCAGCCGGGCTATGGTTTGAGCGTGAGGTTGACCGGAGCGAATCACGACTCCACCGTGCGGAATGGCGCTGAATCAGTTACCGCTGGAGCCACTTGTTCGGCGCGGGAGTGGGGCATCCAGGAACTTTGCGAAGCTGATTGATCCACAGTCAGCCCGCCTCCTCGTCCGAGGTCTCCGTACCGCACGCTTGCACACACCATCACGGCGTCTCGCCAATTGCGGCGCGCCTGCCCATGCAGGTACCGATGCACTGTAGCAACCATTGCGAGAAAAAATCCTGCCGTGGAGAACTTACCCCTCGTTCTCTGCAGGAACACTGCGCCGTCGGCATACGGAGGGGCAAACGAGCGCACAAACGGACTAGCTATCGGCGCTCGTGCCAACGCGATCCCTCTTCTGCCACGGCCGGTCAGGGCACCGAGCGGGGAACCGGCCATCGCGCTTTTTCTGGCGGGATGTTGGTGGTCGATTTTTGCCCGTAACCCTTTTCGACATTCTGAAGCACGGTGGCTTGCCGACCCCTGAGAAGGAGGGAATCGCGCGCAACGCTTGCCACAAGCACCAGAGCGCTTCGGACAGGTCCGCTCCTCTTCTCGAGAAAACACGGATGGTTGGGAAGGGGTTCCGCCAGCCGATGCATCCATCACGGAACTGTGCTGTCTTAGGATTCTCGTTCGTCCGCGTCAAATAATCGACTCAGTGTCCTCTACCCCTCCATATCATTCTCTAGCGCAGTTTGATGCCCCGCGCAATCGCCAGCTCCCGCGCCACGTTTTGATTCCCACCGTCGGTGGGCTTGACGAGAGCCTGACAGGCGCGATCTAGAGCGATGAAACGAGCAAGCGAAATTGCATCCGTCGCCACGGGGCGAAAGCACACATTCCCCTGTCAGAGAAAGAAGCTTGTTTTCTTTTCCTTTTTTTCTTCCATGCACAAAGCAACCTTTCCTCTCTGGGTATCTTGGTCGGAGCAGCTATCTAAATCCAGACTGCAGCTGAAGTGCAGCACGAAAGCGAGAGCATCCTGAGCCCTGCACCCCCAGCCTCCCAACAGAGCAACGGCAAAGAAGCATTTGCCGTCCGGTTGTGGTGCGGATCGGCCGGCATGATCCTCCGGCGAGAAAACGGCGTTTTCTTGCTGGCCGAGGTGACTTTGCCGTTGTTTTGCAGCCAGCCCACGTGGTGGTGCCCAACAGGACCAACGTTTGTTTTGGCCTCCTTAGCGACTTCACACCAGACCTGAATCGCAACCTCATTTGAGTGGACCGCGCGTCACGTTTCGCAGAGCAGAACTCATAATCATGAGCCCGGTGTGAATAATCGCAGGTGTATTAGCAGTTGTGGGATACAAACACGCAACGTGTATCAGCGAAGTCACCGTAATTCCGCCGGTTGGTCCAACAAGTTGTCTTGCTGATATCTCTCCCGCCAAGAATATAAGGCGCTTGGTATAGGTGGCATGATACTGTCAACACGTGTAAACAACGACAGCAATAACAATTAACACATCCATCACCGGGTCTTGCCTGACTGGTCCAGCGATCTATTGTACCAGGAAAAACGGCAAAGAGGCGGAGTGGTGAGTAAGAAAGAAGCAGCAGGGAAATTCCGGGTTTGTGTGCTACCCAATATAGATTGCAGGTTCCCAATATCGCCGTCATCTCAACCCGAGACCGCGCCTTGTTGCGACTTGAGACCTGCCGAGGGCATGGTGTGAACCTGTGGGGGACATTCCTATTCTGGCTTCATCCGGCTTCGCCCCAATTGCCGGGTTATAAAGGGTGAGTCTAGATGTTGGATTTATCCGTGCTGGTCTTTGGCTACTCAGAAGACGATCAGATTCCACGGCGCAGCAACCTGAGTTGGAAATGATGTACAACAACGGATGCTCTGCGATGAGTCGGTTACACAGCAACAGGTCGCGCCCATCATTGCACAGCAACGCTGGACAGCAACACCGGCATGTTGCGACTCATTAGACAAACGGAGCCTCCACGGCCGAGAGACTGTTGGTACCACAGGGAAATCATAATCAACGCAGTCACCGTTCATGGAACGGAAGCAAAATGTAACTGGTAGTGGCAGGTTGAAGCCACTGCAGACAGTGTGATCAAGATATTTGGCAGCCCGATCATCCGCAACCGAGACGCCGCTAGCGTCAAGAAAAGCCCTGAGGCGGATTCTCGGTTCCAGGCTGGGGATTTGGCAAAAATGTAACTGTAGAGCTACCTGTGATGGTGTTCCGGAGAGTTGATGATGAAAGAGGGATTCGAACCCACGCCCTTTCGGACTACGGAATCGCTCTCCACGATGATGGAGATGATGTTATTAAGGAAATCCTTAACGTAGCGCCTCAGACCGCTCGGCCATTTCACCTTTGCTGATGGGTGTTTTGGGGGTTATTCCTGGCTCAAGGGTGGGTTGGGGGTGGTGCTGCGAGTCAGGGGCGGGTGGTTTGTGGATAGGGAAGAGTGTGAGAGTGGATGGAAAGATCGGGCCGTGATGATCGGGTCGGGACTCCGACAGCTGGGAGCTCGGGCACCCGCATTCGATGTGGTTGTGTCTTCTTGCCTACTCGTCAGGTGTGGCTCCAATCTCGAATTATGGATCGTGTTGGAGCAAACTCTTACAACTGCAGAGCAGGTTCTACCTTACACTGGTACTTCTCCCGGTCTCCGACAACGACAGCAATGAACTCGGAAACCAAAACGGAAGATGTGAGGCTCTCTCTGAGCGAGTTTGCGTAAGTACGGATTAGTATCAAGTTCTCGACGTGATTACTCGAAGCCCAGCTCGAGTAACTACTACTCCAATTTCTGCGTATACATCCCTCTAGCTGCTCTTCGCGGTCAATGTGCCTCAGTTATCTAGGCACACAGGACAAATTCAAGAAACAAAGACGAGTATAAACCGGGAGCCGCATGGTAGCCGCATATCATACACCTGAACTAAAGTTAGAGGTTGATAAAGGGGGTCATCTGGTCCTACGTATCAGAGGTTCAGCTTCTCCCAGAGGTTGGGCCCAAGTGGCAAGGAGGTGACGCTTCGCCCGCCCAACCCGGCACAGCGCTGCGATGGTGACTAATAGCCACCCGGTCCAGTTCCAACCAGAGCAGTACGGCTGACATCTCTGCGCCGCACCCGGCAGTTCGGGGGCGTATCGCCGGAGGCGGCACCCAGTGAGCCGATCGCCGAGTCTGCCAAGCCTCGGGGGCGGGCCGGAGCAGACACCCAGCTCTTCGACCCCCGTTGCCCGTAAAGCTGATCGACTTTTCCCTTGCGGCCAGGACAGGACATTTCACTTGGCCCAAGACACCAAGCATTGCCATGAAGACCAGCGGCATTGACAGATTGACATCAGCCCCGAAAGGGTCACGTTACTGCCAAGTGCCAAGGCCAGCTGACAGTTGCCGACGACTGCAGACACGGAGGGACATATGACCCGACTGTCTGACATGATCCAGAGCCGTGCCGACATCCCGCAAAACACTCAGCACCTCCACCATCCCTGGACCATTTGCGTGATGTCTTGCAGCACAAGAAGCGGCAGTGCCCAGCGTAGGGACAGGTGGATCAGAATTGACTCATTCCGACCCATTCCGCCCACCGAGGGGGCTGCGGAACCAACGTCATAAGTTTCGGCGACTCCCGGCCCTCACGCCTCGATTATCACCAGGAACGGCGTATCCTGCTAGTGTTTTCCCTCATACTTCGTCCAGCGGGCAGGTAAACGCAATCCCCGTCCTCTGAACGCGCGTACGTCGCTGGAAACCCCTCTTCATAAACGCGCAATGTCCCTGAGAGTAGCTGAGAGAGCCTGATAAGGCTGTCCTCTTTTTGTCCCCGCCCGCATCAGTATGAGCACTGCCACGGCATAGTACCACACTTGTCGAGGCGCGGTGATTCTTGGCGCGCAGAACGCGGGCAAGTAAAGTCGCAAAGGACGGAGGATCGACAACGGTCTCGCACGTGATACCCTCATCGTTGTCTTATCCATTGGACGCGGACTGCTTAATAAATCTACTTTTCTATTTCTTGCATTGAATTGACCTCGATCCTGCGGTCTTCCAATCAAGAAACTTGTCGCCAGCGTAAGGTACTTGGGTTTTCCGAGAGAACTGGAGGCAGCAAAGTAAATTGAAGGTCAACCAACGACTTACCCTTCTTTGCCCCCCCCCTGGCCGTCATGGACAACACAATAAATCCCATTCCCAGCATGGGAATCCAATTATCAGCCCTAGACATGCTACCGCCCGACGAAATCTCCATGTCCTCGCCAGAATTTGACTACGGTGCGTTCTTTCAAGACCAACAGGACGCCGATTATTTCGCCGAGGAGAGCTCCAGCTCGACCAACCCGCTCGCCGAGCCTACTTCTCAAACCCTCGCTTCAGAACCTAGCTCCGGGTCCCAGGCACTCGTCCCGAGGTCACGGGCCGATGCAAGTCCCGGGGGCAGCTCGAGTGGTGCGGCAGTACATGCGCCGAGGACCAGACTGGAACGCCGGGGGCATACGAAGAGCCGGAGGGGGTGCTTTAACTGCAAGAGAAGGCGGATTAAGGTGCGCTATTCGAGAGGAATTCAAAAACCCTCAGGGTAAGCAATTGGCACTGACGGAGACCGTGAATAGTGCCAAGAATCGAGACCAGCGTGCGGTCATTGCGTCAAGACGGGCCTAAAGTGCGAGTACCCTTCAATGCCCGTCGTTGTCCACCAGGTATGATTGGCCTTGTCCCTCCATTAAATCAGACCAAGAAAGCTTACAACATCCATCCAGCCACAACACCAAATCCCCCTGTTCAGCCTGCAAGACATGCGTTTCTTCCAGCACTTCCTCGTCCAGTGTTACCCGCACCACCCCATCGGCTCCGAGAACCTCTGGACGCATGAGGTCCCCTGTCTCTCGCAGAAGGTAGCAACTAACCCTCCGCCCCTCCAGCTTGGCAATACCCCCCCCCCCTTCTCCCACATGTTTCGTTAACACCCACCATAGTATGACTACCTCATGCACTCTATCCTCGGCTACTCCGCCTCACAGCTCATCTGCTCAGACCCCAGCCTCATCGAGCCCGCCATGGCCCACCGCCTTAAAGCCATTAAAGCCGTTAAGAAGTCCCTTGCTGAAGCCCCTAAGGCCAACACCTTCGAGGAGGGTAACGCCCTCATGGCAACATGCTTCGCCCTGACGTTCCAGTCGGTGATTCTCGAGGACGGCATGGCGGAGTTCATGACCTTTGTGCGGGGAATTGTCATCGTCGCGATCCAGATGTACATCAAGGGTGCGAAGCTGCTGTTTGGGGACTATCTGGGCGAGGCCCCTGCGGAGGCGCTGCAGCCGTTTTTGGAGGAGGTCCCGCTCATTGAGAAGAGCTGGGTCGATGCGGCAGTGGTGGCGATTAAGGGGCTGGAGCCGCTTTGTCGGGGGATGGAGGTCGAGGGGACATATCAGGTGAAGTTGCTTGACATGGCGGAGAAGTGCTATGTGTCCGCGGTTGAAGGTGAGTTTTCTTTTTTAGGGGGAGGGGGTTGTCAGTAGGGGAAGTGTACTGACGGTATCATGAAGCGTATCAAGCCCTAAGACAGCACTATGCTTGGTGGATGATGCTGCCTCACGATGAGTTCCAGCGGATTATCGACCCGTCTAACCAGGTGGCTATCTTGCTGGCGACGCATTGGATTGCGGTCAAGCAGATCATGGCGACTATAACCGAGACGGAAGCCAAGGGGCGCGCGAAGGAACCTGAGAAGAAGCTGAATGCTGATGAGCACGACCCTTGGAATGGCCTCAGTAGGTGGTTGCGGTATCTGAATCGGTTGGTTGACGAAGAGCACTTGGCATACAACGCCTGGCCTGTGTGGGTGGAGGCGCAGCTGGAGCAAGATGCTAGGTGTTTTGGGAGGACGTTGTTTGTTTAGGGCTGTATGGTGAAAAGGATGATAAGACGTTGCGTAATGGCGGTGGTGGGTGGGAGGCCGGTGCTCTTTCTAACCTCCAAGGTGTTTTGACGTATTGGATGGAGCTGCTTGAAACGACGATGATGATGATGATGAACCACAGTTTAGTAACGGGACATGGACCTAATACCTCACCTAGATAGCACATAGTTGTGGAAAATCGAAAAGGACCTTCTCCTCTTGCCAAGCATCACGACAAATATCTGACGGTCGTATTCCTCGTTTCTGCACTTTTGCGCGTAACTGCATTGGGAATCGAGCAGTGATGAAAGCCATGCCAAGCCCATTCCCATTCGTCACAGAACGGCTGCGGGAGAATGCCCCACGAAACGCCTGCTAGGTCCAACGGTGTCACAGCCACACACCGCCCCGTGACCGGAAGCAGCACCGACGCATGCGCCCCACATTTCGTATTTCGCATTGCACACTCCCGGCTTTGGAAAGCGGCACGCGATAGCGCCACCCGCATCATCCCGCAACCCATGTTGAAAGGGCGGGTGGACGGCCAGTGGACGTGTCTCACCACAGCCACACGGCGAACTCCCTTGAGCAGTGGTTTGGGCCTGGCTATGCTTTAGGTGCCGTATCCTTCGCTTTGAGAGATGATTGGCCGATGGGAGGGTTGGGCGAGGAGAGCATAAAGAACTGAGTCTATATAACTGAATGGTGAATCGTCAAGCTTTGAGACATTCAGCACTGTCAGCATCGTTAGTATCATCGCCGACATCTAGCTCCTCGGTGTCTGCACCGTAGCTCTCAGATCAGCATCCCAGTCATCAGAATCAACACCAAGATCAACCTTACAAGCCCAACCAAGGCCAGAACCCTCAAAACATCCTCAGCGATGGCCACTCAAATCCACTCGTCCCAGGCCGCCGGGACACCCTCCCCGCGGTATACCGAACCCGCCGACGACCCCTTCTCCTCCGTCCACCGGCTCTCCTCCTCATCCTCCTCAGCCGGCATCGACACCGACGGTCACTCCATAATGACGGCACCACCACCCTACGACGCAACAGCCACTCCCTTCCTCCCAACGCTCCAACTCCAAATCGAAACCCCTGGGAAACCACTCCTCTCCCTCCCTCTCCCGCCACGCCCCGACCCCATTCCGATCTTCACCATCCCCACCACCGACTCCCTCACCCCCTCGTACCTCTCCCTCCGCCCAACCCGCTCCTCAGGCTCCAGCTTCCTCATCTCCCCCTCCGCCTCAGACCCCTCCTCCGACGAACACTCCCCTCTCAGCACAACAACCTACCGCTTCGGCCCCGGCCGCCCCCCCACAATCCGACTCTTCCTCCCGGGCACCACCCCCGCAACA
>Ga0247770_1000631_pt1 | contig 32888 bp, 29 predicted proteins | sample UWRJL136409B6_FD_179943 | JGI IMG/M metagenome (GOLD analysis project Ga0247770, IMG submission 179943) | Plant litter microbial communities from Arlington Agricultural Research Station in Wisconsin, United States - UWRJ-L136-409B-6 | ecosystem: Environmental > Terrestrial > Plant litter >... | reverse complement strand
CCAGACCCCCCCCCCCCCTAACTAGAGATGATCCTGTGAGTTTCAAGGTCTTCACTAGCAGCGCGTTCGTGCCTATTCACTCCTATAGGCCAACTTTGACCGAGTAGTATGAGAAGGTCCAGAAAAGACTCAAAGGAATGGATAGCGATACAGAATCGCATATTATCCACGCAGTGGAGGACGCTCAGTATTACAAGGGCGACAAGAAGTGATTATCACACTGATTAGCACACGTGATTTTGCGCTTAATTTGTTTGACACGTCAAGGGCCTTTATCGCCACCCTATAAAAGGCAGTGTAAAGAGATAAAATTTGCCATTTTGTTAATTAGCATTTTGCTTATCGCAATCTGTAGTTGAGTTAGAAGGGATGTCACTTTTATATTAAGTTAGTTAGGCTGTTGCTAGGAAATAATAGTTGCCATCACCATTATGGCATATATGTAGTTAATTATACTGAACTGGTGCGGTGACGCACCATGAAAGAACCCACAAAAGGAACCACACCTACAGGAACTCGCAGTTGGCCTGGAAGGCCGACTTCCAGGTTACTGGACCTCCGATCGGAGGGATACGAATACAATTGACGTAGAAAATCAGAGACGTACCTAGTATAGGACGGAGCCTAGCATGAGACGGAGCCTAGCATGGAACAATAAAGGAAACGCGACCGCGGACTAGGTCATCTTACTTCAATCAGCGGGCTAGAGAGTCACTGGTCTTCCTCTGGGAGGTTTTCGTGGTGAAATTGTCGGATGTTAATTGAAGGAGGGCACGGTTCGAAGAACCGCGCGGCGCGGCCCCTTTTTGAGAGAGGCACGCGCCAGAGAAAGCATCGCTACGTACAAAAACGGTTACAGCGATATTACAGAACTGAAAAAGAACAACAGGGTCGACCTGAATGAGCGCCCCGAGTCAATATTCCTTAATGAATGCGATTGGTTTTACGGAAACTATTAATCCTAATGATGTGATTATGGGTACTCAAAAATTCCCCACCTACCCATGGGTAATTCATGGGTACCCACAAATGCCCATGGGTAATTGGAGGGCCTAGGATTACCGATATGGCGATCCACAATCGAGATCTTCTGCCACCCGATTGCATCCAACCCAGAACGCTGCAGGAATCCTTCCACAAGAGGAGTAGTCTCTTGGCTTGCAAGGACTTTCGGCTTCCACAAGGCTTCGATGCCTGCGCGCCGAGATTGCGTGCAGCTGGTCCGAGCATCCTTCTAGAAGCCTTCGATTATGCTGCTCGTCGCGCTCCTTGCTTTCCCTTTTGGGCTGGCCGGCGTTGCTGTCTTGGAGCTCCAGACAAAGACACAATATCAGGCAGCGGATGACTGATGTTTCGTTGCGATGACGGCGAGCCCGACGGAGGTGTCGAGGTAAATGTGGCTGACTCTGGACTCGATTCTTCTTGCTTGGAATAGAGTGGCATTGTCGGGGAAGTCGACATTGGGCGCAGCGTGCTGCAGTCGGCGCATACTTTAACCGATTCACTTCGCTTGCCAATCTCTCCGAAAGAGCATAACTTTCCACGCCAACAATCGAGCAGCACCTATCACAATTCAACCTATGCACTCTGCGGATAAATTCAAATCAATTCTCTGGCTTTTCTTCCAACATATATACGTCTATCTCACTACTTCAGCAGATATGTTCACGAATCAATCTTTGCTTTGCTCGCCGATCCCTCATTCGATCAATCCAAAGAGCCTCAGCATCAGGACCTCCTGCACGGGCGCCGTATGGCCAACGCTCTGTCCAATGAAGACCTGCAGCTTGGTCCCATCGCCATAAATATGTTGCGTGTACTACGCGCTCGGCGTACCCGTGACATTGCGCGCCAACGACACGCCGAGCACCGCAGACCACTACTTGAGCGCCTCATAGCCGCACTGGGGCCTGACTAAGAAGTTGGCCACTCCGTGGTAAATCTGCATGCGCGAGCGTCTCCCGGTATACCCGAGGTACAAGTTGTGCACAAACTTGGCCTACTGCTCCGGGGTGTGCTGTAGACCCTACGCACACGTCTGGTTGGCGCCCATGGGCGTGGCTGTCGGGCTGCCGGCAAAGCACGCATCTGTGTGATAGTCGCATCAGCCACTTGCTTCCCCGCTGACATGCCGGTGGACGGGGGGACAACTTACGTGCAGTCCCGGAGTAGGCAGCACCGGCCTCAAACACGTCGGGGTAGCTCCCCGCCAGGACGTTGGTCATCATGCCGCCCGACAACGACCCCATGACGTAGACCTTGTCCTTTTTGCCGTTGTACTTGTCGAGCGTGTACTTGATCATATTGACGATGCACAGCGTGTCGCCGCCCTGTCCGTGCGTGAGTGACGCCGAGTTCTGCACGCCCCAGCAGTTGCTCTGGTTCGGCGTGCCCGGGAAGATCAGGATGAAGCCGTTCTGGTCCGCGTACGACGGCAGCCGCGTGCTACGGAGCCACTGCTCGCCGGAGCTGCCGCAAGGATGGAGCTACGTTTGGCAAAGGGGTGTAGAACGGCAGCGGCGGGAGTGGGACTTCGAGGACGAGACGCCTGATCTCCTTTGCAGATGGTGAGCACACTAGAGCCTCGATACTTCCAACTGACACCAAATTTGCGCCTGCGCCGCCCGGTAACGCAGCAGGCCGATTTGTCGGCATCCTCATGAGTGTCTCGGAGGTCGTAGGGACGCAGGCTTGGGACGATGCGTCAGGCGAGAATCTCTACGTTATGGAGAATCATGCGCCCATCATTCAGCATGCTGTCACCAAGTTCCATCTATCAACAAAGGTCACCAGGATCGAGACCATCGGAGACGATCCCAAAGACCCGAAAGTGCTTGTCCGCACCGAAAACTCGACGTTCGAATTTGACGAAGTCGTCGTCGCAGTCTCGCTCTGGTGCCTCCAACATTCTCAGCTTGACTTCTCGCCCCCCTTACCAGACAGAATCCAAACCGCCATCTCGAACGCTTCCTACAGTAGCCTCGAAAAGGTCTACATCACATTCTCTACCGCATTTTGGGACGGACCCAACCCCAACCCGACTTCCTCCGACGAGCCATCAACCGCCTTCCCAGCCTTCGCTCACTTCCACAACTCCGAACCATACGTTCCCGAATACCGACGACACTGGTCCATCGAGATGCTCCCCCTCTTCTCTCCTCGGGTGTTCGGCCCCCACGCCAAGCTCACTCTTCTCATCTACACGCACGACCTCTTAGCAGAGCACGTGAGGTTTCTCATCCGCGGGCTTGACCCCGACAGCGAAGCGTACTATAACGCGCTCAACACCTTCTTCAAACCGTATTACTCGCGCCTTCCTCACTATGTTGGGTCCTCGCCGGGGTGTGTACCGTCTGGTTTCTTAGCGACGGATTGGCATGGGGATGATCTCGCGGGGAATAGGTGGTATACGAACTTTCAGGCGAGTAGCCGGGAGAGTTTTGAGGAGGGTGAGGGCGAGTGGATACGGCTAGATGTGGAACGTTTCACTGAGGGTACAGAGCTCATGGGAGCAGCGGAAGTGCAGTTGCAAAGTGACTTGATTAGGTAGAAAGGGTGGGAGCGAAGCTCCCAGACTAAATACAAAAGAAAGCTCCCTGTGTGTGAGGAGAGCACATGACGTAAGGCTCCTGCGCTCCAGCCTAGCCTGGAGCGGTAAGGCGCCTGCGCGCCTGAGCGCCAAGAACTGCCGCTGCAGTTCGACACTAGATGAAGATGTTAGGGTTATGAGGGGGTGTGTTCCGGAGAGGGGGTTTGGCTGGCGGGGTAGCATATGGCGCCGTTTGTGGGGTTGGGGACGACGAGGGCTAATGGGCTGGTTAGACATTTGAGTGGGAGTAAGGAACGCCGAATGTCGTGAGAAGTAATGGAACCAGTGTGTTTGTTAGTGCATTAAATTCATTGCTGTCTGAGCAAGAGCCGTTCCTGTGTTGTGGATATCTTGCCGCACCGAGCATGTCGCCGCACCTTATGGTCGGAGCTTTATATTTTCATGTTAAAAATATGCATCTGGAACTGTGGAAACAACGCAGACGTGCTTATAACTAGCTCTACAGTGCTATATAGTGATCATTGTAAGGTTATAAATACGGCCTATAACCCTAAACACTATAGCTAAACTAAACACATCCTATTACAGTTCTAGGGAGTTAAAGAGTGTGTTTTAAAAGGCCACATTATTGTAACCTACATGCTTACAAAGGATATAGCAGCTGATAGCCTAATAAAAGCCTTAAGCTCTATTAAACATAAGGCTTTTCTAACCCTCCTTAACCTCCACAGGCTTAATCAAGACCTGTAATAGCTATAGAGGGGGAGGGACTTAGTCTTAGAGGTTAGAGAGGGGGCGTTAATTTCTAACCACTAAGTACCCTATACCGGGTACCCTGTATCGTGTACCCTGTAAGTGTAGTTACGTATCTTAAAACCACCAGCCGAATCTTCTAGAACCCCAGAGGGCTCTAGAGGATTTCAACCCACTCCAGGACCCCTTGGGGCCCCTGGAGCACTCCGAACCTTCTGGAATTCAAAGGGGTGGAACCCCCGGAATCGAGTGGGGCTACTGCCCTACAGAATTAACTAGAACACCATAGGGGCTACGTAAGCTACTACGTCAGCAGAACTATGAAGAATGGTTTAGAACAATACTATTCCATTATTGTATTAGTTAGTTTCACCTTATAAAAGGCCCTGGAATTCTTCCAAAGTCTCCCACAGCTTATAACAGGCCCTCTCCTCTCCTGTATCTAGTTCTAGTTAAATAAGCAATTCCACTCCATTCCAGTCATTGTATAAGGCACTACCTTCCGGATCCTCTTGTTTCCAGCGTTAATATTCGCTGTGAGACCCTTATTTACAGTGGCACTGCCCTGTAATTCAGGCTTTTGTTTGCTTCCTACAGTACCTACAGCACTGTAGCCAGCTTAGACCAGTACTACACTTCTTCCTCTCAGCTACAGCTGCTATACTACAGCCCTGTAGGTTCCTGAAGTTTAACAGTACAAAATACCTTTTATCTTCTAATAACGTCTAGTAGTAAAGGCATCTTCTAAATATCTAAGTGGGAGGCCTGGACAAATTGTCTATGAAGTTCTGAGTGGCGGTTATTGCAAGTGCAAATGTCTTAATTCTGGCCATTTACTTACACGGGACCATTTTTAGGCCCTTTAGCTAAAACTGCACCTTCTCGGAAAGCTGTGCTGTTTAATGGGCAAATATTAGCCGAAGCTGAGCCGAAGCTGATCTGGACTGGTCAAACGTGACGAAGAGTCACGTGACTATAAGCAGGGGTGTTCGTCGATTTTAGGGTCGTGAAACATTGTAACCTGCAGCCCACGTAACCTACCCTCCACCTCGGCCATCTCCAGACGCAGCTCCCGCGCCATTACTCAGTACTGCAATTCTGGACCATCTCAATCAAGCTGCGGCTCGCCACATTTGGTGTTGCGTCTGCGCACCGGGTTAACCTTTTAGACCGCCACGGTGACTGGTGTGGGCAGCTTCGGCTGCCAGACGACCTGAAAATCCAGCCTGGGTCAACGGCCGAGTTGATCCTCCTGTCGGCCACGCGCGTGAATCACTTCCTGGTGGAGAGTCCTCAGATGTTTACTGGGGTTGAGCAGCAGCAAATCGACTGGAAGGATACTGGCCTTCCCGAGACTATCGTGTCATGTGGACTCAGAGACATGGCGAGGACAACCTGTTAGAGCGAGTGGCTGTTGGTGAGATCCACTATAGCGCATTGCGCCGACCGGTCGAAGGTAAAGTGGAATGGAAGGAGATGATTCTAACCTAGGTAGGTAATTAGTTTACTTCATCAGCACCCGGATGGTCTTCAACATACCAAAATGGTCAGAAGGTTAGAGGACGCGCTATTATCAGAAATAGGGGATCTTACTGGTTCCATAAGTCAATCATCCGGCGATATTTCTCAGTACCTTATCCGTCGGCTTTTTGTAGACTGTAGAGCCGTCCATTCCTTCAGTGCAGTTCTCTGAGCCCTTCGCCTTTTTTCGGGGGAAGGACTCTGCAGCGCTCTTCTTTCCCGGCATTTTTAAGTTAGATGGTATGAAGTAAATTAAAGTCAAAGTAAAAGCAGAAGAGCAAGAGCCAGTAAGGCGCGGGAGGGGGTGAGGGAGGATAGCCGAGGAGTACGGACACGAGGGATACGAGAGAGAGAGAAGAGTTGTGTGGTAGGTACCTGTAGGACGGATCGAACTGCCTCTTTACGGCTGGGGAAAGACCACTTATGTAGTAGGTAGGCATGACTACCACAACGCAGAACCTCAAAACGGAGAGTGAATACGCTGGATACCAAGCCCATTTCTTAAGGCTGCCGTTTTCTTTTTCCGGGAGGGACCAGAAATAGGCAACCCCCATCTGGCCCAAAACCTGCCCCTCGTCGCGTAAAGTTGACAATTTTGTAGTATGGTGAGCAATGGTGAGCCGAGGGTGAAGCGAGGGTGAAGCGAGCCTGATTTTAGCCTAACCATCTTTGAATGAGGCTCTTTTTTATTTATTTTAGCGACCGACTACCTATTTATACATAGCTGAGCCTACTCTGGTTTAGTTTTCCCGAATATAAAATACGAATATTACGATTAACCGATGCTTTGTGAATTGTCGAAATAAAGAATTCAATGGCTCAGGAGTAAGTGAGAAGTTGTGGATGGAGGTGGGTGTCTTGTATTTACGAGGTAAGTGCCATACATTAAGTGAGTTGTTTTCAAGCTGATGAGTTGGGTTGTTACAGGGTACGCAGGCAGTCAGTGTGCACGAATGGAGGCCTGTGGAAGTTGGTAGGTAGGTACCTTACCTACTTAGGCCAAAATGTGGCACCAAAAGTCCAGGGGGTTAACTCCGAAAGCAGCTGTAATCTTCAGCGATTGTTTCGATAGTTCGTTCGCATAATTCAGCGCCAAACGCAAGGCCCCTCCGATCATTGTCACCTGCGATCATGGCCCCCGAAACTGGAGCCGATAATGGCTGTTCCTTCTGTCGCGGGTTTGTCACAGCGTTCTACAGCCGTTACGTCTACAGAATCCGAGAAGGGAGATCTCTCAGGGATTCCGGGAATGACACCTTCCGCTAAGACTTCAACGACTAAATTCCGTCCCTACTTGGCCTTGCCAGGAGTGCAGCGACCGGATGCAAATGGTATGAGCTGCTAGACCACACTATCGACATCCCAGCTGGAACACCGTTTAACGACGATGGTCCCGAGGCAGCCGACAGACCTATCGCCATTACATTCCGTTGTGCGGGTGATCCCATGAACAAGGCCAAGGAAGGCGTACTGAAGGATGTCCGACTGCTGCACGCGAGTATGACGGCTCCCCGGGATGGTCCCATCTCACGTCCATGGGAAGGAGGGCCTTCCTGTGGACTGATTAAAGTGATGGATACTGACGGTGAGTTAGGGATGTCTACTACGATAAGATAGAGGCTAAATAATAACTGACCTATGCGTCAATATCTAGATTTCAACCCTCTTTCGAACGAGAACACTGCGGTTATAACTAATGCCATCAATCTATGCGCTAGTGATCACGAGATATGTCCAGGGTCGGGCCTGACGACCAATCCTCTCCGACTCCTCAACATCACGGACGGCGAGCCCATGAGGCTTGAAAATACCCGTGGGAAGCGATAAATTTACGCCGCGCTCAGTTACTGCCGGGGCGGGACAATGTCCAGCGAGATGGCCAAGACAACAAAGCGGAACCTTCGTCGCAGACTGAGTGGTATCGACTTCGACACCCTGCCGGCCACCCTGCCGGACGCAATTCTTGTTGCGCGTTCTCTCACCATCGACTACATCTGGATCGACGTGCTTTATATCGTGCAAGACTCCTACACAGAATAGTCCGACGAGGCGCTAAAAATGGCGCAATATTACAGCAATACCTGTGTCACCATCGTCCCCATCCATGCTGACATGGCACACTCCGGAATGGGCATGGGCCAGAATGTACCGTTTTACAGGACATTCTCAAGCCCGTGGAACGCCGAAGCGGGGTCGAATGTCATGCTTTCGGGAAAGTCAGTCGGAGATCAGGATGCCATATCCAAATCCTTATGGAATCAGCGCGGATGGACATACCAGGAGGGACTGAACTCGTCTCGGGTGCTCTTTGTCTTCAACAGCAATATGTTGTTACAATGTCGCGAAGGATCGTGGAGTACTAGGAGAGGGTGGGAAGAATTTAGGTATCGCGGGAATTCGGTGCGCAAGCCTGCGTGGCGGTTTCTCACCACTGGTGAGATAGCGCGATTCAAAACCGGTGACCATCGCCGAAACACCGCTTTTTCCCAGGACTGGAGGAACTTCGTCGGGCGGTATACTAAGAGGCGACTAACTTCCCCCAAGGACAAATGGGTTGCCTTCTCTAGCATTGCGGAGGCCTTTACCGAAGCGTCTAGCCTAGAGATCATTGCGGGTCTGTTGGAGAACAGCCTCATACAAGAGATTGTATCTTGGAGAGCACCGAAGCCCCAGTCTCAGAAACCAGCTTTGGCCCATGCCACCTCGGTCGGCGACTGACCGTTGTGCGCACATTCAACGACCGAAAGACTCTCTGGATCTGCTAACTATGGCTCTGATCGATGCAGGGAGCCTGGAAACTACACGTCAAGGTCGGAGGAGCCCGACTTCCCCTCGTGGAGCTGGCTGTCCGCGGATTGGTCCAGCCAGGAAAAGCGGGTGCAGTTCGAATTGTCTGAGGAATATCCTTGCTTTTCCACCATAAAACCTAGATCCACGATTCTCTCAATTCTAGGCGACAGAAAAGACCCCGAGTTAGGTATCAAACTACGGATATCCGGACCGGTGCTACCAATAAACTCTGTTTTGAGAATCTTCGCCCAAGCCCGCGACCACAACCTGGGAGTCGAGTACGACGGTACGCCCGGTACTGCGTTCCTTGATGGTGCTCATGACGACATCCAGTGATCTTGCGAGAACAAGCATACCACCCTAGATTGCCAGACGCACAGAATCATTCGCTCACTCCTACCGGCTGCGTCAGCGTTGCTCATCGGGCGCGCTGAATCTTGGTGGTCTCACGGAAAGTCGTCGTTTTGGCATTTCGTGTTGATACAGCCGTCAAAGGTAGTGGCGAAAACACCGACGAGATGGAGTACCGCCGGATTGGTGCCATGCATGCCCATAATGGTCATCTGGGCGCGGATATCGAGCAGGATCTAATGGATCAAGAATCACAGACTCTAGTGCTTGTGTAAAAAAAAAATGATCTCCTGGTTTTGTATTCAAGTCCCTGAGATAGCCGTTGACATATCAAGCCAGCTCATCAGTCAAATACCCGTACTTCTCCACCAAACTCTTGACCCTCTCCAGCGGCAGCGCCTCAATCACCCTCCCATCCACACCCACCATCGTCTCGGCCATGCAAAGCGCATTGTAAATTGCCTCCTCTGTCGCATCCGCCGCCGCCTCGAACAGCCCGTTGATCGTCTGGTCATCCAACACCTGCAAGTCCATCGGTGTCGGCTTCCACGGATCCACACTCCTCTTGTTCGCCGTGACCGTCTGCACCGGAATCGCGCTCGCCGTCGAGAACGCTAAAAAGATATCCCCCGACGGATTATGTCCCACCCCTCCAACCCTCGACAGCCCACTCGTCGCCCGCTTCGCCACCCTCTGCAGCTGCAGCGGATGCAGCGGCGCATCCGTCGCCAATATCACAATAATACTCCCATCCTTGCGATTCTTCTCGGTCGTCAGCTCCTCCAACGCCGCCTTCCGATCCTTATCGTCTTCCGCCCTCTTCTCCACCTCCCGCTGCAGCACCCTCCCCACTGGCACGCCCCCAATCCTCAACGCCTCCGGCCGCCCGTAATTCGCCTGCACCAGCGCCGCAACTGTATACCTCTTCTCCTTCCCCGTTCCCTCCCCATCCGCGAACCCCTCCACAACCCGACTACTACTCCCCGTCCCGCCCTTCCAAAAATGACAAACCATCCCCGTCCCTCCCCCCGTATTCCCCTCCCTCACCCGCTCGGCACTCGCACGATCAATCCCCCTGACAATATGCTCCGGCCTCACCGCAAACTGGCTAATATCATTCAAATACCCATCAAATGTCTCCCCCACCACCGGCAGCATGAACCAATCCACTCGCCCCTTGGCGTCGCTCTGCTCGCGGATCGCATGCTCGTAAATCCCCTGGTACGCCGCGCCGACCGCGAAGGAGTTGGTCAGGATTATCGGCGAGTGCAGGAGGCCCGTCTCTTCGATCCAGTGGCTGCCCGTGAGTTCGCCGCTGCCGTTGAAGCGGAAGAGCCCCGCGTAGCACGCGTGGGAGAAGAAGGAGTGCCGCGGGAGGATGGTGGTTACCCCAGTGTTGACGGCGCCGGAGTTGGAAGTGGCTGGGAGGTGGATTGATTCGGTGTGCACGAGGACACCGGGGACGTCGGTTAGGGAGTTGAGTGGGCCGGGGGGGTAGCGGCCGAGGTGCAGGTCGGGGAGGAGGTCGCGGAGGCGGCGGCGGGGGGGAGATGTTGTGATGGTGGTGGTGGTTGATGGGGACGCCATTTTGTGCGGTGTCTTTGTTGGCTGATTGAGTGCCCCTGAGGTGGTGATATAGCGAGGGGAAAGTTGCTCAAGGAAGTGCAGTCGAAAGGATATTTATCTTGGTGGAGTTGTGGCTGCGGAAGGTGTGGTGAGAGGTTCGCAGCTTCCTATTGTGGAACGCTTGCAAATGAATCATCCAGAATCATCCCCAAGTTTGCCCCGCTTGCAAGTCCGACCCCGTCGGATTGTGATCTGCTTCTTGTTCGACCTACGTCATCAAACCAAGCGAGGCTTCCCGCTGTCTGTCGACAAGGCCGCAACAATAAATAGCGAATTGCTGTAGTTCTACATTAGAAGCAGTATGGAAGATAAAACGCTGATATTTACCAATCAGAGTGTGTTATCGGGGATAAACCCCTCTTTCTCGACCGGACTCGGAATCCGTGTTTCAGCGGCAACCACCTAACAGCAAATTTCCGCTCCAGAGCAACCACTTGACCTATGGTATAGGTGGTAAAGATAGAGCCGAAAATTCGAGTACGTATACCGAATGACCGAAGCGAGCGAAAGTATGGATGGCGAAGGCCGTCAGGACAGATGTGAGTGCCATCCGCAATGATCCCTGCCGAGATAAACACTGAGCAACGCTGTAGCTCCAAACACGCCTTTTCTCTGCCAGGTTTGCCACCGAATGTTCACCGATCTGAAAGACAAATCCAAAACCAAAGTCCAAGATGAGTATCATGGCGACTTCGATAGCTGGGACATGGCCGTCAGGGATGGCTGTCGTCTTTGTCTCTGCGTCAGGGATGCCATGCCCACCGAGCTGTTGGAGCTGCTTGATGACAAATGCAGGAGGGTATCCGTCTTTGGGGACAGGCCTCGGATCTTCAGCTCGACCATGTACTTGCGTCTCGACGTTGAAGGTTGTCCCGACTGGATTGTGGTATCCATATCGAAGCTCCCAGCAAACTTGCTTGTTATGGGAGGCAACCACTGGCTTCTAAACTTGAAGCTGAAAGGAACAGGTGTGTCTGAGCCATCTTATCAACTCCTAATCCCCGTCGTGCTGACTTGCATGAGAGCAGACGTGGAACCCAAGGCCCATGTCCGGGAACCACATCCATGGGATTGCGCAACAAAGTGGCTGCACTCCTGCATCACATCCCACCATAGCTGTCGGCTTGAGGCTTACGGTGGTGGGCAGTGGTATCCAACGCGGCTGCTGGATCTTGGTGACCCATCAGAAAAACCATGCGCCAAAGGCCCCGTCCGTCTCATCGATACACACCACACGAGTCCTCACGGCCCCTATCTCACACTCAGCCACCGATGGGGGAGCAGCAAACCAGTCTTGACCACTACCCAAAATCTGGAGGACTTTATGAGACAAGTCCCACAACTGCCCAGAACATTCAGCGACGCCATTCTCGTTACAAGACGCCTCGGAATTCGATACCTCTGGATAGACAGCCTCTGCATCATCCAAGACAGCCCCTTGGACTGGGCGAAGGAGGCAGCGTTGATGGGAAACGTGTATCTGAACGCGTTCTGCAACATTGCTGCTACAAACAGCACCGATAACTCAGATGGGTTGTTTCTGAGTGACCGACCGCGACTTGCTTTGCCTGTGGTGATCCAGGGGGGCGAGCTGGAGCTGGAAACGATGGACCGCTATCGGTTCACCAGAGAGGTGGCGGGTTCGTTGCTACAAAAGGTCAGCACCATCTGATAGGCCTACATGCAAAGGACAGATGATATTAGTAGCAGTCTGGTCGCTGACAGGAGGCTAAACAGAGGGGTTGGGTTTTCCAGGAAAGAATGCTGTCGCCGCGGATTCTTCACTTCACTCGTTCGCAGGTCTACTGGGAGTGTAACGAAATCTGGGCGAACGAGATGTATCCAGCGGGATTCAGAGACGCCGCCTACGACAGCACATTCTTCACTAAAGGAGGGCTGGTCGACTTTATCGACCGCATCGAACTTGATCATCCAACAGAGCCTCTCCCGGAACCGTGGGGTACATTGTCTCACGCAAGACGACACTTCCTTTGGCGGGGAATTGTCGAATGGTACACCACGAAGGCATTGACTTACCACTCTGACAAACTCCCAGCTCTGTCGGGCATCTCAAAGTATCTCGCGCCGCTGATGGGTCCCACGGATACATATCTAGCCGGCATTTGGAAGGACCAGTGCATCGTACACCAGCTCGCATGGTATACCCGCTCTCCCTCCCTATCCACAATCATGGTGGAGTCCGGAACACCAACCTGGTCATGGGCCGCAACCGACCAACCAGTAAGATATGGCACTTACCGCCTCTTCGCAACGTTCCGGAAAGAGTTTAAACATAGCCGTCTCGGGAGGCTCGAGCGAGCCTGCACCGTTCTCGATGTCCAGACAATCCTCGCCACCGATGACCCGACCGGAGCCGTGACCAGTGGCTTCATCGTGCTGCAAGGTCATCTCAATCGAATCACCATCCGCTCTTCCCCCTTTGACAGTAGCAGCTTCATCTACACATGCGTCAACGACACATACCTCCCTTTCGAAGACATCACATTCGACAGAGCCATTGACGGCGATGACAACAACAGCCTATATCTTCTGTCACTCCTCATCGAACACTCAGCACTGGCACAAATTCGCCCTCCCTACACGGAACTTCACAAAAACTATTACTTTGCATACTTGATCCTCTCACCAGTCCCGGGGTGTCCTGGCTCGTACCAGCGGCGAGGATTTGCAGCGGGGGGCTCTGGACCGCACAGTGACCCATTGACCACCGCGGGGGGCTCCATGGCGGAATGGGCTCCGATCTGGGAGACTTTGCCTGGGCAGGAGGGAAATATACTTTCCGAAGCACCTTTTGATGTGGAAATGGGGTTTCGTATCCGGTTGCTTTGACTTTGATTATCCGCATGACCTGGATTCCGTAACCACGTGCACCATCTCCAACTTTTGATGACGCGGCCAGCAAAAGTCGCCCCACACCAGAGAAAACCTCGCTTTGTCAGTACACAGGCAGCAACCGCAAATTTCCCTACCGCGCTGCATTGTGATTCTTCTGGCACTCGCAGGATGGCGCAGCCCAACTATTCTGTACTTGAGGACCAGATTCGAATCGTTCTTGAGCGCGGCGAGGGATGGCCTCGAGACAACAGCGAGAGCCTCAGCGATGTCTCCAGGGAATTTTACCGCCTAGCCCGCCGCCGAACCATATACGGCCGACTCTCCGACAACGCCGGGCGCTTGCTGAGCTCCTTGTTGCCCGAGCCAGCGAAGACAAACCCTCCGCGCCCTCCAACGCCACCATTCGATCGAATTCTGGACATAAGCAGACTACTTCGGCAGGCGATGACGGCTTCTGATCAAAGCCACTCCCCGTTTTTCACGCGCCTCCCACTGGAGCTTCGTTCCAAGATCTACTCATACGTCCTAAATCCAAGCAAACGCATCTGGCTTCGTCCGAGCCCGCATCAGATCACCAAGTCTGGCAGAGGGGGCAGCCTCTGGATTGAGCACTTTCCATCCCAATGGACGCCAAAGGACCTGGCAAGGATAAACGCGGGTTGCTGCGCGGCCGCACGAACCGGTTTCTTCGGACAAGTCAACGCCAGCGACCTACAGCCCGACTCGGACACGCTCGCACTGATAAAGACATGTCAGAAAATATACCTCGATCTCTGTGGGCTATGCACATTTTGCTTCGACGACGTCAAAACACTGCGGGAGATTACGGCGCTTTACGCTGCGCTACCAATTCGCCATGTCCAGATGGTGTTCTATCATTGCCTCCATTCTAATTGGTATACCTGGGACGAAGATCAAGACCCACGAGAGGTGGATGCTGTGTGCAAACAGCTGCCGGAGCTGCAGACCCTACTGCTGTCGATACACCTAGAGCCGGTTAATCTCCGAATGGCTGCTCAAGACGCCATTTGTGCCGCAGATTGGCTGAAAGCCATCACGGCCGCCCCGACCGTTTATGTTGAGGTCCTGGGAAATGGGAACGCCCCGGCGCGAGTGGACACCCAGGAGTCAGCGAAAGTGCCTCATTCGAAATCTTGATGGCCCAGTGCCGCTGTCCGGGAGAGTTGCGGAGGTTACCACAAGCCCGATGTGCCCCAAACCGGATCGATAATCGCAGATGCCAGCTTTTTGTCGCCCGGGATCGCTGTCTTGTTTCGTTGGTGAGCCAGGTACGACATAGAGTCTGGATCCGCCAAGCCCTCACCAACGGCGTTCTTGGTGGCCTCCAGCGTCTCTAAAGAGCCTTAAGTCTGCGGGGTGGAAATCCCCACTGCATATCTCCCTTTGAGACTCAGCATTCAAGACGCAGAATTGGGTCCAGTGGTCCAGGATTAGGGCCAGCAAACTTAGAACTCGGTGCCATGATCCTAGTCAGTGTCACGTGGGCGAGGTACACAAAAAGGAAATTTCGTGTGCCCAGATTCGTCTCATACAACAGTTATTATGTAACTGCCATGGCCACCGTGACTTGGGGGTTGCCTCAGCAGACCGGCGTTAGGCCCCATCCGCTCGGAGTGAGTTGGCAATCCTCCTGCTGCTTGTGACGGGGCGACAGTTAGGGCTAACCGGTGACCGGATCCACTATAGTTTCTATAAAGAGAGAAAGGAAGAGAACAAAGTCAGCTCCTTTAGGGCTTATAGGTAATAAGTATTCCTTTAAGGAGGGTGAGCTCCGGAGTGGGGCGAAGATGGTTTAAGGGTGGATTGGGATTTGGGACGCAGATGGCATGGTATCGGGCCAGGGGCGGCGTGGACCATAAGGGCCTATGACGCCAGTGCCCCAATGGCGATGGAATTTTAGGAACTTCGGGATGTAGCATGATATAATGGTGGCATTTCGCGTTAAAGACGAAGCTTCAATACTAGGTACCATTACCGCGGACTGCCAGATCAGGGACTTACACTACGCACAGGCGTCGACAGTTGATCGTACCATCGTGCCAGCCTGCGGCGAGCCGCCGTTATAAGCTCGGCCATACATATACTTGGTCAATTTCCACATCGCCTTTGGGTTCGTCACATACCTCAATGGAACATCGAAAATAATGAGAGTTGGCCCCACGACTACTTGAATTGGAATTGAAGGCGGTTACAACAAGCGATACGATATGGGGCCTCGGAAAGAAGATACAATGATGACCAAAGGTCCGCAGTGCATCCTAGCAAGCTGCCAAGCTTCCCCATTTTTTAGTGACTAGACACCTGGATTAAAACGTCATCGTGAAAGCGATATGTCAATTCTCGTTGTTGGTCAGCAATCTACATTGAGGGGACGAGAGTCCCGTCGAAAGCTGGAATAAGTAATTAACAACTTGAAGACTTGCGAGGTATTCCGCATCCATACAGCGTAAAACTTTCACAACAGCTTGATCAAAGTATATAGAACTTGAACAGATATGTAACTTCCTTCTGAATTATTTGTAAATACCTACGTTGAGAGATTAAGAATTGAAGTTTCGGGGTTTCTATGTCAATAGGGTGACCGGCGGACCTTAGCCCCGCCTAAACATCGAACTTGCCACAGGATGCTTCAAACCCGGGAGAATATGCCTTCCTCGCCCTCTTGGCGAGGGACAGTTTCACCTCAAAATTATCCAAGGTCCCCGGCAGTGCTTTTGGATCCAGCTGCGGCGCAACCAAGCCAAGCTTCGCACCCAGTAAGAACCCATCCAGCACCAAGCTCGACACCATGGGTACGAGGTTATGCGCAGGGCAGATAGCAGGCCCGAAGCTGAAAGGAACCAGTCCCTTTTCGATGACAACTTCTCTGTTCTGCCACTGTTCGGGCAACAGCGCGTCTGCGAACGGGAGCTTCTCGTTGTCGCGATGGAAGAAGGGCGTGAAGATGACGACCCCGGTGCGCTTCTTGACAGCCTTGCCGCCAATCTGATGGTCCCGTGTCAACTCCCGCAGGATAGCCGGGGTCGCCGGCCACAGCCTGAAGCTCTCTAGGAAAACCGCCCGTGTGAACGGACGGTCCGCGCCACCGCGTTGCGATTCCTGGAACGCATTTTCCTGCTTTTCGGGATGCAGCGCCAACAAAGCGAGCGCTCAATACGCCGCGAGGGCTGCGGCATCGAAGGCAAACAACCACTGGACCACATGGCTCGCAAGATCAACGTCCGAGTCCTTGGGGAGCCGGGAGACCAAACTGCCTTCCTCCCGTCTCTCTATGTATTCGGAAACTCGGGCCTGGTAATGGTCTTGTTTGCTGTGGTCTGTGAGCGCCATGAATCCCCAGTTGGCTCGGTGGCGGATAACATCTAGCGTCTCAATGAGATTCTTGTCGTCTCGCGCCGAGTTACCCAGGGTAAGCATGGTGGTGATGTGCGACCAGGCCGTGGCGAAGCCGGTCCAGTCCATGCCAAACTCTGATTTGTCCCCGTTGTGGTTAAAGACATGCCGCATTTCCTCGTCGATGATGGCTTGGAAGTGCTCGTAAAGAGGGTGAATTTTTTCGTTGGCGGCCAAAGCAAGCTCGTGGTCGACTTTGTCGACGGCCAATTCAACCTAGACGCAACCGGGAACGCCTTCTCCGTCGCTGACGTTGCCGAGCAGGTTGCCTGGATGGGCGCCGCTGTCCGTTCCTCGCCTTCCGATTACCAAGCCGCCTATGTCTCGGCGCGCATCCTGGACCTAGGTGTGAGCGGTACCTCGGCATCCGGAAATGTGCACACCACCACTAGCTCATGCAGAATCGAGTTTGACACGGAGTTGCTACATGACGCCGAACTAGCAGAGTCGGGGAAGTGCTGGCGTGACATGTTTGGAAATCCCGTCATCGTCAGGGGCTCTCCGATCCCACGACGAGCGGATGTTGACAGAGGTCTCGAGGTTCCATTGGATATAGTGGCCGGGCTGACGAATTGCCGGCGCGTAGTTAACTTTTCTCGGACGACCTTCATCAAGGGATTTGCAGCGATGCTAGCTGCTGTCAAGGTCGTAGGAGAGACTGTGTACTAGCATCTGTCCTACAATCCTGACGGCAGCTACCTCTCGTATGTAGATGGGGGAGCATCACGGTCTTCCGAGCCCCAGATCGTATCCATGGACAGCATTGCGCGAAGTCGTCATGTCGTGGGGTGGACTGATAACGTCAGGAATTACACTGGTATGATGGAGCTCATCTCTCTCGTACCCAACTGCTGACCTCCCTCGCAGGCGCCCCTGACGCGGAATACGCAATCGAATGGACCGAGCTACCTAGCCCCGGTTCGAGCTGTGTTCTCGAAAAGGCTACGGTTTCGGGGTCAGCAGTTCCATTCATCACACCCGGCGCCAGCTTTCTTGTCGGCGTCAAGGACAAGCCTCTTCACCTTGGTTTTGGAAGCGGCAACGACTACATGGGGAATCTGATCACAATCGGCAAACGCCATGTGGTATTCTATGACACTGAGGAGAAGCGGGCCTGGCTTGTCGACGGAGTCAGCGCCGTCCTTCATCTCTTGCGCGCATACCTCAAGTTTTATGTCGAAGATGACCGACTGGGTAGCTACTTCATGTACAGCCATGGCAATATTGAAGAAGCGCGTACCGGTGCGGCGTACACAGGCGCCAAGGCAGCCTACGAGATTCTTACCAACGAGAAGAACCAAAACTTGGCACTTTACCCCAAAAAGTCTGCCATGTCCGAGGAGAAGACGGCAACGCTGGGGAGAAATCTCGAGGAAGAAACGACAACGATCAGACTCACCAACTCCAACTTCACCCTCGCGGAACGAGTCGAGCAGATCTGTCATATCCTGTTGCAGATAACAGCATATCACGACCAAGGCAGCACTCAGACAGGCTATGGGTTCCGAATCAAGTCCTCTCCCCGCCACCACATTGAAGGTTTTGAGTAGGTTCAGCAATCTCAGATTCAATCCCCTTGGACTGACATGTTCACCAGGTTTATGGACGTCGCCACCTGCCAGGACACCCTCTGGCCCAAGGTCGCGACAATTCAAGCCATGAGCGTCGGCTGGGTCCATCTGGTCCGATCTCTCCACGCCGTGACCCTCTTCGGTGTCGGCTTTGGCGAACTATTCCATCCAGCTCTCCCCAAAGACCAAGCCCAGCCATGCTGCATCCCAACCTCCCTCATGCCCACCGGCAAAGACTTCTTGGCTGTCTACGGGACCGACTTGCAGGATATCCTTCGCACCGGTTCTAAGCGACGAACCCCCTGGCGGCTGGCAGGAAACCTTCACTGGCACTCCCCCGAGGGCACCGCGTTCGAAGCATGCAAGTGCAAGCCCGATCCAGACGGTCCAAAACCACCACATACTAGTAGTAACCCCGACCCGCCGGCACCCGAGCGCAGGGGATTCAAGTCCCTCATGGGGAAATTCGCTTCTACCAACAGCAACAGCCAATCCAGAGCCCCGCTGCTCGACCCAAGCGACAAAGTCCAAGTCCTCCTCCCCGCTACCTTCCCACAGCTCTTCGGCCGCGGATTACGCAGCCCAGCACGGATCGTGCCTAACGGAGCCGTCATATTTGGACACGCGTGGAGCTTCCCGCTGCGATGGAGTTTGACCAGAGATGTCCCATCCGAGGAAGGCGAACCCGATCCGCCGTCTGTGGATGACGTGGCGGGGTTGATGTCTGATAGTAGAATCGGGACGAGTGTGGATTCTTCGAATTTGAGGCCGTCACCGCCTGCGAGGTCATTTTACGGGCTGGGGCGTAATGATGGGGTTTTAAATTGCGACGATGAGTCGTTCGAGGGGGGGAGTCTACTGGGGGAGGGTTCCAGGGGTGGAGTGAGGGGAAAGAGGCCTTTTGATGCAGTTAGTAGTGAGAGTGGAAGCTCGTGGACGAAGGCCAGGCGTTTGGAGAGCGGGAGCACACTGACAGGTGAGCAAACGGGTGATGCTTTGTGCTAGTATATTCTACGCTGGTATGTTCCGTACTAGTATATTCTTGGTGCTAGGATGTCACGTACTCTCCTAGAAATTGGTCAAGGATGCCACATACTTACCACAAAATGTACCAGTATATGTCAGGCCCAAAACATGGGCACTGCGAGGGAGGTGTTATAATGTAGTACCGCAAACTGATATCGCCCGTGGCTAAACCGCAAGTATAGCCGGATGGCGAGCGCTAGGATAGCGGGGTATTGAACAATTACAATTACTAGATTGAAGTGTGAAGTGTGGCCTCAGATGAGGTCGCAGCCCAACAGCTTGATACATACAAAAGCGTTCTGTGTAGCCAGGTTTGGTCCCCCATATAAAGATAGCCAAAATTGGTCCTCATTTTTAAAATGAACAGTCTCGCCTTTACCTCTGTATATTTTCGTGTTGCCTGCCTAACCCCTGGGGACATAGCCTCTGCCCTCCAACTCTCGCACCTTTACCTTCTTCAAAGCACTCCTACTCCCGTTGTTCAACACCCTGAATTCATCATCGCCCTTGATAAAACGCTGAGATACATAATGGAATTGGAATCAAAGACATCCAATTCAGCAGATGCCCTTACCGAGCGGGCTGAAAGGAGAGGCCTTACAGGGGACCGCTCTAAGATCAGCCCTCATACGATTTACAGGAATCTGAGACCTAAGAGCAAGAACTTGTATTCACGAGTACTTGAAGTGTGACATTTGCAAGTAAATAATGCGCATGTATCTAACAATGAGATCTAACGTGCTTTAGATATTGTGAGGAAACCAACGCCACTGCCACTGCCATCGCCACCTGACGCGTACTCGCGCCACCTGACGCAACCCCTGGCCACGCAATGCGTGGCCACCTCGCTCTTCACGCTGTATATTGACCGTAGCCTTCGCCCACTCTTTAGCTCAGGCCAGGTTGAAGTCTTACACCTTTGTCAGTTCTTGCTCGCTGCCACCATTGTGACCACCTTGATCAGGCGTACCTGCCTTTCTTCACAGTTTATACCGTTAGAAAGCGTGTAGGAGGATCCGGTGACGGGGGAGTATAAGTGTGGCGTTTGGGGTGTTTGTAGTGGGTAAAGTGGAGGAGGGGGATGTAAAAGTGAAGGTAAGGTTGGAGTAAGGGGTGGAGATAGGGAGGAGTAGTATGATTGGGGTTAAGGTTGGGAAGGAAATGGGGGTGGTGAAGGATGTGTTTGCTACAGGGGAGTGTGTAATGGTGATGAGGGGGTGGTGGAGGTTTGAGGGTGATGGGATCGGGTTGCTGGATGTGGAGGATGGGAAGCTGTGTGAGATGTCTTGGATCCGAGACTTGCACTTCTGGGGTGATGAGTTGGAAATTTAAACCAAGGATTCATATCAGGCTCATTCAAGACATATTACTCAGACTTTGACCAAGAGCCACAAAGTTCCCCGATAGACTGATTTGCAATCATTTTCTGCTCCTTTGTCGAGCCTGTCTCAGCCTTCAAACTCATTCCGCCATCTGTGGAGCTCCCTCCCTTGCTGACACCGGCCACTGCTCGGTCTTGTCCATGTAGTTGGGCGCCGTTCTTGATCGAGAAACCAACCCAGGGATCCTTTTCAACGGGTTGGGCGAGCCACTCCCCGAAGGGGCTGTAAAGCTCTGGGAGTAAAAATCAGAAAACATGATAGCCTTTCAGTCTTTTAAGGAGTTTGTTTCAACACACCTTCAGAGTCCCTGGAGTTATCAGTATTATTGCAGTCCATGGAGGTGGTGCCCGTGAAATATGGCCTGCAGCTTGTAGGTGATGAGACCCTGAAGAGCGACGTCCGTTTGGACAAGATGGGGTAAGATGTCTTTGGTTTGCGTTTACCTGGGGTAATTTAAGATGAGAATCTCATTGCCTTTATATCTGAGGTGAGGTATTCTTGATGAGACTAAAAAGGCAGCTGCGCAGCGGAGGGGTTCATTCGAAGACCTGGCTTTGTTTAGCTATTTAATTTTCAAGTAAAGAAGTAAATATGACTTCGAAGTCTGCAATGGCTTAAGCTCATGCTCTCGGCCGCGAAGTGCGGGCAGGGCTCATTCGGTTGGAGGGCCATTTTCTCAACTGGTTTTCCGATTGTGCCTCTTCCTCACCATCTTCATGACCGCCTTAGGAGGCCAATTGCAAAAACGGCCTAAGGGTCCAACCGACAGATTCCCATCCCTGTACTCCAGTCTGTCGCCCCTGACAGCCTCGGCTCGGTCAGGGCAAGCGAGACCGCGGTTACATGAAATCCAGGGCCATTTTCCCCCACCAATCCCTTCTGCAACCACCAAGAAATGCCAGCGATACTGTGGTCCAGTCATGGGCGTGGGGCTCGAGTCTTGCACGGGAAGGTGCAGCGAGGGGCAGGGGCTTGGATGACCAGACAATCGCTGAGGAAGGTCAGGAGTTACGCCTTAACAATGCACTTCAAGAAAACAGCCAAATCAAGTTACCCGATACTTTGTGATTGCCTTTCAGCCCAGTTTGTCTACAGATCGCTCGACGCCATCTTGCCAAGGTTTCTATACATTTCAAGTACGTCAAGTAGAAGCCTCGTTGCCCCGCGAAGACAGGCCGCTGATGAAACCTTTCGTAGTTGTACATGGGCCCCGCTTTCCTCAAGCTAGCCAATCAGGTTAATGGCCCAGCTCCCTAGCGCCCTTAGCATGGTGGGGAACCACCTTATAATCGCGCGGGCCTCCACTCCTGTAGTCAGCGACTTCCTTCCTCTTTCACATCAGGCTTGCTGTCCTGGTTTTGCCGACTACGAAAATTTTGAACCATCCTACGCGTATCTATTGTCTTTCACCAGCTCTCTAGGCTGGCGTAGCCCGCTCGCGCCTTTTTTCCACGACTTCAAGCGCCGGGCGCCGAGCATTGACTCGGCGCTCCGGACATTCGAAGCAACCACAATGATCACCACATAGGTCACGAGCCACCAGGCCCTTCCGCTGGCCCATTATGGTTTTCCCTGTGTCCCCACGACAGACAAGCCTATCTCGAGGGATGGAGTGGAACGTTCGAGACATGCGGGTGTTTGAGCGACTCGGAGCAGTCGGGATGTCCCGAAATTCTGCTGTTGCCTGCTCCCGCGTCTCGCAACTTCAGCTCCATCTCGGAAGAGAGGTATATCTCACCTCAGCAACTCCTATTAACCTCTGATTTCAACGCGTCACCATCGCCGGCGAGAACGGCGTCACCTTCCCCTCCGCCTACCACCCCTTTTTTCGACTCCCCGGAACCGAAGAATGAGCTGTATTCTTCGCCGACAACCACGAACGATTTCCCCGGCAATTCGTCTTCTGCGTCGCAGACACCGGCAGCAGACATCTCAAATTGTCCTCGATGCGTCTTCAAGGCAAATGACGCGGTTGAACTTGCGTAAGCAACGTCTCAACCCCTTTCCTGATTTATGTCCCTGGACGGGATGCAGAGCGCTAACTCCTCCTCTTTTCACAGCCATCACATTGTATCCTACCACCACTTTTCCCCCAAGGGATCGTTCACATGCGGTGCCTCTGGAGGATCGTGTGACGTCACATTCAAGGACAAGCGAACACTCGAGCGACACCTCAACGTCTTCCACTTCGAAGCCGTGTACCAATGCCGATGTGGTCGCGGCGATCGCAAAGATGCACACAAGAGACACATTCGCGCATGTGCGCAACTCGTCGCGAAGCCGTACCTTTGCCCATGCGGGAATCGAACCGAAAGCACCAGAGTCGACGCTCTCGTCGAACACGAGGAGCATATAAAGGAGTGTGGGAAGCGGAGGAGAGGGAGACCGCCGAAGAACTCGGCACACTGACGATTAGGATGAAGAGGCGGATGGAGTTGCTGGGCTGTGATCGGATATCTCTGGGGTCTAGCGTTTGTGTCCCGCAGTGATGTTGGGATCAGCGCCCCTCTGGTGGTATTCGGTCATCGGCTTCCTGCTGGAAGTTGAAGATGTTTTTCGTAATGGGTTGAGGAACGATGATGGATTGGGGCGGGATTTGGTGGACTCGCGATGTTGGATGATCAAGGATCAAGTGTGGCACGTCTGGTCAAGGTGACTTTCGCAGGGGCCGCGAAGGCCGAGCAAGGTTACAACCCGCCGACTCCGAGCCATTTACACAGTTAGGGAAAGCTCAGGGTCAACAAGGACTCGACAGACATCGAGGGGTCAACCCGAGGAAACATCATGGCGTTTCCTTATTGATAACCGGGTAAAGTTTGTTAAGTGGTATCCTGTGGTTTTTGGGTTGGTAGTTTATTTGTTTTTTTTTTTCATTCTGTCACGCAGCGCAACCTGAAGCACACCCTTCCTAGTCAACCCGTCGTTCGGCCTGGTCAAGGTACCAACCGGATCATTCCACGGGTAGGTCGCCAGTGAGCCCGATCGTTTTTGTTTTAGAGGCGTTTTCAGGCGTTTTACGGTATTCGGGAAGACCAAATTACATGCGGGAAGGCGATCCCTCAGATAAGTCTGAGAGATACCTTCCGTCGATGAAGATAGGAGAAACACACTCCTGAGGTATGTCATTCCTCAATTTCAGTCTCTCTCCATTTCATTACCTCACTGCCGCACCACGCTGATATGCATATGCCAGTCTTCGAAACAGACTCCTGGAATATGGCGTCAGTGGAAGGGGTTGGGTTTTGCGAAGACGTCGGGATTCTTCTTTGTCATGACGGACACAATGATCTGCGGAACAAACCTCAATATGAGGATTCCATACACCATTGTACCCCTGGGGTTCCAACGAAGGGATGTCAGGGTTACATTAGAGATAGAGGGTTGAAGGAGGCGGGGATATGTGGGAATGTTGGTGTGGAGCTGGGTCAGGGCGATGGGGAAGAAAGTAGAACTATGAGGAGTTAGGAGGCGGTATTGGTGGTGTTGGTGTCAGTGCTATTGTTCGTGATGGCGGTGGTGATGGTGATGGTGTGAGGGCGGAGGTGGTAGTGAGCGGCGCCAGAATCAGCGGCAGTTATGCTTTTTCCATTGTTCTTTTGTTCTGTCTGCCTGGTGTGGAACGGATAGGGGAGGCTTGCTCGCCACTATACTTAGTGTTTACTCTGGGGTCTTGGTATGCTTGAGAAACCTGGTCAATCAAGGCTGGAGATCGGACTATCTTTCTTATTCCCTTTGTTGATCCTGTTTTAATTGTTTTTTAGTCTCGATGTCGGTACGAACTTTATCCAGCGTTTCAGGGGTCAAGTTTAGCAGCCTTGTGGGCTGTTGCTTGAGCACCTTGAAAAATAGTTCGAGAAAATTAGGTAGTAGTCACAATGCGATAGCTTTCCAGACCCCTTTTGAATTTGTGAGTTTCTGATTGCAGCACCAAAGCAGCGGTCATAATACCTTCATATCTTGAGCATGACGGCTTATTCAAAAGTTCAATATGGCAAAACCCTAGCGTCTACGCCCAGAGGTATTACAGTTTATTTTATCCCATACACAAGAAGAGGTTGAAGACTGTCTTCTAGCACCCTTTTCCTCATCCATAAGGTGTCCATCGTCTTTGTTTCGCTGGTGAGCCGCTGGTTGAGACGGGTATATCTCTTGTATAGGCCAGCGAATGGAGTCGATAGAGGCACAACACTACTGCACCATTTGGCCGCAGTTCGCAGCTGCACATCTAGCGACTCCATCTCCTCTATGCAGTGGTCTATCTTCTCCAGCTCGGCTTCTCCCTCACGCACATCCTCAAGCCTTGACAGGATTTTCGAACGCACCTCCCTTCCGCGCTCGATAACCACCGGCAAGACTTTTGCAGCGTGCTGGACGGCCATGACCCTTTGATGTAAAGCCGCCCTTTTCTTTTTCTTTTTCCACCGTTCGTCTGATCCTAGTTCCGCGTCACTTTCTGACTCGACGAATGATGCTAACCTGAGAGCGTAAACTGCTTCAACCCCAGGAAGCTTCTTTTGTAGCTTCACAAGGGATATGATCTCTCGCTGCTTAATGAGAACGTACTCTTCCATCTCGTCCCCGTCCGCGAATCGTAGTGTCGTGGTGGAAAGATATTTTGAAACGTAATTCAGAAATTCCCGGCCAAGACGGGCAGTCCCAGCCTCGGAGAGTGCCCAGTGGATGAGATTTACCCTCCCATCCTCGGGAATCTCTCCGCGAAGTGTACCGTCTTCCTGGTAGGCGAGGTAGAGAAAAAGGGGCATCCAAGAAACGTAATCTTCCTTGACGTGGTAGGAATTCTTGGCTTCCCGTCTCTCTTTTCGGTTGGCTTGACGTCTTGCGGACTGGCTGACTCTTGCGCATAACTTCTGGCGGTATGTCTTGACACGTCTCGCCGCTTTGGCCTTGCGGATCGGAGGGATTCCTGTGCTGGCACAGAGCTCCTCTGTGCTGGACGCTTCGCCGAGATCTTTCAAGTTCGTTTCCTGTCCCTTGCCTTTTCCTGTTTGCAGTGCTTTGCCATGATTCTCGCTAGTAGGTGTCGCCAAATCCTCTTTCAAAGACACCGTTGTCTCAGACTTCAGTTGAGTTGGTACCGGCACCGCATCTCTCAACTGCCCCGTCTTGTAGATCACAAGCTGCAAGCTACCTTCGAAATTCAATGACTTCGCGGTGCGGCTTTCCAGTCTCTTTATCCCCTTCAGTCGGTATTTCCTGAGCTTGACCGGAACTGATTTGTCGAGATGGTATACTCGAGCTTCGAGACTTATATCGGGATTAGATTCCTTCACGACTGGCGCAAAAGCTGGCTCTGTGTCCTGAGGATCATGGCGCGTCACCGAGTAGACGGCGCAATGCGACTCCTCTCTGAGAAGTGAATGCAGCTTGAATGGTCCATCGGGGATCATCTGGTTGATTTGCGATGGCGAAAGTGCAGGTCGCTTGGGGGGTTCTTGGAGAGCTTGAGGTGGAGAATCCTCAACGGCGACATCTGGTTCCTGGAGTTCTGGAGTTTTGCTGGCGTCCATCTTGGTGTTGGCGAGATGGGGGGTTGATGAAGTTGCTAAGAATCGCCTGTGGCACCGAAATTCAGGCGCCCAATTTCATTTGTCTGGTGCCTTCCGCGGCAGTTCTCGACGAATGGGCTTCGTTAAGTGAGCAGTTGAGGAAGGGAATGAGCTGCTCGTACAGTGACTTGCTGCCTATCTGGAGTACCGTTGCCCCGCATTTTTCCATGTATCCTGAGACTTAGGCCAATTTTGCCATTGGCTGAGGTGCCTGCCAAGACTGTCACAAAGTTAGGCTCCTGGTTGATGTAGGTACCCGTACTTGCCCTCGCCGCGAACTGAGCAGTGTCCCCTTGCTACTTCGGGCAGTTGGAAATCACGCATGTTGACGGACTGCATCTTAGCGACAACTTGTGGCTACATGATTGCAGAATATTGATGGGGTATAGAACTTGGGTAAAGAGAAACCACATCAACAGATTGTCATCCGTTAAGCCTCCATGTCGAACCGTCTCGACGTCACGCTCATCGTTCCTTCCTCCTTTCCACTCCTGCAATCCACCTCCGCCGTTCAAACTCCACTTCTGAGCTTCGACCTACGAGCGCAGATCAGATTCTTCAGCGCATGGAGAAACGGGTTCCCTGTCCTTCTGCTCTTCAGTGCCCTAGAGAGAGACACAACAGTCAGTCCAAATCATCATCAGGGTCTCCCAGGGCAAGGGACGCATCACAGAACGCCAATACCGCCACCGCCAATGCCGGAATCCCGAGACCCAGAGACAGCCCAAGTGTCAATTGATCTGAGTCAGACTTTGCGGCACCTAAGCCAGTAACAGGACCAATTGTGCAGTTGTCTCCTTTACAGTTGACGATTGTGCGTATATCTCCTTCGTTGTGCACGTTTCCCTTGTTATTAACACTCCCGGGATCGCTTGCGGGCGGTGTGGTGGTGGATCGCGAGGAAGACGTTCGGAGTGCGATTAATCCGAGAAAGTATAGAGATCTAACGAATGATTATCGAGATTGTCGGGGTTAACGTCGCCCTCCAGCTCTGAGAATGGCGTAGAGCTGTCCGTAGAGTGAATGTTGAGTAAGTCACGGATTATTAACATCCTGGGACTGTAAAATACGGCCTGATGTATGAAAACAAAAGTGAGATTGGCTTTGGCGCCGTAATGAATTGTTGATGTTAGGATTGGCTGTTGGACGTGAGTTGGAAGAACATCCTGTTGTGACAGAAAAGGTGTGAAGCTTGAGGTGGCAGAAACAAGATCTGAGGCGAGAACTGGGTCGTTTGGGTTGGGTGGTGAATTTCTGCGGTAGAAAAGGTACGTAGCGTATGGTAGCGGGGACTAAATATGGGCTTGTGGCCGCGAACTGGGCCGCTGGCACTGGGCGGTGAATTTTACGCCGGCAGAAAAGATTCATAGCTTTCGATAGCGGGGACAAATATGGGCTTGTGGCTGAGAGCTGGGTCTCATATTCTGCGAGTAGAAACGGTGCAGAACACGGAAGAACGAGAGTTACGCTGCATAATTTTCTACCGGCAGAATAAGTGTGTGTGTGTACCTAAGTATCGACGAGTTTGGGAATTCAATCCTATAAAGATGAAAATTTTATCACAAACTTAACCGCTTACATCATTAAATTCTCTAACATCTCTCTAGTAAGAATCGAAAATTTAAAAGACAGCCTATATATCCCTAATAGTACTACAGCAACGACGACCGGTTCCGAAATGTTGCTGTGTAGCATGTCGTGCTTCAGGGCAGTGTAGAAGCCAGGTCCAAGAACGGTCTTGAGCTCGGTGTCGCTGGAAAAGATGAAGGCCCCGTTTGATTGCTGGTATTGGATGATTTTCTTGATGAAGGCGCGGCCGGTTGGGGAGATTGAGGTCGATGTGTCGGGCGTAATAGTGTGTTGGTGGCATTCGATGATGGAGGGTTCAAGGGTGCAGCTGAATCAACGGGTTTCGGCAAAAGTATTTGATGGAATAGCGAAGTAGAAACCAAGTGCTTATTTCCGGTATGATAGAGGGTTTGGTCTCGGCTGTCGTTAGGGGCCTCGTGAGCGGGTTCATCCGGCACTTTCAGAGACACATGAGGTTCGGGGGGGAGGAGACGATCCCGAGGCGGCAGGTGGGAGCGGCGGCGGAGGCGTTGCTGCTGCTGAGGCTGGGAGGCAGACCTGGAATCGTAAGAAGAAGGAGAGAGTTAGTAGGGTCTAAAGTGGAGAAAAATCGACAGGCTGATCTGTACTAAGAGATGAGAGTTAGAGGTTAATAGGCAACCTGCGTTAATGAGGATATTAATTCTTAGTAGCCTGTACTAGCTACTTGTAGATTTTTCCATCTTTAAAAATACCCACACCTTATTTTGTAACTACCAGACTATCGGCTCTATGCCTGCGTGCACATCTCTGATCAAACTAGCAGATTTTTCTTAAATCTAGAATCTAGACCTAGGAAACTTTATCTAAGGGGGATTAAATAGGGGCCTTTGAGGCTGTATAGTAGTAGCGTATAAGATTACTTAAGTTTAGGACAAATCAGCTACAGCTTACCCTAGCTCACCCTAGCTTAGGACGACTAACGAAAAAGGAAATATCGTATGCCTAGATTCATCACAGATAACCAGGCTGGTTTGATGCTTGGATGTTTCTGGGTTTAATTGCCCAATTTGAATCACAGCAAAACTCGTGAAAACCGGCGAACCGAAGCTGGGGAGCATCAAATTGGTATCCTCCGGCCCTTTTATAGCACTCCGCTCAGTCACCCCAACCCCCGCGATGCCCCTGACATGACCCCTTCCTAACCATAGATCTGGCCATGCTTCGCAGAGCCCTTTACACCGTCACCGTCAATCATGTAACTTACCGTTGCTATCCCCTCGGTGCCCTCATCTTTTGGATCTGATACCGCAATACCAAGACGAACTGGGCAACTTGTCGTGCCGCTGAACCCGGCTCCCCTTATTGAGCCAAGGCTATCCTTGTCAACGCCTGCAATCAAGGCAACCAGGCCAAAGTCCCTCGAGATAGGGGTATGGTAGAGACAATACACGACGAAGAGGACCAAGATTGTCAAGGCGGGCTGCAGCACTAGAATGATGTAGAGCTTCCAATCGGTCCTGAGCGTCGGGACGACTATGCTTGTCGTCTCGGCCTGGGTATATGTCTCATTGTAATAGTTAGACACGTTGTTGGCGAGCCATATGGGGCCGTTGACCTGAATCGGCACGTATCCCTCGGAGGCGACGGTGATGGCCTGGAACGCAGCAGCCACGACGGCGGCGTTGGTGGGCACCACCCACGATGATCCGTTTCGGAGCGTGGCGAAAACGCCGAGGTAGTCTGCAATGCTGCGTCCTAGAATTTCCTCCAGGCTGAGCTGGCAGTTGCTGTAGTACTGGTAGGCGGGGTCCAAGGGCTCGGGATCGCATCCGCCCGAGATAAGCTCGACGGAGCTGCGCGTGATCTTCCACGTTCCTGTGCAGTTGTGCCGCTTGATGTCGAAGCGCATGGCGTGTTTTAGGAACTCTCGCCCCGCCTCGTCCCAGTTCATGGAAGGGATGAGCACACCTAGACCCATAGTCCCGATGAGCACCCACGATCCGTTCCAGGCCCTGGGCGAGTCATCGGCTGCTAACCCCGCGTGCAAAATGAAGTGCCCGAAGCCGTATGAGATGTAGTTCAGCGCAAGCGAGTTGGTCGGGTAAGTTTTTTCCCAGTATTCCTCGTCACCAACTGTTGTATTGAAGTGGGCAACGGTCCCGCGCACCCGTCCCGTCAGGCAGAGAGATGAGCCGCTGTCAAGGCTCTCACGGAGGGCGAGGACGCGACTGGAAGTGGGTGCATCGATCGAAGCCACCGACGTTTTTGACAGCAGCACCGTGTTGAAGCCATAGACCGTGTTCTCAGGAGGGAAGCCGACAGTGTCATCGCCCGTCGCGTCCAGGAAGGGGGCAGTAAAGTTGGCCAGAACCGCGTTCCACCTCGGCACCGCGGGCCCGTAGCGCTCGCTGAAAGTACCTCCGACTATCAATCCGGGTGGTGCGACTGGCGCAAAGACCGCATCGTATATCGTGGTCTCCGGTGTTGTCGTGAACCCGTCGCTAAACTGCTTGTACAAGACGCCCAGCACAAGTGGCGTCGCTTGCATCACCACCAGCGAGAACCTCCATCGCTTGGCCAGCTGTTTAGACAGGGGTGACAACCCCAGGAGCCCCTGGAAGTTTTGCAGCGTCGGGTGACCTGATCGCGCCTCGGTGAGGATGAAAAGAAACGGGAGGACGCGCTGTACACACTGGTTCATGACGCCGAGGAGAAACCCTAATGCCGCAAGTTGGTTGTTCGTGCCCAGCTGCACCGCGTAGGGCAAGTCAGGGTGGATCACTGCAATAGCGGCGGCGAGGCAAAGAAGGGATACAACTGTCGCGGCGCAATCGAGAACGCTCAGTGGCCTTTTGGCGTGCGGTACCCCTAGCGCTGCCTCCGCTCCCGACCCGGCGGGGCTCGCTGCTTCCCGGCCATGGCCTGGAAGAAGACTGGGTGCGGGCTCCATGTCTGGTAGTTGACTTAACCTCTGCGGGCATGTGGTTTTCGACATTTGTTCTCGCTAGGTGAGTGAGAGGGCGATCCCGATCGGCTGAGGACAAAGGCATGGGGAAATATATGGGCCATAGCGCGTCACCCAGCTGTAGGTAGCAAAGATGAAAGCCACCGCGGCAGGCAGCCTTACCGTACTTCTAAAGCAAGTTTCTTTTATCTTAGCTGAGGCATTGCATCATGTTTGTCAAAGAATGCCTTGGTACCTAACAGATAGTTGGAGGATGCCTAACTTTCCGTTAGCCAATTGTGTCCCAAGCCACAACACCCTCGGCAGCCTTGATTTCGGGACCTCGCATTTTGACAGCCCAAATTGGAAGACTTTTGAAAAGACCTAATCAGGTGAGAGCTTTGCGGGTGGTTCAAAACCCAGCTTACAACGACAAATTCGAGAGAGCATTTTGCGCAGAGCATGCTTCTTGAAACTGCCAGGTAAGTCGGCTCTTCAAGGGTTGGAAGGAGCTTTTGGTACATGCCTCAGCCCCACTCTCCTGGAGGCTTCCAGACAGCCCTCTTCCTTCCCCGCAGCTACCTTTCCTTCCACAGAACACAGTTCTTGCAATACATCATCAGATTGCTCAGATTGCGCGCCTTGATAGGTTATTAGCCCTCGATTCTTTCTCTGAATACCTTTAGATTCTAACCTCCTGCGCGTGCGCGCGCGGCCTAGCCTTCTATCCAGGCCTGCAGCCTACCTTCGGCAAATCCATCAAATTCAGCAATTCGAGATCTGTGGCAATCGCTTTCCTGGCCAGCATTTGGCCCGCGGCAGAATTTCACACCACCCACCGATAAGCCTAGGCTATCGATAAGCTTATCAGTCAACTTTCCCTTTCTCACCAGTCACTCAACCTTTTGCGGAAACAACGATAACAATTCAATTCCTTCGATTCTTGCGAAGAGTGCGAATGGAAAGGGTTATAGCGCCTTGGCACTTTTATCATAGCATTTGAGTTTCCCCAGTACGGGCTAACTCCCCTAACCCATGCTAGGCTCCTGCCCTGCCCTGACATCTCACTTTTTTTCTGCTAGGCTTCGACGAACACCTCGACCACACACACATCATGGTGGCTCCGTCAAACCGTCACCAGTCATCCCTAGAGGGCGTGATTTACTTTTCCACCGCCGTGCAATCCATCCTTCGCACATACGCAGGAGCGTGACCAAGCCATTAGCAGGTTCCGTCGCATCGTCGGGTACTTCGAAGCCCTTGAGCCGCTAGCACGCAACGGCAAGGACAATCGCCCGGCTCTTGTTCGCCTCACATTCGAATATGCGCGCTCGCCTGAGTCAGAGGACAAGTTTCTCGGGGCATTCTTCCGATCTCTCGGGATGCTTGACGAGAGTGTCGATCTCAGCAACCAGAGCGTAATTGCCGATTTTCGCGAGCCGCTCTTTGGCTTTGCCGACTTCCTCGTGAACAATTTCTTCCTTCCTTCCTCGTATGTCTATATTTCCCAGCCTACCTCCGGTCCTTTACTAACAGGATGGTTGGCAGTACGAGCCGCTACTAATAAAAGGCCTCAAACTTCCCCGGTCTATCATGCTGCGGTCCAGCAAGCCCAAGCGCATACAAGACTTTGTAGGAATACCGGAGCGTCTATCATCCCTACAGGGCGCCTGTCTCGCCCGCGACCGTCACCGATGCGTTATTACGTATGCCTTCGACACTATGGAGAGGAAAGAACGGTGGAAACAGCTTCCTGTGTGGAACGTTTCACTGAGGGTACGGAGCTCATGGGAGCAGCGGAAGTGCAGTTGTAAAGCGACTTGATTAGGTAGAAAGGGGGGGAGCGAAGCTCCCAGACTAAATACAAAAGAAAGCTCCCTGTGTGTGAGGAGAGCACATGACCAAAGGCTCCTGCGCTCCAGCCTAGCCTGGAGCGGTAAGGCGCCTGCGCGCCTGAGCGCCAAGAACTGCCGCTGCAGTTCGACA
>Ga0247770_1000630_pt1 | contig 32970 bp, 37 predicted proteins | sample UWRJL136409B6_FD_179943 | JGI IMG/M metagenome (GOLD analysis project Ga0247770, IMG submission 179943) | Plant litter microbial communities from Arlington Agricultural Research Station in Wisconsin, United States - UWRJ-L136-409B-6 | ecosystem: Environmental > Terrestrial > Plant litter >... | reverse complement strand
AGCGCCCTAACCACATGCACCCCACAGGCCCCATTGCAAAGGTCGGACCCTACCACGCCATCACCACCAACCCCGACCTTATCCAACACATCAATAGATTGATTGTTCTGTTTGCGCTGATCTTTTTGTTTGCACTTGCTTTTATATCGAATGCATCACGGAAGGATATATTTTCTGCTGTGGCAGCGTTTGTGGCAGTACAAGTCGTTTTTATTGGGATAACGAACGATAAATAGCTAGTTAATACCGTGACACCCGGTACGCGACGATGTTGCAGCCCAGGAAGGAGGATGGCGCGTCGGGTACAGGGTTGTGAAAGACAAGTTTCGGTGCCAGGCAGGAGTGTGGAGGTTCAATTGAAGGGAAATCCGAAGCAGCAAATCAGCCAACCCGCTCGGAAAACGAGCCTGAGAGACAGTCAGCAGCTCCTGCGATGCAACTGCAGATCAAGTGGGCATTTGTGTGGTTCAACCTGCGCAAATACGGGTTAACCAAGGTGCCGCCGAATCACCTCCCGAGAAGTGGGGTAAGTCGATCTCCCTCCCTTGTTACCACCCCCCATCGTGAGTCCCTACAAACTCTATAAGCCAAACCGCATCGATTAAACAATGGGAGCTTCTTCTGAAGAGTTACGGTCCTACCTGACGGCGCCAGCGCTGGCGACGACGTTGGCTGGATTGCTTGTCGGCATCGTGTCCTGGAAGGTAGGTACCACTCGGAAACTGCCTTCCCCTCCCTCCTGCATGCCCCCCTCGCGCTCCGTGCGGATCGAGACCAACTCAACCCCCCGCAGATCATGACGAACATTGTCTCGTCGCCAGTTCCTTCCTCCGTTCCTGGCCCGTTCCTCGCTCGGCTTTCGCACAAATGGCTCCTCCTAGTCGACATGTCTGGATACCGTGGTCGCACGGTGGATGCGCTCCACCGAAAGTACGGCCCTATCGTCCGCCTAGCGCCCAACGAAGTGTCATTTTCGTGCAAGGAGGCTGTCCGGTCCATCTATGGCGTCGGCGCTACCGTGATCAAGGGCCCTGCGTATGACCATTTTGGCCGCAAAGGCCTCTTTCAGATGAGAGACCCGCAGGAGCACCGGGAGCGGCAGCGTCGCGTTTCGCACATCTTTAGCGCCACTTCGCTGCAGCAGATGGAGCCCCTAGTGCAGTCGGTCATGGACCGCACCGTTGCGGCCATCGACCAGCGCAGCGGCCAGGCTGTCGACGCGCTGCACTGGTGTCGCATGATGGCGCTCGACGTGGCAGGCGAAGTTCTCCTGGGCAAGGATTTTGGCGCGTTCCGCGGCGAGGGGACAGCCCCAGTCTATGTCCACAACCTCGACAACGCTTTCATCGCCTGGAGCCTACAGGGCGTGGCGCCGCTGCTGGTCTGGGCGGTGCAGTGGCTTCCCATCAAGAGCCTGCAGGCGTTTTTGGCCGCCGGAGACCATGTATACGCCTACGGTGGAGACGCGGTACAGGAATACCTGAAGCTGCACGGCCGAACTTCGAGCCGTCGCACCCTCTTGACAAAGCTGATCGCTGGCAACCCCGAGACCGGCGCCAAGCCCCTGGCCGATGAAGAGATCGTGACCGAGGTCTCCAACATTACTTTTGCCGCGGTCGATACCACTGGGAACACGGCAACATACGCGCTATATCGCCTTGCCTGCCACCCGGAGTGGCAGGAGAAGCTGCAGCGCGAGATCCGCCGCTCGGGCATTGCCGAGGCAAATTTCGCGTACAAGGCCGTCTCGGCGCTCCCCGTGCTCCATGCTGTCTTCATAGAGACGCTAAGACTGCATCCCGGTGCGCCGAGCGCCTTGCCCAGACAGACGACTGGCCCCATCACCGAGATTGCCGGGTTGCTATTGCCTGCAAAAGTTTGTGCAGCCCTCCCTCCTACACGGATTAAGACATCGACAACGTGCTGACAAAACAAAAACAATCGTTTAGACTCTTGTCTCAATGCAAGCGACGACCACACAGCGAGACCTTACCTATTTTCCTAACCCAGATCAGTTTGATCCCGCCCGCTGGCTGACGCCCAACGGCACCATCTATCCAGGCACGCCCGAAATGCAGGAGATGATGCTGGTATGGGGTGGAAAAGGGCCACGTGTATGTCCGGGTCAATACATGGCAACGATGGAGGTCAAGTTGTTGCTGGCTAGGTTGATGGACCGTTTTACTGTTCGGCTGCAGAGCGAATCGACCCACGACGAGATGGTCATGATGGACCATTTCACATTGATTCCGAAAGGGAAGCGGTGCGGACTCGTCTTTAACGAGGGGTGAGATAGGCCTAGGCATCTTACTGACTTGCGAATATCGAAGTTCCTATTGTCAGAGAGAAGGGGTTATGGGCACGCAGTGCCAGAACACCAGTTTCTTTCTATTGTTAGAAGCAAGGCGTTCAGGGGCCCGGGCCTTCTAGTCAGCGGAGCTGAATTAAAGCCTGGCACAGCCAGAACACCAGTGAGCCTGAGCCACTGTGGTAACGAAGTCGAATCCTACAGGTAGGTCTATAAAAGGGTGTGGTTCTGGCTAGAAGCCAGAACCACACAAGCAATACAATCACGCAGTTGCAACCCCTTCAAACCTACCAAATCCAGAGTGTAGTGCTTCTGATAAAAATAGCTGCTCAAGTCAGTGAGAAATTAATGCCTTTTTAAATAAATATATAGCCACGGTACGGATTGAACTATATTATGGATCGCAGGGTGGCAGGTGGATGTTACGACCTGCTCTCGACGCAGGCCCGAAGGGGGGACTGGACAAGATAAGACAGAGCGTATGGCAGGACGCCAGTGCTTGAGGGGTGATCCAAAGACGGCTTGTTGAGCTAGCATTCCTAGACGGGAATACACTGTCACTGAAGGTCGCTGTCACTATAATGCACAGAGGCAAGTCTGAACAGTAGGACACAAATGAACAATGTAATACTAGCGTGAGGATCAGGAATCCTCACACTCCCGTCGTGGGCACGACGATGACTATCTATACTAGCTACCCGAGTGTCCCGATGTTTGCTTGTTGTGTTCCCGGGACACCGTCCCGACCTCTGTTGTCCCGGGGCCCGGGACGTTCCCGACCGGGACACTCCTGATTGGTCGTAGGGGCTCCAGGTCTTTGCACCCCTGGCCCAGTGCGTATCTCCGTGCGCCCTGTCTTTTCCACACTGTCTCAGACGCGGGGTTTCCCTCGGGCCGCTCCGGCCCAAGCGGCGGCCTACAAGGTCGTCACAGTGGCTCCCACCCAACAAAAAAAAGGGCACTCACAAATAAAGTGATCGCTATACATTTAATACATTTCTCCAAAACTGGCACAATCTCAATCAGCAATCACAACCCTAATATTTATCCAAAGACAATTCTACCGCCAACCAAGCGTTTGAATAGCGTGTTATAGCGACTGATATTTGTTCTGAATTATTTGGCGTCCTAGAGGTCGTTGAATTGTAGTTTGAAGTTCGCAGTTCTTTGGAGTGCCCTTTTTTTTGTTGGGGGGAGAGTGGATCTACTAGTGGATCTACCGAAGCAGCCCCGCCGCTTTCCAACTCCGACCCGGGCCGCCCCCAGCCGCTACCGTCGCGTCCTGGTTCCCCTTGTACATTGGCTCGGCCGCGTAGGACCCAAAGGCCTGCAGAACCGACCTGCGGAGGTCGTCCAAGGTCAGCAGGCGCAGCAGCGCGCGCGAGTCCTCGTCGTTGTTGCTCTCGTTGAACGGACGACGGTCCTGCACCACGACGCTCTGGTCGGCGACGATCGAGGAGAAAAGCCCCCGCACCCAGCCGTCGTCCGTGACAGCCACCGTTGGCGTCTCTTGCATGAAGACCGAGAGGGCGCCAAAGGGCAGGATGGTCGGCGTGTGCCAGTAGGCGGCGCTGCCCGGCTGCTGGTTGTTGAGATGGTCCGAGAGGGCGACGTTCTCGCGGCCAAAGTCCGAAAAGGTCCGCCGGAGCCCGTCGATCCTCGCCCGGCCGACGACCGACGCGGTAGTGCAGCTGACGGCCACGGCTGCCGGGTGCGGTCCCCCGAAGCTGGCGCCGTGCTCGCGGTTCTCCAGGCCGGGGACCGGGGTCCTGACGTCGTCCGAGACCGCAGCATCGGGTCCCCGAAAGTCGCGGGGAGGGACGATTGTCTGCCAGAGCACCACCTCCATCACAATCTCCTCGTCCAGGCCCGGGTAATCCAACCACTCGGTATCGGATTGCCTATTGGTGGAGGACTTCTAGCGCTGAAAGCCCTGCTTGCGATATTCTGGCACGACGAAGATTCCGTCCACGTTGAACGACGTGGCAACGTCCATCCGCGCCTCGACGTTCCTGTATCCGGTCCAGTTGTGGGTAAAGAAGAAGTCCGTGTTGGATGGGCCTTCGGCGCCCTGGAGGGAGGTGATTCCGACGAGGTTACCGTATGGCTTGGTGTCCGTCTTGAACTTGTACAGACGGAAGTCCTTGACGCGGGTGACGACCGAGCAGTTGTACCGCGCGACCAGACCCTAAACCTGTCCGGAAACGATGCTGTCTGACTGTGGCGCCAGGAAGATCTCAGGCACGCCGTTGGAAGATAGGCTAGTGATTGGTGCGTCGTCGGTGCGTTCTCTGGTGTAGATAGCGCCCTGGCCTGGTGGTCGCTTGGCGTGCCCCGTCATCCACGAGAGTGTCGCGTGCTGGTGACTATCGCGAGACTCCGTCTCGTTGAACGTGGAGCTGTTTATACTAACAACTGTTGGCACGTCCGTGCCGAGCGCATAGCCCTGTGACAGCTCCATGGTCAGCCCCGAGAGGGGAATACCGACGTAGCAGGCCGCCATGGCCGTAGAGAGGGTGAGCCACGACAGCCACGTCAACGGCGGGTCTCTGGAAAAGGCGAGGGCCAGCCCCTTTGCCCACCCGCCGAGGCCGCTCCACGTCTTGTCAGCATGCAGCTGGATCATGTCGGGGCGCCGAGTCGGGTCCCAATATCGACTGTTCATGAGGAGGCCCGCTTCCGTCCCAGTGAGGCCGTACTCGGCGAGGCTAAGAGCGAAAACCTCAATGACGAACCACCCTCAGAAAACTGACTTGGCGTTGGCTGGCCCCGTTTGAATGTCGCCGATCGACCCGGCGCCGAGGATCCAGATCTGGTAAATTTTAATGTAGAATACCATCACTCCAATGGGCACGGCTATGCCAACGAGGGCTGGAAACCAGTAGCGACGTCGTCCATGCATGGCGTTAGCTGGTGCGCGTTAGACGTGGGAAAGCTCCCCAGCATTGTATTATTGGAGATCTATCGCCTCGTGAAAACCTCGTGATAAGTGGTGGTTTTTGTTGACGGCCAGGCTTTACGCCCTGGCGACCTCCTTGATCTGCATGTACTAAACTGGAAGCGGCAGAGAAAGGTATTCACGCATCTCGCACATCACGAGGGGGTGCGCCACTGACGTATATGGCTGATGTAAGTCGACGAAAGAGGACCAGGCTGCGTGCCGACGCTGTTCCTTTTGGACAAATGGAGAACCACGCCATGCTTGAGAGTTGTCGGGGAGCTGTGATTGCCAATGGTGGGCGGCGGCATTCTCGAGGGCTTTGGCAAAGTTTGTCGGTATGGCAAGCTCCTGCCCTTGGACACTGATGCTTGTGGTACTGTTGGGGTGCCCCCATTCGCACGACAAGGTCAAGAAAGAGGAGTGGTCTTCCAGTGAAACTCTTGACACCAAGCAGGTGACGGGCGTGGTCAATGACAGTTTGATCAGTCAAGTGGACTGTGGGTTCGGGTTACCGGTGCTGTCATCATAATGGATGAGACACCCAGGCAAGTTTTGGTGGTGAAGGCTGGGATCAGGCAGCGGGGTTGATGTAAGGTTTTCTGTGTGTTAGGGAAACCCTGTGACGGAAAGGGGGTGATGAGCGCCACAAACTGCGCATTTTTTCACCACTTCGATCCGCAATAGTTTATGAAATTGGGAGCCTGATTGGTGAGTGACCTGCCTGCGGCTGCAGTGTTGCCTGAAGTGACAAGGCCACAAGACATTTGGAAGCTGAGGTACGGATTAGCCAAAGTTAGACTACCGGCTGCGCCTTCCCGCCATTGGTTATCCTGAAGGGAGGCAAGGGAGCAACTCCCAACCTGCTCTAGAATACCCGTGCAACATCCAGGCACGTCCTCTTCCTCAAATCTCCAGCCCAAGACGGGAGAAACAACGATCTCGCCACAAGAAGCACCAAGACACCCGAGGCTCGGAGAAATCTTTGCAGTAGCACTCATCTTCACCATTGTAACCTGCTTCTGTATTTTTGTGGCCCTACCAGACGACCCAAAAAAAAAGCCACCCAATGGAGCAGCAAAAGCAAACAGCAAACTTCGCCCCAAGCTCAGATTTCGTCCACAACATAATCTCCATCCTTCCAACGAATTTTCCGCGCCGCTCATCGGTGAAATTTGTTGCCATGCGATCGACAACGCTCCGCCGTTCAACGCACAGTCCTATATCTGGGGCCTAGGGGATAAATCTCACCAGATCCAACTTCAAAATAAGTCGCTAGCCATTACCGCGTCTCTCGATGAAGCCCTCCGATAACTTCGCCAAGAGGAGGCCGTGCTCACACTCTGGATCGATCAGATCAGCATCAACTAAGCGGACAATGACGAGAAGGGCGACCAAGTTCTTCTCATGGCACAAATTTACCGCATCGCCCACAAGTCTCGATATGGCTGGGACCGGAGTTTTGCTCAGAAAAGCATTTCATCTTCTTGTGCGGACGGCGGGCTGGTTGAGAAACCGGTCAGCCTCCAACGTCGGCTAGAAGAGGCCTATGGCCACATTTTCGTCTGCAAAGATGACATCAGAAGGGTTAAATTCGGCCAGCCACGGTGCGTCGACCTCACGGTTCCGCTGTGGGAACGGGCCGAGGTACTCATGTTTGCTGCTATCTACTAGCCTGAGCTCCGCGCCAGCTCTCCCGAATCGCAGGCCGAAGAGAGTAGGGGGTACGGCAGGATGGCAGGGCCTGCTCTGTCCGAAGTCTAACCGCCCTGGGAGACGCTGATCTCGTGGACCGAGTCGGTCATCCGGAAGCCGAGTGCAGGTGCTGGGGACAACTGGAATCCGAGAACATCCGGACGGTGGCGAGTTGACAACGAGAGTAGCGAGTTTACCTTTGAGCGGAAGGGAAGTATATGGGTAAGCACTGCTTGTCCCGGGGAGCAACATGAAAGCGATGATCCACACTCCGAGCTGCCTGAATGGGAGTTTCGAGACATTAACATTGATCCCGAGATCAAGTGGGCTGTTCGCACCCGCTACTACCACGAGAAACTTGCAGCGACGCGCGATTTCAGCCAGGGACGTTTTAGGTCCTTGAGAGCGTCGGCGTACCGCATCGCTGCGTTTGCCGACGCGGAGCTAGCGACATAAAGCGGTGCCATAGTGTTGGAAAGGGTGAAGGAATGGCTCCGGACAGAAACAGAGGAGGCCGAGAGCGGGATAAGGCGGAGTGAATGGTTTGAGAGTGATGTGGGCTAATATTTTCTCTTAAGGGTAGAACCAAATCCTCTTGCTGGTCAGCTATAATAGCATCCAGAAACGATCCTTTACAAACCTACACAGAGGAACGGTTGGTTATTTCTTTCCGAGATATTATTACAAAATATTAAAAGTCTCATTAGCTAAATCATTTTATCTAACACCCATTGAACCCAATAACGCCTTGTTGATGCTTTGGTTGGAAAATCCGATATTGGTCACCTGGTACCAAACCCGTCCCCATTTGTTTACATTTTCCCTGCCGAAACGAGAATAAGGATTAGACTAACGTGGAGGCTAACCCGAGAAAGGCTGAACCAAAGCTTCCCAGCTGGGTGTGGTGTGGGGTTATGATATTGGTATGAGGTGTATGATCGTGGAGAGCAGGAAAAAGTGGTGCCGATGGAGGATGATGATTCTATTCCCCTGAACTATCTGCCGGGATATATATAAGCCGTGGAAGATTGAAGATATCATGGAGGATCTGAAGAATGGACACCCGGTGGATCTCGGGGAGAGGAACTGGGATTAGTGAGTGATCCGACAACTGCGGCGGCTAATTGAGGGGGAACAGCTTGAGACTGTGTTGTATAGGGTTTTCTTTTTTTCGTGACCGGCTGAATGGCAGTTTTGTCGATGGTCGCCATGCTCTTGACTCGTTCGCCAAGTTCTTTCGATCCAGATTTTCTCTCAGGAGCTTCACAAATTCGTTAATGACTGCCGCGGTATGATTCGCAAGTCTAGGATCGCCGCCGAGACTCCACGGCTCAAGCGGCTCGCTGAGCGTGAGATGCCCGATGAGAGTGATGAGGAGGATTGTTGAAGGGTTCCACCTGTATTGATTTTCCGAGAGGATAAGAATGTATTGCCACTGGCGGCGATGATGTTGCGGGGTCGAAGCACAACAGGAGTGCACCAACCGACTGAATTTCTGGGGTTACATATGTATATGTCTGCATAGGTGATGGGACAGAACAAAACATGAATTTCTAACTGCTGGTATGGGAAGGAAGGAAGAAAAAGCCATCTGCGCCTCGGCTGGAGGTAAGGCAAAGGTTGGACCCTGTGCAGAGACCTGTGGGCCGCACCTGTGGGGTACTGCCTCGCAACAATATATTATTTCCCATCTCTATTTCCATTCGAGAGGTGGACGAACACAGACGGGGGCATTTGGAATCCGCCAATAAGGGTCGGAGTGGCACAAGTTGCAGCGGCACCAAATCAGCCTGCTGCTTGACTCTGGAGATTGTTTTTACATGTAGTCTCTCCCACACTCTTCTCCATCATCCACTGCATAACATATAAATACCTTTACCTACAACACATTCACTCTATCTTCCGTCACCTCTCCACGCATCATTCTACTTCGAACTTTCACCAAGATTTCCTCGTCTCCGGAGACCGTCAACAATCAATAATCCTAACCAGATAATAGGGCCCTAGAACCCCCTCTTTCTAACATTTCTTTTCAGCAACTCCACAACAGCCTCGTGCCCCTTCTCTGCGGTCAGAGATAGCAGTGTTTGGCCAGGTTTTCTATCCTTTATCTCAGTAGAGGCGCCTCTCTCAAGCAGTAGCTTTACAACGGCCTCATGCCCCTGCTTTGCAGCTAACGATAGCGGTGTCTGGCCAGATGTCGGATCCGCATTCTCGATAGAGGCACCCATGTCAAGCAGTAGCTCCACCACAGCCTTATGCCCATTCTCTACAGCCCAAAATATCGGTGTTCGGTGACTGTAGTCCTCCATCATGATCCAGGCGCCTCTATCAAGCAGTAACTTCACCACAGCCCCGTGCCCATGCTCCGCAGCCCAGGATAGCGCTGACTTGCCACCGTAAGAGTAGCCCTTTGTCCTGATAGAGCCACCTCTGTCAAGAATTAGCTCAACAACAGCCTCGTGGCCTTGTTCTGCAGCCAACAATAGCGGTGTCTGGCCAGAGTAGCTCCACAACGGCCTCTTGGCCATTCACTGCTGCCCACCTGGCCGTTGCCAATTTTGGTATCGACAAGCCCACCCATTACCCTTAGCGCGTCTTCATCCACCCCTGTCCAAGAATTGTAGCACTGGTAAGTGTCACTGCTTCTCAGTGCTGATCCATAAACCTCGACAGCTTTTTGAAGAAATTTTTCCGCGTCCTTGTATTTCTCCATTCCATTCACCAAAAGACCGAAATTCCATAATCTGATGGCTCTATCAACACGATCTTGAAACTCTGTCCATGGCCGCTCGGGCCCCCCGTGGCTCCTTGTGAAAGATTTATGGTCTCGATGCCGATTAAGAATATCGAGAAGAGCAACCATTGTTGAATCGATGCCATGTTTGGGGTGGAGGTTCAAGACTTGGAATTGTCCTGCCGGATATCCTACCCAGCCTTTAGCTTTGAGGATATCAAAGGGGGATAATGGGGTAGCCTGGAAGTTGGGTAGCAGTGTTAGGCAGGATGTCAGTTTCGAGCGAGAGGTGTGCCAAAGGGTTAGGGCCTAGGCGTTGACACGAGACTCGGCTGGCATAAGTCATGCTGGGTCTTTCGTTCATTGTCCAACAAGGTCGGACGGAGCGCCTGCCCTATCCAAGCACTGCAGCACTGCAGCCAAGGTCAAATGCGGCTTCATGCCACCGAATCCACAACGCACAGCTGAGTGGAGCCAACCTGCTACTGCATTGTTGCATACCAAATTGCCTCCAATGCAATTACGGCCTTGTGTGACAACCTTGGAGGCTATCTTCTGGGCCGGCGGGATCCGACGTAGCAGTTCTCGAGGAGGATATAAGTTAGAGGGAGCCTTTATTCAATAATAGGAATTTAGTTAGGGTATTACTGTAAGGCCCTGTAAGTCTAAAGCGATTCCCGCAATCTGCCAAAAATGGTAATTAGGGTGAGCAAAGGTGAGCCAGCCTGAGCGAATCCTGAACAGCGACTGAACCGAGCCTGGGCCAGCGCGAGCAACGTCACGTGTGTGCCCAGATTCGTCGCACACAATTCATTGTCTGCATGCACCGAGGCGCACCGTGAATTGCACCGAGCCAGTAAGACAGTCGGTTTTCACCCCACAAAATATAACCCCTCCCGTTGACAGTATTTCTTCTCTACCTGCCATCATCAGTGAAGAACTTAGCAAGTGCTTGAGTCAACAACAACCTATTGCTCCCATAACTTGTCGGAACTCGAAGTCACTGAAGAACCATGTCATCCCCGACCAAAACCTACACCGGAGGTTGCCACTGCGGCGCCATCCGCTACTCCGTCGATCTCGACCTGTCCGAGCCCAAGGCATCCAAATGGTAGGCCGCCCCAGTTCTCATCCTCTCGCCCCTCTCCAACCCAAAACTCTAACACACTCTACCAGCAACTGCTCCATCTGCCTCAAGTCCAACCGCCTCTCGCTCGTCATCCAACCCGACCAATTCAAGCTCCTCTCCCCCACATCATTGGACGACGTTCCAGAGTACCAGTTCGGATCGAAGGCGCAGCACCACCACTTCTGCAACAAGTGCGGTATCCACACGTTCGCGTTTGGAAGTTACGTGTGGGAGGGCCAGACGGTCAAGAATTTCAGTATCAACGCCGTGACGCTGGATCCGGACCAGGGGGTTGACTTGCGCGAGTTCCAGATGCAGTATTGGGATGGCAAGGGAGAGAACTGGAAGGCCGGGTTGGCTGAGAAGCCATATGCTGGCGGGACTTACTGATGAGTTCAGGATGAACAGGGGGGGTCCGATGGATAAGGATATCGAAAAGAGGGTATTGGGGAATAAAATTGGCTTTTTGATATGCTGAGAAATCCCAGTGTTTTGCAACAGCTTTCTCCGACTTACTCGTACAGCTCACGCCCTCTTCTTGTTGTCCCCAACCTCCACCGGCTCGGCTTGCCTCTTCTGAAGCAGATAATCCCCTCCCAGCACCGCCCTATAGACCCCATACAGCCCTGCCAACGGCCACACCCTCCACACAAACGCCACCACCCACGCAGCCCACGACGCTAGTGCCGCCGCCTCCTCAGCATCAACATCCACCTTTACCTTATCATACACACTCGGCAAATGCCCCGCATGGTACCTTTTTCGCAGCTCATCATACGCCGCCCGATCATAATGCGCCCAGAACTCCTCCTCAGTATAAAACGCCTGTGCATACAACCACTTCTTCCCTCCCAGCCTTTGCACCGCAGCCTCAAGCTCTCTGTTCTTCCTCACACACTCCCTTCTGCTGTACGATCCAGGCCCCCAAACTCCAAAGTTAAGCAAAACCTCCGGCGTGCGCTCCGCGTCGGCAAACTCAGCATGCAGGCCATGATGCGCGGCCTCGCCGTCATCGCGGCGCGTTCGAAGGGGGCATAGCCAGAGCGGGTATATATCAAGGTTCTCGTCAAGCCAGATAGCTAGGTCTGTTGCGGTTGAGTACGGGACGCCGACGTCCTGTACGATGTGAAAGTCTGAGAGGCCGCTCTGGTGCAGCGCGCGATACATGACGCGCGTGTGCATGAAGGGGTTGAGGAGGAAGCGCGTGATGCGGTTGAAGGGGGTGAGGAAGTAACGGAAGGCGTAGAAGCCGGTCCAGAAGGCGCCGCGGTCGTAGCGGAAGAGGTAGTCGCGGATGGGGATGAAGTCAGTCTGCATGAGGGTTTGAGGGTTGGCGAGAAGGTGTTTCTCAATGCGTTGGGCGTGAACGGAGAACCAGGGGTCGCGGGCGCGGAGGAATCGCTGTGGGAAGCTGTTGAGAGGAAGGGTGTCGACGAGGCGGCCGGTGCAGATTATGGTTGAGGTGAGGGAGAAGGTGATGGCATCGACGTAGTCGTTGGGCGTTCCGTCTAAAGTTTCGTGCTGGAGTATCTTGACCACGTCGTTGAAGTCTTTAACGTGTCGGTAGTTAAGTTGGACATATTGTTTGGCTTCTCGAAGCTGCACTTCGAGCAGAGTGACAACGCCGAGCGTGCCGAACGCCGAAGCGGCTCCCCAGAAGAGATCGGGGTTCTCAGTTTTGGAGGCCCGGGCGATGTCGCCGTTAGGCAGCACCATCTCAATCCAGTTGATGGTAGAATCGAAACTTCCATAGCGGAATGAGCTGCTCTCCCCGGACGTTCCGGAGAAGCCACCGCCCACGGTGATGCCAGGAAACTCCATCACGACGAGAGGCACCAGACCATGCTTGAGGGTGGCTTCGACCAGGGCATCCATTGCCACGTTCGGCTCCACAAGCGCCGCCTTCTTTATCGTGTCGACATTGAGGACGCGGTTGAGACCGCTGGTGTCGACTGTGTTGTCCAGGCGGCGCTGCGAGCGGCGGGTGCTGTTTGTGGAACCATGGTAAACTCTGAACGGCGTCCGCGTTTCGAACAGCTGTCGCATCCGCGATGCGACCGCCTCGACGGCGAGCTCATGGGCTTGCATCGCTGGGGTTTCCAAAAAACTGGCGGATGAGATTTTGGCCAAGTGTTTCCTGCTGACATCGCTGTCAAGAACAAGCCGCGTAATTCTGCCCTAGATCCAGGCTCCACTGCTGTCTTCGCGCACGGGCCACACTGTCTCACCTCGGCCGAGCTTTCAAGAGGTGAGTCGATTCCCAATTGACCTGCTGTCAAGAGCTCACATGACGCGGGGTGGTTCTTATTCTTCATGCGCTGGAGCTGTTTCTTATGTATTTTTATGGCTCTGGCGGCTAAGCTGAGATCTGCCAGTTTATGCTCATTTTTCAACCCGTTTCGGTGCAAGAACAAAGGACCTCGCAGAGCCAGGAGAATAGAGCACTTCCATGAATGAGGAAACCAAAAGATGCCGGTCAAACAAAAAGATCAAAAGGCTCAAAAAAATTTCCCCCGAGATTCGAACCGCGGCAGTTGCGAACCACCACTCCATTGGGAAGGTGTATAGTTCCGGATATCATGGGTGTAGGAGCACCAGCATGGCCAACTCCAACTACACCACAGCCGAAGCTGATTACTGTTGGTTGAAAGAGTACCCCGCGGTCCAGGTATATATTCTTCCTTTTCGTTCATCCCATGTTCGGTGCTCTCCAGGCAGGCCGCCGCTTGAGAAACTTCACCGTGGGTTTCCAAGGGAGCCACAGACATGTGTGCACCTTCCCAAGTTATCTGATGGTACTCGAACAGGCACCCCATCACCATGTGGACATGTATCCCTCTGCTACGACAGCCCAAAGAACGGCCTGATTTGACATGAAATTATGCGCTCATTGAATTATGTCAACGCTCCAAAACAAACATCGCTTAAGCCAGCTTGGAAAGAGCAGCCGACTTATCTCTCCCTGCCAGCAACTTCGCAAGCTCTTCAAAGCCATTCCCCCGAGCAATCTGCTCAGCATTCTGACGGTCTCTAGCCTCCATAGCTCCTCGCCCCCCGCTCCAGCAACACCCTGGCCATAGCTGCGTCTCCCCTCCTCGCCGCCAAGTTCAACGCACCCTCCTTTGGCATAACACAGCTAATTCCTCCATAGTCGGGCAAGCAAATATTCGGGTCTAATCTACCGCCCAGAATGGTCTTCATCACCTTGAGCCGGTTCGGATTGTCGAGTGGCTACTCGACTATGCGATGCAGCAGGCTTGGCAACGAGGCCCTCCAGGAAGGGGATCAAGTGCTGTGACTCCCGGCTTTTGGCGTGGCGCAGACACGAGGCTATTCCCATTGAAGAGATTAGGATTATTCGCTCTTCGAGACGTGTAGCCATTCGGAACCGGCATTGAGAAGCTGAACCCAAAGGTGCATCTCGATTTCTGCGTCCCGTTGTGTGGCGGAGACATGCTGGAACACCTCGGCCGGCATCATATTGAATTGTTAGATCCTACTGCCAACCTATTTGATCATACTAATCTCAAGTCCCCAACTAACAATATCTTCAGTTGAAGTTTAAGATTCGCATCATTACTGAGTTCGTAGCTTGTCATCACATGCGTTCTTACATGCATATCCGCAACCTGCATGCCCAAGGTTCCGTTCCTGTGCTGGTGACAAGGATCAAGGGCGCACACAATAGAAAAAGAGGAGCGTTCTTGCCTGTATGGTGAAAAAGATGCAGATATGCTTCATCTATGAGTGGATAAAATACAAGACGCTATACTCGCAAACCAAACGCCGCCCATGATATCCAAGACACATCCGCCAATTGCTTCTCGAGGTTGAACAAATCAAGGTAGGTACAGTCTGTTGTTGTGGCAAACCAAAATCAGGTATTATCATCTCACATCCCCGCACCTGCTGCCAGTACTGCTGAAACAAAGGAAAACATCAAACGATCGTAGGTACCAATGCATCACCTCTCCTTGCCTCATGTTCTCAAGCAGTCAAAACCCTCTGTACCGGCTTGACCGATCGCGTCCTCGATGGTCGAAACTTATCGACGATCCTCTGCGCGACACTCCTCTGCCTCTTCATCCCTGGCGGTTGCGTGTAGCCAAGCCCGTTCTTCGACTGATCAATCGCAATTAACGGCTGCAGCGTTGACTTGCGATGGGCCTGGATCTTCTCTTCGTCGCTGTCCCCATCATGATAACTCGCCCAGCTTGGCGCCGCCTTGGTGTGTCCCTTCTTGCTGCTATCGCTGTAAGAACTCCCAGGCTGCAAGAGGCCGAGGCCGCTGCCGCTGTAGGCGTTGGCCTCGGCGTGCTTGTCCGAGGCTGCGGAGCGGGTGAAGAGGGTGTAGTCGTCAAGAGGGTCGGGACGCTTCTCGTCGAGGGAGGGGGATCTGTGAACGGCGATGCGGGGCGGGAGTTCACCGGTGAGCTTGTGGACGGAGTGTTCGCGCTGCACGCGCTTGGAGTGGCAGCGGGTGCATTCGCCCTTCTGGCGGGGGCTGGAAAGCGGCGGCGAAGGGTAGGGCGCGTCGACAAGGACGACGGGGCGGTGCTCACGTCGCTCGCTGCGCTCCTCGGTGGGGAGAGAGTGGGAAGTCTTTTCGGTCGAGGAGCGCTGCAGGGGCTCAGCGGGAGCGGTGTTGTCTTGGCTGTCGCGAGGGACTTGCAGCGAGGCAGCCACGCTAGACAGATCGAGGGCACCACGCTTTGGGCGGAGGACGAAGTGCGCGTCGGTTGGGGTCTTGGGCGCAGGCTCTTCCATGGTAGACGGCATGATGGGGGCGGGTCGTCCGCGGAGGGACTTGAGGCGGTCGCGAAGACTGGGGCGCTTCTTGAGGCCTGTGCCCGGGGTCGCAGGTCGGTCTTTGCCACGAGTCTCTTCCTCCTTGACGGTCGCGCGCCGCTGCGGCATCGGGCGGACAGCGGGATGCGAGGGCAAGTCGAGGCTGCGGGGCCGCGCGAGTTGCTCCGGGGCCGCGGTGGAGGGTGATCGACGTGGGCGCCGTGGCTCGCGGGTGCTCTTTGCTCGTCGAACCAAGCTCACCATCATCTCTGCGGCGGCGGCGGCCATGGCGGCGCTGGGGTCCGAAATGTCGACAATGATGCTCTCGGCCCGCTCGACCATGATCCGGGGCGGCTCCGGGAGCTCATCGGAGTGGCGTGGGGCCGCTGATGTCTCGGGATGCGATTCCGTAACCGAACCAAGCATCGGAGCCGGTGCTGTGGTGGAACTCGATGCCGGCGTCCGCCGCACGCTCGCTAGTCTCTTCAGTGACTCCATTCTGCAGTTTGAGTAAAAATCCGTGTCCAAGAACCGGAATCCGATCGTTTGGATGGTAAGAAATCTGAAGATTGGAAGAACAGGTGCGGCGTTCAGACGGTGTGGCAGCTCGTCCTCTTAAAATGTTATTTGTTTTTTTGCTTCCCCAGCTCAGCGCGCCGGAACCCTTGTTAGGAGTGGCTGTGCCCGACTGGACATCCGCCCCCTGAGTGGCCGCAGACGACGAGGGGGTCTGAGATTGGGAAATTTCCGGGCTGAGATGACCTGCGCCTGACTTCTCAGAATCTCGGGTGGGTCTCTGTGGTGAGATGTCAAATGGCAGTAAGCTCGCGGCCACACGCAGCCCGTCAGACGATAGCTGTTCCCGCAATGCTCGCCGAACGTCATCGTCGTATCTGTTCGAGCCCCAAATATCTTTTGTATCTTTTTTTCGGGCACCCAACACCACAACAACGCTGGCAACACGGTCCGCGCCCAGACCGCGCGGACCAGCGCCCATCGCGTCCACGTGGACAGCTGAGACATGCCAATGGACGCAGCCAGAAGCAAGCCCCGTGGCTTTTTCCCGCATTTGCAAGTTGACAGCCGCAGTGCAGCGACCCGGAGATTGTGTGCTCACTGGTCTCCAGGCCAGCGCCCCGCTGAAGCGCTGCTCATCAAGATCGCTGTGGTGCTAAGCTGGTTGTGGGAAGCATTGGCGGTTCCTCGGGCCCAGCGCCGACTTTCCCCCCAGCCCTGCCGTGCCCTGTGCTTCTCACCAATCCGCAAAAAGACGCCAATTCTGGATCGATGCACCGCCTTCCCGTCAGCCAGCGCCCCAAGTCCCGCTCGTTTGCTCTTTCAGTGAAACCGGAACCACCCCAAAATACTTCCAATGTCTTTCGTGGCCTCGTAAACCCACCGCTACCCGAATCGCGCCGTTGACAGCATCGGCCCAAGGATCGCAAGCTCTCACGGTCATCCGACCAAAAGGAACGTTGGAGTGGGCCGCAAGGAATGAGGCCCACTGCGGACAGCACCCAGCTAGCCTGTGCTGGAAGCCCCAGCAAAAAGACCGCTCCCCTAGGGCCTGCATTCCCATTCGAGAATTATTGATTCTATATTTAGACGGGGAGTCAGCACACCGCTCGCCCAACCCATCATTTTGCATAAACTGTTTTCTCTTTCTCAAAAGAGGGCATATCCATCAGTAAGAAAATTCGCTTCCAGGAGGAACAAGTACTTTGCTGCTGCCGTGGCATTCAATGTCTTCTGGAATGATGTTCGTTCATTTCGCGGGTTGTGCAGCCTGCAGCGGGTGCGACTTGGCTTGGCTGTTCTGCCAGCTGCCCGACGGGAGAATTTGAGGGCCGGAGCAGCGTTCCCCGCTCGCTGTCAAGCTCGGGGATTTTCTGCATCCACACACCCACAGGAGCGACCTGCACATGCGGCATTGCGCAGATCATCGACCTACGGCATTGAATATTAACATGCGCAGCAACTTATATCTCAATTGCTACTTGCTACTGGCCAAAGTAGTGCCGTCATTACCTTTTGAGTGCGGCATTAGTAGCCAGCCGTTTTTATCGTTTTGGGTTTCAATGGACTGACTTGGCTCCCGCCTTGGCGTTCCCGTCCGCAAAAGTCAACGTCCCGGGATGTGACTCTGCGCAGCAACCCTTTGCTTTGAGTTTATGAACACACGGCTGTTCTCACATCAGCCACAGCTGCATGATTTGTGGGTTGAGTGTCAACCTCATACCACCGTCCCCTCCCAGATTAGGGCAATAGCGCTATCGTTTTCTCCCTTCAAGTCGAATACACGACATGGAACTAAAAAGTCCCGGTGTCTTACCCCAGGCAATGCCTCCGCTTCTCCCTCCCAAAGTTCGCCACCTGTCTGAAGTTGTAAGACATTATGCCAGAATTTCGGTCTCACCTGACAGTGCCACAGTGTCAGTGTCTCAGTGCCATGGCCAAGTCTCGGAATCCGGATAGCAGCATGATACACCGTCTCGGACGATCTCACTCGGGCCGCTGGTAACGTGACAGAGGTGTTTCCCCAGCCGTATCTAATCAGCCCAAATGCCCTTCTCTGAAAGAAGAGGAAGCTTCAAGTTGTTGTTTACTAGCAACAATATCAAGAACAAAAAGATCACCAATTCAGGGGTCAAATTCACCGCCTATGATGGTCTTACAGAACTATTCCAAGGAAAGCTTAGCCCTTTACTATATCAGGAAACCCGGTTGGACAAACGCGTTGGTCAGTGCTAGATACCTTGATGAGTATGCAGGTCTACTCCCCGCGGATAGATCCAAGCTTTCAGCCACAACAAACGATGAACCAACACGACGAAGAAGAATAAAAGACTCCGCTCTTGATTCATCCTACTCAGTACTTAGGGTAAATACTCTACACCTGGGTACTTACTTTCATCGAGCACGGTTTGATGGCTTACGAGTTGATGATGAGGTACAAACCTGCAAACCTGCGATTACAAGGGAAGATAAAACAACGAACATATTTATCCGGGGATAAACATCCAGTTCAAGATGTACAAAATGCATTTTTACAATAAATGAAATCACTCCAGGGCAGTTCAGGTCGCAAGTCTCAGTACGATTCAAGGTAGCGGCTCGGCTTGATGAGCCGAAGCTGGTCGTTACCGGCGAGGCCACTCGGCGGGTCCAGACTCGAAGTGTTGAGGTGGTGTACTGTCCATGTGCAAAGAATTTGATTACCAAAGAGCACTCGAGAATGGCTAGGATCGAGCGGGCATTTGACCGGAGACGTCGTTTGCGCTTTCCGATGCAGTTGTGTACGTAATTACCTAGTTGGTGTATGTCTGTGCACAGGAAAAATGTGAGGGATGTAAACACGACGGAACGAAGGGATGGTTGTGGAGTGTGTTATCACTCCAAAAAAAGCCGGTCAACCCGATGATAGTAAATGTCGCGATGTTGACCCTTCGTGGCGCTCGTGTTCGCAGTTGAGGAAGTGTGCAAACCCTGGCAGGCCTCCCATCCCGTTCTTGGGCTGCGGCTCTGCAACCCAATGGCTGCGCCTCTTTAGCTCCAGCTCCAAATTTCGGGAAATGTACTGGACAGAGTCGTCCCAACACGTGTCTTGCAGGCGCCACCGCAAAGGGGTTAGCATCACTTGAAACCCCCAGAGGCCCTATGTTTGTGCCATCTGCGGTGCTGGTGTGTTACGCAAACGCTACTGTTCGGGCTGCAACACCGTAGCACCGCATCGCCAGTCATCTCCTGTCCAGACAACCGGCAATGCGCACGCCTGCTGTGTGACCTGCTGTCAGCAATACCGTCGAAGCAGGATTCTGGTCCTGGAAAGTGCGTGAGCGAACCAAAATCGCGGGGTTGTGGCGGCGTTTGGCTTTGGAGAGAGTCTAGGCCCTACCCCCGGCCATTCGTGATTTTGATGCGGGCACAGGGGGTAAGGGGCTACTTGGCGCTTTGCTTCCAGCTGGGCCACTCAATAATCTCATCTTTGTCATGGGAATTTGTCTTGGACGGGGCTCCTGCCACTCGTGGCGGACAAGAGACGCATTCATTGGCCTGCTGCTCGCCGGTTTGCGGCTGAGTACCCCGGCAGAGACACCCGGTCGCGCTCCCCAGCCGCCATCCAATGCGGAATGGAGGTTGCAAATGCGAGCTGCAAGCTTTCTCTTGGCTGGCTGATGATGTCGTCCGGTATATATCGACGCATCATGGCGTTTCTGAGGCTGCGCGCCACGCGGGTGTCTCTTCACTTGGACTGATTATTTTCTTTGTATTGATTAGCCCACCGGACGACAGCATGCTGCCACTCGCTCTGTCCTTGGCGCTCCTGTCGCCAGCGGTCGCGGCGGTGGAGTCGCAGCGACCGCGCTCCGTCATCACGCGGGGTGACGGTTTCGTCCGGGCCAGTGTCAACGCCATCTCGGGCCTCCCGAGTCTTCGTCGCCGGCAATTCGAGGCACCAGTCGCCAACCACAGACTGGGCACGCAGTACTGCATCGACGTCTCGATCGGAACCCCCGCGCAGACCCTGACGCTCATCCTCGATACCGGCTCGCCCGACCTCTGGGTCAACCCGACCTGCGCAACGGCCAACATCCCGGAGGAGTGCAAGAAGTACCCGCAGTTCGACTACAAAAAGAGCAAGACCCTCAATGCGACCGGCTTCGCCGATGTCCTCAGTTACGGCAAAGGCAATGTTAGCATTGAGTATATCAGAGATACCGTCGCCATTGGCAGTAAGTTGCGTCGCCCCTTTTGTCTCCCGCGATCGCTGACCCTCGTTTTCCGCAGCCGTCCAGATCACCCAACAGATCCTCGGCGTCGGCTTCCAGTCGCATGACATCCCACTGGGCATCCTCGGCCTCTCGCCGGCTATCAACCCCAAAGACCCCGATCTATACCCATTCGTCCTTGATACTATGAAGTCCCAGGGCGTCATCAAGTCGCGCGCCTTCAGTCTTGACCTGCGGGGCGTGACAGAGCCCGAGGGCGCCATTATTTTCGGTGGACTAGACACGGGCAAATTTGTGGGCAAGCTCGAGAAGCTCCCTATGGTTAGCCCCTCGCGGATCAAGAGCGGTGCTGACCGGTACTGGATCGTGCTGACGGGTGTGGGTATTACCCTCCCGGACGGAACATCCGACCGCTCTGGCGAGATCGAGATCACCGTGTTCCCCGACTCGGGCGGCACCCTGAGCCGTCTGCCAACCCCCATCTTCCAGGCCTTTGGCGAAACGTTCCCCACAGCACAGTTCGACCCCTCGAGCGGTTTCTACGTTGTCGACTGCGAGGTAGCGTCTCAGTCAGGGTCGGTCGACTTCTACTTCAACACGAAGCGCATCGCCGTGTCATACGCCGACTTCATCTGGCAGGTCAGCGGGTTGTGCGTGTTGGGCGTGCTCCCGGATGACGACGAGCCCGTGCTGGGCGACTCGTTCTTGCGCGCCGCCTACGTCGTGCACGACCAGGACAACCGTAATCTGCACCTTGCGCAGGCAGCTGACTGCGGCTCCAAGATTGTGTCGATTGGGTCTGGCGCTAACGCTGTGCCTTCTGTTACTGGCGACTGCACTGCCGTCCCCTCTGCTACCAAGATCGGCGCCGGCTTTGATGCCACTTCGACGCGCAAACCAACCAACATATTCACTGGCTCTAGCCCGGATGTCACGGATGTTGGCCCGGGGCCTGCTGGAGGTAGAACTCCAACAGGCAAGTCCGGTGCCGGACGGAACTCCCTCAGCTTCAGCTTCGCAGGTCTGGCTGCTGTCGCTGCAGGTGCATTGATGCTGTAAAGGGGGCAAGACACAAGACCATTTGTACATTTGGATATTTGGATACCAGAGCGGAAAAGAGCGACTGCATTCAGGGGTTCTTGGGTAGTGAGGCATATTACATGGCGTTTGTTTATGCTTATTTCGAACTGCATACCTAGATTGGAATAGGTGCTACCTTGACATGACGTCAAATACAACCACTGATCATATCCTTGTGAAGTAGAGTATGGAGAGATCCCGGTCTAGCTGCTTGTTATTACCCCCGATCCTCCTTCCCTGAATTACCCTGTTGGCTGCCTGGCTGGAAGGGTTGCCATTTGCTCCCCATTGCTGTCACAGGAGAGGCGCACTCACAGGGGAGACAGGCGAGATCGCGTCTGCGCCCAGCTCAAATATCCCCTCGGTTCCCAAGTATGTCTATGGCAACTCCGTTGGCGGCGTCATGGCGTCGAGCTCGGGGGCCTCCTTCCCCATGATCTCGTTGGGAATCGCACGGCTTTCGTTTCCATCTTTCTCCACAACCTCGTCGCCCTGATGCTGCGCTCTGAGGCGCTGATATTTCCGCCATCCGAACCCCAATCCAAGCCCCAGAGCGATAGCGAGGATGGTAGTGCCGACTGTGATCAGTGCTATCTGCGCCTGTGGGGATAGTTGAGGCGTCGCGGTGCGTGTTGTTTTCTGCGGGGCCGATGAGGTGGCTGATGCAACTCGGGATGCACTACCTGCCCCAGCACTGAAGGCTGTAGTTGGGGGAACCGGTGATGCTGTCTCTGTCAAGTCGGTAGACTGCCAAACGAGTTGTATGATGGGAGCTACCGAATAGGCCACATCGACGTCCGTCCTAGGCTTCACGGTAACGACATTTCCCGGGCAGTCCTTCATATAATTCGGGCTGCTCATCAATATGGGCGCTGTGCAGACATGGTGGTGTGGAATCTCATCACCCTGCTCTGGGGCGACAACAAGCGTTCCAGGGCAACAGAAGGCTGCAGTTTCACTCTTACTGAGGAGGGAAAGCGCAGTATTGAAGAAAGCCGCATCTCTCATCCCGTGACTTATGTGTGTGTTCGTCGTCCATCCATCTGGGCAGCGCAGCCCTGGCGAGAAGAACCCCATTTCCTCCACGCTTGACCGTCTCCTGCACCGTCAACGATGTGATTGCGGCACATGTCGGGCCTGTCAAAGCAATCCGGGGAGTCGTAAAGACTGCAGACAAGTGCGTGTTTTGATTCATCTGCAAAGGCTATCTCATCCGGGCCGACGCATCGGTTGCAGTTGGGTGGGAAGGTATAGGAAGTTGTTAGCGGGCCAAAATTATACCGCGTAGGTGAGCCCGAGTCGGAAACGTCGGACATGGTCCATACGATGGTCCAGATGTGATGGCATCAGCCATTGCTGCCAAAACCTCTAGACTCTCGAGTAGAAACCCAAGATAATGTTGCCGACGAGAAATTAGGGTCGTCGCTCTTTGAGCGGAATGAACTGCAAGGAGTTCTAGCCAACGATCTACCGCTTTGGCGGGGCCACAAGGCGGGCAAGGAAGAGGGGAAGAGGACTGACTGGACTAACCGTGGCCTTCCCGGCCTTATCACCGCACATCTCATCAATTTGCTGTCTCAGCAAGGAGAAGCTAGACCATAAGATTTTGCAGCAGCTCGGGCTTGCACCCTGGACTATCCAAAAGATGCGGCGAAGCTCGTATATGATTACCTACCAGGTGCCTAGTTCCTGATTTCTTCAGCATTCGACTGCGCCACCATCTGAGACGCCTTGTGGTGGACACTGTTTTCGGCGAGCAAAGAAACCCCACACGCCGTCGGAATGATTGCGTGAGTGGAGAAATGTTTGTGGGCAGCGTCTAGCTGTTGTGATCCATCTGTCCCGTCCTTCGACCCGCCGTCGAGTCCTGAAGGCCTGCCGCTAAACCGACAGGTGGTACACAGCACCATTTCTGTCATACTGAGTGCGTGCTTCCGGGGCTTATCATATTTGACAGGCAAACTCATGGAGGGTTCCGGGCGCAATGCCAGCTCCCGATGAGGACGAGGGCAACCATGGACGTCATACGGGCGCCAGCTGCTGTCTCAGGATTGGTTTCGGCCAAGAGACTTGTGGTATTCCAGATGGTGACACCCGTTCTGGCGGGATGATTAATCCAGTGGATTCACAGAAATGAATTCATCTGACTGGCTCGCAAAGACGGCCTCGCGAGCGTAGAACCCTGGGGTCACGTTGGAGATAAGCATTGAGATGAGAGCCTGAAATCATGGCAATCAGCAGTGATATTGGCGGTCCACAACATCAGCCACTGACCCTTTTCACTTCTCGATCCACCAATAAATGTATGTGCGAGGTGATGCCGCGTCATGCCATTTCGCCAGGTTCAACAAACGAGATTAATTGACCATGAGAACTGACCGGGAGCGACCATTGTTGAGGCAGAGAGGGTTAACTCTTTATCACCAAGGTATGGATCCCCCGCTACTAAACCCCCTAACTGCTCGTCGGTCTTCATTTTGGGGTGGCCAGATCGCTTCGTCGGGTTGCCGCATATTCTGTGCCTTGAAGTGATCCTCAACCCACAGAAGCTGATGGTTGGCTAGGACAGCCGGGTCACGTTCATGGTGTTTGAAGAAACGTACGAAAATAATCACGCTGCTAAACTCCTCCTAGCGACGTGAGTGCATGAGTGAACGGGGGTATTATTGGCAATGAGTGCTGGTTACTGGGTATGATACTTGAATTGCTCGAGCTTTGTGGTGGGCGAAGTTACGCGTGGAGAGAGGAAACTTGATGGGTGCCCAAGAAGTAGGTATCGTTTATCGAAACCTGTTCTGTGATCAGGCGTTGGTGTAGGATATGATGCTGAACGGCAATGCGTGAGTCTCATGCGGGTGAGGTTGGGCAGCTGGAGCTGCGAGATAGAGTGTTTGTGCTTCTCTTGAGCTAGTGGCAATGATTGGCGGTAGTTGGGGCCAACTGCTTTATGCCCGAATTTGTCTTGAATCTCGCTCTGAAATTATGCGACACGATGTCCCTATAAACCACACTGATTAATTAACTGACATCGAGCTCATGATAGTCCCCCATGACGAGATATCAAAGTCTCTAGAATCGCTCTCCCATCCTTGCTTGCTCCCCGAAAAAACTGAAACTGGCTTCATGTGCGATAGGTATTCAGCATTCGTCTTGGTCCAGGCCAAACCTCTTGTCTGGCTCATCCCCGATAACTCAACTACGAGGGCGGTGATATTCGTCTGTATTCTTCTCCGCGGCCTTCTCTTGGTTATCCTGAATCTTTGAGGCGGCTTTCTTATTCCTTACTCTCCTGCGGGCATACCACATCCCAAATCCGCTCCCTAGGGCGATTGCAAAGATGCAACTGCAGACAATAATCGCAGCTAGCTCTGCTGAGGACATTCCTGGTGGGTGATCGTTAGTGGCGATAGATACGGTCTGCCTTGAGCCGAGTATAACTGTCGTTCCGTCTCCGGTTACTGTATTAGCAGTTGGGCGGCTGTGGGTTAAAATACTAGGAGTTTCTCCGTTGGTATCCAAGTTGCTGCTGGCCGAGTTGCTGTTGACTGGGCTGATGCTGGGTGAAATGCTGCTCGGTGGACTGCTGATAGCTGAACTGCCGGTAGCTGAGCTGCTAGAAATATCACTGCTGGTGTTTGTTTCGTCGGGAGTCGTGATGCTAGAAGTCGGTTTATCGGTTGGTTGCCAGACCAGCTGCACTACAGGGGCAACCGTATACAGCGACCCTGATGTGTAGGAACTAATGGTGACTGTGAATGTCTTCATACCATTGTTACCGTAGCAGGGAATTACTTGATACTCCGATTTGAACTCGTCTAATATGCAAGCACGGTCGAGGACTGGAAGGGACACCCGGTTGAGTGGGATTCCCACAGGACAGCACATCGCTGCGGTTTCGCCTACATCAAGAAGGGAGAGTGCCCCTTCCAAGCCCGACTTCTCGGGTCCAGTTATCGTCATCCCGTAGCTTATCGATGTTGCTGTCGTCCAACCCTGCGGACATTCCAGATCCGGCGAAAAGAATCCCCATTTACTCCAGCTGCTACGCTTGCCCGAGCCATCAAGGTTGTAGGGCAAACACGGGGTATGGGTGTCGGCGGGATCGCAGTCTGAGCCGCCTTGGATGTCAAAGGCCTTGAGCAACCGGTTCTGGATGCCATCCACGGCGACGGGGCGGTCCGACACCTTGGTGAAACCGAGGGAGGAGTACGTCTTGAAGAGGTTTTGGAGGCCGATGATCTTCTCGCCTTGCGTGGCGTTCATGATGATGCAGGGAAAGGAGGGGTCTCCTAGGAAGGCGGCGAGGTTGCTATTTGTGCGTTAACCCTGAATTTGTAGTAGAGGCTAGAAGCGGTAAGGGGGAGACAAACTTGGACATTTTGGTGAGCGTCTCGCAGCGGACGCTGTCGCCGCATTCCCAATAGGTTTGGGTCTCAATGAAGAAGATTGTCCGGCGCGCCAGAGCGTGTTCCTGCAATACCCAGCCCCGTTTGTTCAGGTCGCCGTCAAGAAACCAAAAGGGTCGAAGATATTAAACCCCTGGCAATGCTCACATAAGCTACTGACCGGGCGAGAATTGGTCCTCGGCTGCGCTCTCTGACCGAGAACTGTTTGCGCGAAGGTGTTGTTGATATGTATTTTCCACTCATGATCCAGCTGTTTACGAGTAAAGCTGTTGGCGAATGCAGGCGCATTTGATCTTGGGGGCAGCACATACCTTCTGCAAAATGTCAGTTTTGATCCACCATGCGAAGGCATTGACAGGGGGGAATTCTCTTACCGGCTGCCACGACGAATAGCACCACAGAGTGTCAGATCTCCTTTCTAGCGTCAAAAACAGATGAGTGGAGCGGACTCACATGCTGCCATCATCAACTGTTAGCCAAGAATTGGTCATGCAGATACATATCGCATCCGTTCCATTAATGCTGACGTACCACCCACTTGCCATTCCGAAAAGTGAGCTCTCACTTACTAGAATATGCTTGGGGCTTGGACTTCCAGTCATCCAGGATATGCCCCGTTGAGTCGGGGAAAAACCTATCGGCGAAGGCTGTCGCGGTGCTGCGGGACGTGGTCGCGGCAGAAGGGTGTTGTTCGGCCCTTGGCGTCCGGGCATAAGCCCTCCCGAGGTTGAATCTTGGGATCCCCGGCGAGGGAAGTTGGGCTTCAGGGGTGGGGACTCTTCGTCCGGCTTGCACCACCATTCGGATTCCGGATTCCGGGTTGCTTTCTTCAAAAACCTGTGTCGCCAGTCTGTCAACGAGCCGACCCGAGGTAGCTCTTGTATTCTCCGCGTTTCTCAGCCCAGGGTTACCCTCGAGCCCAGTGGGAGCGCTGACTTTCAGTCTAGGGGCTGATGACCCTGCGCTGTTCGGGGTTCCTAAACGTTTTGAGGGAGATTGGGCTTTATGGTCCATGTTGATTCTCGTTTCTCCCATCTTAGGTGGATCAACAACGAAAAGATTCTCCCGGACAATTTGGAGAAGCGCACCAAGAGTCTAGCTGTCTAGGTCACAAAGACCCTCCTTTTCCAGGATTCATCCACTGATCAACAATGGGTCGGATGATGGCTTTATACCGGACCTGGTCAGAATCATCAACTTCGACAACCTCATAGCAGGGAATTCGGACATTGTCCCTGTGGTTAAGAACGTCGCTGCGGAAGTCCTGAGAGTATTTTGCCCGATGTTGCCTCGCAATTGCGTCGATACGGCATGGTATTTGGCCAGGCCCCAGTCGCCAATCTTCCACGTTCCGATAAAACCCTGGTCGCCCCCCTAAGATGCATTTTTGTTCTTAAACCATAGGATGTTGTCAGGCTTTAGGTCGCCATGCCGGATCTGAGCCATTTCGTGTGTGAGCTGCAAGGCCCTTGCAAGTCCCTCTATTTGTCCTAGCACCGAGGGCCACCACCGCATCAGCTGCCACACCTTAGCTGGCGATCTGGAATCGATATGGCAGACGATTGGGTTGGAAGATGAGAGGGAAGACGGGATGGAAGAAGACTACAGGGACCAGAAACAAGTCTTTGGCGGAGGAGACTTGGGAACCTCAAGAGGGACATTTCGGGATGGTCTAGCAGCTCGAGGGGCCATAGTCCTGCAGGGACGTAGGTAGGCAGAAGACCTCACAAGTAACGAGGTATTCCATTACTGAAAAGCAACAGTTTGTGGCGTAGTCCGTAGCGCGAGCGCTCAACCGCCGCGTTTTTCTTTCCGGGGTTGAGGGGCGCTTGGCGTTATTGATCGCCACACGGATCGAAACGCCGACTGTGGAGATTTGTGGTCGACGCTGTTGGATTTTATCGCTTTTTCCGTGAGCGCTTAGAACGTTGCATTCGGTTGATTGAGCTACCCCCAAGAGCACGAGTTGGGATGTGGCGCGTCCTCCATGCCAGGGGTGCGCACCACCCAAATCAGAGGTTTCCAGATGCTGGAGATCTCCCCAGATACAGCACCTAATACAGTTAACATGTTCCAGCCGATCAACCGTTGAATGTTGTAATCCACATCATCCAGGTAGGTAAGAATAGCAGCTCGAAACGTCTGAGGCTTCCAAGTTAGCAAGCGGCGAGGCCTGATACATCGGTGCAGCCACCAAATTTGCCACTTCATCGCCAGGCAAACTCCGAAACTTGCGGCTGAACATCCCCAGATAAGGGCTGCCGCGTCAGTCCCAAAGAAGCTGCAGTAAAAGAAACTTGCAGCTGGTCTTCCAGTTTCCAGAACGCTCGCTCCCTTCTCCTCCTTTTTGCTCTCAATCATCAATCCAGGCCACCACCCAGAACACCCTAGAGGCTGCTCTACACCCAACTCCTGAATGCACGCCATCCGCCAAACTACGGATAATGTCTTCCTTACCGGCGAAGACGACAGTGATGGAAAGAACAGACCCCCGCAACGTAAACGAAGATAACCTGCCTGAAGTGGTACAACCCATTCCTGTGGCCTACAACCGAGGTGACGGAGGTGATTCCCCCCTGGTGGTTCTTCGCGAAATTGATGGGAAGGTGTACTATAATCCCGACGATGCTGGCTTAGAGGCTGCCCCAACACCATCATCTGGCAAGGGTGAGCCAGGCGGCCTTCGGGGATGGATGGTAAAGAGAAGCAAAGGGGGCAAACGTCTCGCCCTGGTCATCCTGGTGGCTCTGGTCGCTGGTATCGTTGTCGGCACTGTATTCGCTGTGAGATCGCGCATGTCATCCGCAAGCTCTGACAACGCTTCGACATCAAACGGATCAACAGGCGGCTCCGCTACGACCCCGGGTACTGCCTCTCCATCGCCATCGCCAACGGTGACAACGATCCAGGGCAAACCGCACCTTGCGGTTGCTACAGTAAAGAAAAACCAATATCTCGGAGGCTACTATCTGTACATATTTCATCAACCTGCCTCGATGAGGACTATCGACATTCGACTGAACCGCGCTGGTGATGAGAAATTTATACGGAACGGACCGGCAGAGGAGACGATACCATTGAGTTTCCAAGCCAAAGCAGGGACTCCACTAGCGGTTATCGGGCAGCCTGCTGACGACAAAACCAACGCTGTATTCGACTTGTTTTATCTACACGTTGCGGCAGCATCGAGCTCGACCGAGATCTCTCATGTTAGGCTCAACTGCGATCCAGTTTCGGATGCAGCAGTTTCGGCTCGTCGCTGGTTACATCACCGAGCGACATGCACAAGGTCGAGGTCAACGAGGCCGCGCTGGCCGTTTCACCGTTTCAGCGCAACGAGACCGGTACCCAGGACATGGTTCTCTACTACCGTACTACTAGCGGAGGCATCGTCCGAAAGACGCTGAGCTATAAGAGCCTGACTGAGGATGTCACTATCACATCCGTATCAAAGCTTAGCACTAACGACGAGACCTTATCAACCATGGCCGCGGCCGAGATGCCTGGACAACAATATGTTGTCTTCTTCGGGGATGCGGAGTCATTACTGCAAACGTGGTGGAATGCAACGACGTGGTTCGGACGTAAGTCTCCTGCTCCTGTTTATATTTTATATTTTATTTTATTTCGCTTGGCTTCTTTCATTCATAATAGTATCCTAAGTGCCTTTTTCTCATACCAATTCACAGCATTGTCTTGGAGCCTACGAGAGAGTAACGTATACTGGAGTCGAAACATAACGTTGACGGCCTGCGCACACCCGCGCAAGTTCGAATACCATGCGCTGTATGCGGATACCCACGGCGGGAGCATCACAGAAATACACCAGACGGGAAACGTCTTGGATAGTTCTCAGGTGGAACCTACTTACAAGAACCTAACGGGCTTGCAACTGGTTGATGAGGGACGCGGGACGCTGGCGGTGTCATGTTTTGACGATTCATTGGTTTTGGTGTACTGGAGTCAGGGCAAGCTCGTGTACGGCATCAAGGTTAATGGCACATGGACAGGGCCAATGTTATTGTGATAGTTGGAGTGTGCCCGAGCTTAGTGGGGGAATAGCTTAGCAATACCGAAATACAAATCCATCCCGGGCTAATTATAGAAACGATGCGAAGGCAAAGGTTAGAACTGCTGCTACCACTATCCTATATCTAGGCCCGCCGAGCAACGGCGTGCTAGCTGATGTTCCTGGGACCGCCTTCGTCGCGCTGGGCGCCGCGGTGCCGGACGTTTTCGCAGTATTAGAGCCAACGCCAGTAGGCACGGCTGGCTTCGTCGCCTGGACAGTCACGCCCGCCACGGCCGACGTGGCAGCGGGAACGTATGTCGTCGATGTGAAACTGCACTGCGACATGATTCTGCTCATATCTGGAAATTCACTTGTCAGGAAACGGAGAAACGGGGGCTTGAATTGAGTGGAGGAATAGTATATCTCACCTTCCGTCTTGCCTTTATTCTGCACAAGACACGCTGCACAAAGAGCCGCGACACGGCCCACATTGAAGCTGGTATTCTTGCAGATGCACTGCGCTTCGATCGCCTCATCCGGCCCGTCTTCTTCCACTCCGTTGGTATCGCCTTCAGCGTCGCGTCGAAGAAGCATCCCACGACGTCGAGTGCTATTCATGTTGGGGTCGATATCGCACGTGTTGGTCAAGGTGACGATGGGGCCGCAGATGGTTGTGCATGCTTGGGGGACATCGCTGGCTTTGAGCTCCTCGGAGGATGCGATGGCGGCTAGTGCCGTGATGAAGGCCGCGGCGGTTGAGATGCTATGCATTGTGTAAGATAGAAGACAGTCCTTGCAATAGGCAAAAAGAGGATTGCGTGTGACTTGGATGCTGAGATGCTGAGAGGGTGCAGATGGGCAGGTGGATACTTGCGCAGCGATGTCCTGGGCTGTTGCTTGGAGCCAGTTCTTATATTATCTAGTTTGTTGCGTTGGGCATTCTCGAAAGATTCTGGAACGTGGCGTCTAAAACCCGGAACGCTAAATGGACGACCTAGCGCCAAACGTTGATCGTTTTGTGGTCATGTCACAGCACTTCCGCTGCAGTCTTGCCGTTTGGGCCCTGAAGAGGCCATAGTGAGGGACAGACCGATGTCTGTGCTGTATTCCAAAGTACCGCAAAACCATGCAATCCAGAAATAGCAACAGCATTCTCCTGTGGCCGTTCCCTGGGTAAGCCTGACAACTGACAAGGCCGCGGATCAATTGCCCCGCATGGTTCCAACCTGGGGAGGCAAGTTTTGCCGACCTGTTGCTGCCGCTCTTCATGGATCTGAAACGCAGGTCTGCTCGGCACTGCACACACCCTGTGCATCGAAGCTTGTTTTGACCTTCGCCAAGGGGCCGACGACACCGTCAGAGCGGTGCCATCCTCGTCACCAAAGTTAGGTATCAGCCAGGTATTTACCATGCTGCTGATTGAAGCGCTACTGTCGCTTCCAGGTTTCCCATCATCAAAACAGGCCGAAACGCACCAGAAGCCCCGCCCCCGAACCTGCGACACATCCCAACTGGAATTGGAATGCCCTGGTGTAGTTTGCCCTTAGGATAGAACCGGGAAGATGTCTTTCTAGTCAGGGCAAGGTGATGAGCGCTCCCACATATGACGGGATATGAAACATGCGTTCAACTCGAGGTCATCTCGATGTGTCTCGGGATTGCGCAAAAGTGTTGCACGGATTCCAGGTACCACATATGCAGTTTCCAAGCTTCTTGCTCCTTGTAAGAAGGGAAAACTGCTCTAATGAAAGTTCTAGTAACAAACCGGATGCAAGTGATGACCCCCTTACCCATCCAGATCCACAGCACCGGCCGCAACACTAACAGCCCCAGGATCTCTCATACAGTACTCAGAATTCCCTTCCGCGTTATTACCCCAATACACAGGAAACCTAATCTTAGGTCCCACCCCGCCGAGAACGGTATACGTCAAAAGGAAAAAAAGGGTTTGCGTTCCCCCATCAAGCGCGGCAGCAAGCACATAGTTATATTTGATAAACCAATCAGGCTTCCAGCGGCGCAGCCAGAACTGACTCGCGAAGCCGATGAGGAAGTAGGACAGCATGGAAGAGGAGATGCCAACGCTCAGAATCCCCGCATACGCGGCACGATGGGCGCGTTGACGTTGGCGAAGCCCACTGTCGGGTAGGCGCGGTGAAGCGTGTGCAAGATGATGAGTGGTAGGAATCCGAGGATCAGGCCCATGGGCACCAGCTCGTAGCGGGCGCCGGGGGGTAGCTAGAACCCCCCATGCGATAGCCTGTGAGGTGAACTGCTGGATGTTTTGGCCCGACCAGACGTTGGTGCCCTGGATGGAGAGTAGGATATCCCGTTGGTTAGTGGTGATGGCCATCATCATGATATAGTTGACAACAGAGCCGATCAGTGTACCTGTGACTTGCGCAGAGAAGATTGCTCTGGGAGGCAGTTTGGCGTACTGGCCAAACTTCAAGTCTTGCACCATGCTGATGCCCTGCAGGACCGAGTTGTATCCGAACAGGGTGAAGTACATGTTCGCCAGCGGTTGGCCGGGATGGAGATAGCCAGCCACCATCTGGACAATGGGCTGGACATTCCCTTGAAAGCTGGAAAGAGCGACCTGCGCGCCAAAGAAGAGGATGAAGGTGCCAGCGAGGATGATGCTGGTGAAGAAGTTAAGCCGTACTATGGTAAAGTCAATTCCGAGGCGTACGTTGCCGCGAGGCCCATGACGACGGACAGGACAAGGATGCAGATGTACTACCAGCTAGGGCACTCTGGGTACGCCAAAATCAGCCGATAATGAGGGTCTTTCTCCTTGTGAGTTTCTTGGTCGTCGGTGTTGGCTCGCGGCTGCCAGAACTTCAGGTTCCAGGACCGCGGAGACAAAGTCCGGCGAAGGCTGCTTGGCGAAAGGAAGGGGTACCCCATCTTGATGTCGTCCCGGTTCTAGAGCAGAATATGGCGTATGGTTGCCGTGGCGGCGAGATTGGTCGTGAAGAGAAACATGGCGTAGGTGCCTGAAAAAAAGGGCGTAGTCGAGCACCCTGACGACACAAAATGCACGAACTGCGCAAAACAAAATAGCAAGTGCACCTACGATCTCGAAGGGAGGTGCACTTGAGAGTCTGTTTGTTGCCCTTGGGATTGGCGGCGTTGGTTGTAGTG
>Ga0247770_1000629_pt1 | contig 33057 bp, 46 predicted proteins | sample UWRJL136409B6_FD_179943 | JGI IMG/M metagenome (GOLD analysis project Ga0247770, IMG submission 179943) | Plant litter microbial communities from Arlington Agricultural Research Station in Wisconsin, United States - UWRJ-L136-409B-6 | ecosystem: Environmental > Terrestrial > Plant litter >... | reverse complement strand
TCCATGTAGTGTGCGGTGACGAGTGGGGTTCAGGGACACCACGTGCCTTCAATTCACAACTGCAGATAACATGGAAGATTAACAGCTCAGGTTCACGATTGACTCAGGCTGCACCGCAAAATGGAAATTGCTTCAACTCTAACCACACTTTATTCTTTTTTTTTTTTTGGGTCTTTTGTCTTTCCATGATTTAAAAGTATGTAAACACCGAATGTAAAGTATGTACACCACCCGCTCCAGTCCATCTCCCATTTCGCTCCCGCCTAGCAGCGTCGCCACACAAGGCTGACCTCTTTCAGCGGGTCCGCCGTTATCACAGCAGTCTGGGTGGCGGTAACGGGCGCCAGGCGGACCTCGGAGTTGATGTTGAACAGTCCCTCGCCGCCGCAAGGCGACCACACCGCGCCAGCCGGGCCAAACTGATCGACTCGGGAATAGTCGTCGTAGTACGGGCCGGTCAGGGACTTCTTCAGGGAGATCTGCAGTGCATGTCGTCAGCATCCGACCTTTTTTCTTTTTTCTTTTTCTTTTCGGATTTGCAGAATGGAGAAAGACATACCTGGCCCTGGTTGCCGCTGAAGAAGTACGTCGACTTGGAGACACCGGTAATACCCGCGGGTATCGAAGCACGCCCACGGTACTCGGCCTTGGAGATGGAGAACTGCCAGCCAGCGGGGTACTTGAACTTGGCGTTGAATTGGCAGTTTTCACGCACGTCTGCCGTGGCGACGTTCTTGCCTGTCTGGGCGATAAGGTCGAAGGCGGGGAGGATCAGAGTTGATGTGCCGGACAGGAAGGGGCCGGAGGTTGCCGAGCCTGAGGGGCAGCCGGTGCCAGCGAAAGAGATGCCCGTCACCTGTACTGAACCGGCGTCGGGGCCGTCATCCCTGCGGTCGAGAGACTCCTCGGTGGGTCGCGCGGTGGCGAGGGCCGCAAGGAAGGGCAGAGTGTGTGAGAAGCGCATCTTGACTGATTTTGTTGAGACGGGGGAAGTAGGCAAGGATTAGATGGAGGTGAGTAGATGGGTAAGGTAGGTTGGTATTGTCGTGGAGACTTTCTCAGGAACACAACTCGAAGGAAGCGATAAACATTCAGTTAAATATTCCGAGATTCCATGGCGTGACACACAGAACGAGATCATCCCGAGGTCGACTGAACCCCTGGACGCCCCATAAAATATACAGCTGGGTAGCGATGTTGGATAAAGTGCTATGGACTACTAGTCCGACTACCTGTCCCGGAAACCAACGCGTCAGGCAATTTGTACCGTGCAACCTTATCCCTATTTTTATTCTTTGCGTGGCGTGGTCCAGAACCAGAGGAGATTCAATCGGGTCCCCAAGGTGCCATCGATCCCCAAAGAAAGCCAAGCGAAAGATTCCCCACCGCTGATAATTCCGGTTATACATGTCTTGGCGGGGTTCGGCGGTACCCTCTGTGCGCTTTTCATCTACCCGCTGTCCATCCGCTGCAACCTGACGCACGATTTATAGGTACCTTTGGTTCCGTACCCGTTTTGAGGCGATCTGTGGCGAGATTTCCACGACATTCCCTTCGGCAGCCAGCGGGAGTCTGGTGTTCACTGGCACTGATTTGGCGCCGCCACCTTGGACTTGCCTTTGCACCCTCCGCCAGACAGAGCCGGGATGTGGGGTCGCGCTCGTCCGTGTTCCGCCGGCTTGAACGGGACTGCGCAAAAATCGGCCGAGGCTCCGCGTTCGCGTGCATGCTACCTTACCCAGGTAGTAGCGATGACAAGAATGCCACGGAAGCACCAAAACTTAAAGTTTGACAAAATTGTGAGTCTGGATTTAGAGTCTCTGGGCTATTTTTATGTTTTCTTATTATCTGATGAGACGACGGGTAATACGTCGTCCATCCAGCAGCAAGTCGCCATATAATCGAATTTCGGACTACCAAGCATGGGCCGCGGGCGACCACCGCTTCACGACATCACCCAGAGTCTCAGACAATACCAGCCGCCTCTTTCTCAACGGCGACAATCCTCTTCCGAATGCCCAACACAACTCTCAACTGCTCAATAGTGAGTGGTTTCCCGTCCTCAACCAAGACCAACGAAGTCTTGATGCAATTCTTGATCTCCCTCCCGTTCATCTCGGCCGCCGCCAGCTCCTCGAAGTCTCCCTCCTCAAAGCTCGCGCGGCCCTTGGGCAACATGTTGATGAAATTCTTCCACACGTCCTTCCTCGACTCTTCAGTCAAGTCGTGATACGGCAGAATCAGATCCAACCGCGACTTGAAGGCAGGGTCGATGGCGCTCAGCCGGTTGGTAGTGAGGAACATGAAGCCCTGGTAATACTCCAGACGCCGGAGGAAGATAGAGACGAGCTCATTGCGGTCAAGGGAGATGCCGCTGCGGCACTCGAGGAACACATCGGCCTCGTCGAGGAGGAGGGCCGCGTTCCACATCTGGCAGCACTCGAGTGCGGCCGTTAGAGCAGCGTCGACCTTCGCAGGGGTTGTGCCTAGATCGCTTGCGCTGAGGATGTAGAGAGGTGTCCGAGACTTTTCCGCTATGGCTTCGGCCGTCAACGTTTTCCCAACGCCGGGAGGGCCGCAGAGGAGGATGATGATTCCCTTGCCTGTGGAGGTTTGTCAGTTTCTTCATTTTGATCGGAGAGGGAGGAAGTAGAAAGGGGGATATACCCTTCTGGCGGACAAAGTCGTCGAAACCTTTATTGTTGGTTCGGTGCTTGGAGAACGCCAGGATAAGCTCCTTCTCCTTTTCGCCGCCAGGCAGTACGAGTTTCTCGTAGGGTGTCTCATCCCAGACGGTGTCCTTGACGTCGTCAACATCGAACATGCCTGTCGCGTATTAACACCTTCAGCCATTTGGATGCAACAAACAGAAACCAAAACCAATGACTTACACCACTCCTTGGTCTTCAGATCAAAACCGCGCACACGGGGAGGTGCCAGAATGCACATGTTTGGCGAGAGTTCACTCAACTCCTCTACCCGTTCAATGTTCTCCTCGACTTCGGCAGCACGCACGGGTTCGGCTTCTTCGTCCGAGTCTGAGTCATCGCTGTCCGAGTCCGGATGCTCGCGTTCGGGCTCTAGCTTCAGCGCGTGTCGGGACAGCCTGGGAAGGACTTGACCCTGGCCCCTGTAGTACCCAAAGGCGTCGACGATGACGCGGCCGTCAATCTGCGGAACGCATCATTATTTGCAAGACAGAAAGCTTCAGGAGGAGAGGTACTAACCGGTTTCGCCACCTCCCGCGTACACCCGCCAACTTCAACGAGAACATACTTCTTCCCCACAACATTCTTGATGTGCATCCCCCTCAGCTGCGCCCACTTCTTTCCTCTCGCAATAAGCTCCAGCTCAATCTTCTCCTTGTCCGGCGCATACTCCAGCGGGTAGACATCAAACTTGGTGACCAGAGTATCGTCCTTGAACTGGCCGATGACCTTCTCCACCCTGCGCAGCCCACAATAGTTCCCGTTCCAGTCGTACTGACCGAGCAGCAGCGTCCAATATCCCGGCGAATTGGGGGTCGGCGGTGTGAAGTCGACGTGCAGAAGCATCAGCGCGCACGCACTCCCCTGCTCAGACGAGACCATGATGCTCCCGGGGGCAAGGAAGAGCCACAACTTCTCAAACGAAACCACCAGCGTCTCACGGGCTTTGTTCATCGCCGAGAGGTGGTTCGCGAGCAGCGGCTCGAGCACGCCCCGCAGGTGGACAATCTCGTCCTTGAACCGCTGGTCGTCGCCCTTCTGTACCTCGGCGAACGCATGCAAGATGACTTCCCATCGGTGGACGAGCGGCTTGAAGGGGGGGAAGAATGTGTACGGCGCGGCATCCGGGTACCAAGCCGGGTATCCCACAAAGACGTCATCGAACAGGGCCTTTAGACGCTCGCTCTGAATCTCGATGCTGTGGTTCACCCATGAGATCTCACCATCTTCGGTTTCGACTTTGGAGAAGCGCTGGATGATGGGATAGTCTTTGCCTCGTTCTTTGAGGTGCTTCTCCTCGAGGATCAGGTCATGGAACTCGGACCACTTGGCACTGCGCGGGTTGGAGGTTGTGCTGTGGTTGTACAGAGAGCGGATGCCATGGGATGGAACCTCGGACCCGGGGAGCTTTGTGGTGGATACAGTGTCCGAGAGGCTTTGGATGGAGGGCGTGTCGGCCATTGTGTTGATGTTGGGGTTGGCTCACGAAGCTGTTCAGCAGTGTTTGATGTTTGAGTCCGGTGCAGGTTTTCACAAGAAAAGAGAATAGAACGAAGATGGAAATGAGCTTTTTATCAATGAGAAAAATTTGTGAGTCAATCGTGGAAGGAGCGTAGGTACCTAGACTCTCGGGGCGATGCTGCCTAGCATTGCTGCCTAGGTGTGGCCTTTGCAGGTGCCCCGGCGGGGATTCCATTCCACCACTTTCGCTGCAGTCTCGTCAAATGAAAAGACTTGTGCAAAATGCGACCGAATAAGATCGTTAGGCATGCAGATCGTCCTTCGCTGCCGAGCCGATTCGTCGCTCGACCGCAATAAGCACTAGCTATTGCGGCAGCCCTGGACCGGGCAGTGCGGCAGAGGTATTCGTACATATCGCACACTCGGTTGCCAGAGCCTTGCCTGTTTGCCCAGCAAAAAACGTCTAGTAAAAAAACGCAGCAACCTGGACTGAAGGGATCTCTGGCAGAGAAGTGAGGTGACAGTTGTGCATTGTTACCCGACCCGATGCCATATATCGCATTGGCGTTCGGAATCTAATGCTGGACGCGGCTTGGACCCGGAGGAGCAGGTAGAGCCCAGAGCTCCTTCCTTGCGATGTGCAGTGTTAAGTGGAAACACCCTCCGCCCAGATTTAAAAGGCAGCCATTCAGAACTGCAGATAATAACAAACTGCGGGGCTTGGAGGTGCCCACCCTCAGCGCAGCCACGTTACCTTCGTTCTCCATTCTATCGACTTTAGCATATCTACGGCTTGTTCCATTATGAATACTAGCCGCTACAAGCGAACATATCAACCCCCTCTGACGGTGTCAATCGTCTCTGCTCAGGCATGTGGCCGGTATCCGGCAGAAAGCTTGAGTGGGGTGCATCGCATGATTCGGCTTCGAGCTCTTGTGCCCGGCTGTGGCGACGATCACATCTTGCACTAACCATCGTATTAAATGGCCTGCCAGATACGTTGCCCGTCGTGGTAGAAACCCCCTAATTTCATTGCAGTTTCATGTTACCGCTTATCTTGTTGTTGCCAAACCTGATAACAAAAGCCCGCATAACATCCGCCTTCGGAATCAGGGCCGCTGAGACGATCGATGACCCTTCAGCGGTAAGTGAGAGGCGTTGCTACTAAATCGATATATCGAGCAGTGGGCCATTGTTGAGAATTATCACGGTGTTCACTATTTCCCGGGAACATTGCTGTCTACCTTACTCCCAAGTGGCAAGAACAACTGAAACAGGCGTATTGCAACACATCACATGACAGGGTAACTTCCGTTTTGATCTGACCATCACATCACACATCCATCCACATCATCGTCTAGTGTTGCAGCGTTTGTATTTCGGTTTAACGTTAACTGATCCAGAATTAATACTCACCACAATGGACATATGCTCCCTTCTCCCGCAAAGCACCTGCTATACAACTGTCAGCCACGGGGGTATCGCTAATACCTACCTCACCGCACGAAGAATGACCCTCTCTTCCACTCTCGAGGCCGCCGTACATACAAATCTCCTTCCAGCCACCCACATCAATCTTCTTCCAGCCCAAACCCATCCCCACCAAACAATCCAACTTCAACCACCCATCCCACTCCACTCCACAACCAACTTTTGACACGCCGAACTTTGAACTTTTCCAAACCATCTCCCCGTCCTCCCCAAACCGGCCCCATCTCAAGAAGCCGGCCCCCCAAACATGCCCTTGTCCCAAAGCACCTTACACTCCGCATCCATCTTCACCACGCTAATCTCTTGAACCGGCTGCCCCGCTCCAAACTCCTCCACCATTCCGTCTTGCGAGGCATCATACCTCGGCCATCCAACCTCCTCCATCCCCTTCACCCCGTCCCTCGCGAACGCCAGCCACCGATCCTGCATGACCTTACTCGTCTCCTTCTCCAGCGGCGTTGACGGTCCCCTAAAATTGCCGTCTGTTCCAAACAGCAGCGGGAGTTCCGACTCGTGGTATGCACCGAGGAACGGCAGAGGCGATATGTTGGAGAAGTTGCCCGAGTATAGAAACCGATAGACGGGCACGTCGGCGATGGCACGGTTGACTACCCCTAGGTAGGCGGGGCAGAAGAAGTATGCGAGGGTGACGTCGGCTGCAAAGGTCTCGTTGACGCTGTCGCCGAGGATGAGAGGGATGAAAGCTGCGCCGTCTTCGGCGTTGCTGCCGATAATCGTTGGCTGTGCGGGGAGTTTTTGTTAGCGTGGTGGTTTGACAGTCACGGGGGTCATGGTAGCACCAACAATGTTGGCGATCTGTCCGGCTTCGCTGCGCTCCGTGTAGTTGGCGAAGACAGTCTTGTTGTCCACAATGGGGGTAAATATCAACACCGGCTTGGCTGGGTGGGCTTGGTTGTTCAGCTGGATGGCTTGCTCGATCTCTAGCGCCGAGACGTTCTCGTGACGCATGCAGGCGAGCTGTTGGTCTGGCGACAGACCGCCGCATCCGACGGCGACGGCCACGGCGGAGAAGTTGGAGTGAGTTGTGTCGAACGTAGACTCTCTCCCCGCGCCGAGTGTCTCGCTCCCTGACTCTTCGATGATGCCCTTGACGATTGGGTCCTTCGGGTAGGCGTATTGGTAGTATCCTGCAGACACGGCCCCAGCGCTCTGACCCCAGAGCGTGATGCGGTCAGGGTCACCGCCAAATGCGGCGATGTTGTCACGGACCCATTCAACCGCCAGGCGCTGGTCGAGCAAACCGACATTTTGCTCATCTTCGGCAATCCCGGCGGCGTTCGGGAAGCCAAAGATGTTTAACCTGTAGCTCAGCGTCACGATCAGATGTGCCTGCGTTTCTTGCACCCACTGCGCCGGGATCTGATACGGCACGTCCTGGCCACCCATGAGGAATGCACCGCCGAACGCAAACATCAAAACCGGGAGGCGATCTGCCCCCTGGTCAGGGCAGGCCGGTGCCCAAACACTGAGAGTGAGACAGTCCTCGCTAACATCCGGGCTCGTCTCGTTGAGGCCGCCGATGTTGAATTGGTTGACGATCTGGGTGTAAATCGTGGGCGGCTCTTTCTCAAGAAACTGCATGCAGCTCGGCCCAAACTTCTTCACGTCGATCTCGCCGAACGGCAGGGCGGGCTTGGGCGGGGCGAAGCGCAGCTCCCCGATGGGCGGTTGCGCATAGGGGATTCCGAGGAACCGCCGCACACCCGGCGTGGAGGGGTCGATGAAGCCGTGGAATTTGCCCCCGGGGGTCTCGACAGAGAGATTCGAAGCTTGCGCGCATGGTGCCGGTTGGAAGGCGTGACAGGTCGCGCCCAAAAGAACCCCCGCCAATGTTTTAAGAGACAGAGCTCTCATCTTGGCAGTCCGCAGCAGCCGTTCTCCAGATCGCCCGTGAACCAATTCGTGATTCCAGTTCTTCGAAGCCCATGGAAAAGCCACCGATCCTACTTATACGCTTCAGTCCGAGCGGGGGAGGTAAATCGGTCACCACAAGACAGCGCCGGAGCCAGGGTCCGGTCCTCTATGCCGCACAGGCTAGCCCCACAGCTAGCTACCTCATCACTTCAGTCACGCACCCTCGAAGGCCAGGGCCTACCCAAGCCATTTTTGGGCGAGGAAAAATGTATAACCTGAATAGGGGACCGGGAGGCTCACTAGCAGGGTGGCTTAGCGCCGATTTTCCCTTCACGACGAGTCAGTCTCAAGGGAGAAATAGATCGAGAGCGCCCCGAGTCAATTCGGCGCTTCTGGTCTGGGAGGAATTACCTCACCACTTTAGTGCTCCTGGGGCCCCATCCCTCTTTCTTGCCGTCAGGCTAGCTTCCGCTATGATGCCGCACCCCCCATGCTCATCGGCCGCGAAGACGACCTTGACCCCATCGGCCTTCGTCTTCATTTCGTCAAGACTCATGCGATGGTCTGGAGGCATGCCCTCCATCTTGTCGCGGAACCCGTGGAACAAGAGCGGGAACATCGAGTATTTCCATACCGCGCCACCTTTCCAATAGGTCCGGAGCACCGAGATCACCAGCAGGCCGAACGTGTCGAGGGTGAGGCCGGCTGGCAACAACAGCCACATCCACTCGATTTGGATGCAAAGACTGTCGTGCGAAGTGATACCGGTGACGAATGCTCGATCCTCTTTCCTGTCTGTCCCAAACATTTTCGTGTTCCACACTAGCCCGATCGACCTCATGCGGTTGGTGGCCGCGGAAGAGACGTTATTGAAGCGTTCGTCAATGATGCCAAACGTAGTGGTTTGGTTGTTCCAGAGAGGGCCAAGCCACCACTGGGGGCAGTAGAATTGAGTAAAAACGTTGAAGGTGTTCCTGGGGCGGCCAGCTGAAATGTAAGATCCCTCGAATGTCTCTTTGAGCCTGTCGCCGAGCACTCTCATCCAGTTACTCCCGATTTTGTAGACGCATGGCCGCGATGCTTTAATCATACCACCGGCAGTCGTGTTGAGGATATCTTCGCCGTATTTCAATGCAGCGACGCTCATATTTGTTGAGTCATAGACCTCGTCCCCAACGAAGCACGGATTCGACACCCCCACCACGTCCTTGCCCGAAACCCCGGTGTAGTTCCCTTGGAGCTTGGAGGTCGACACCACCTCTTCTGTCAGCCTTCCAGAACGAACTTGCCCATTGTAATACTTGATGCATGGGAAGAATGAGCACTTCGCCCCTATCATGGTGACGTTGTAGTTCCTGTTGCTGAGATCGGGGAGGTTCGAAAGGGCTGGGCAACCAAGCTCCCCTTGATGCCCGCTGCAGCCGGCCAGCGAGCGAGTCAGAAGTGTAACATTGAACATGTCGTAAGGCTTAGTAGACCCTTCAGCACCAGGGACATAAAACCCCGACATGTTGACCTTGAACCGCACAAAGGACATATCGATGGTGACGTTCGGGGCGTGAGGCGGCGCGAGGTTGTATGCGCATGGTGTGTAATCATCGCCTTAAATTGTCTCGGATGGGCACGGTGTTTGTGGTGAAGGATATGTTTGTGAGGATTGCGGAGAGGGAGGGGCAAAGTGTGGAGTAGTCGTCGGTTCAAATGCTGGGTCTTGTTATCTCGGCATTTGTTTGATGAGCGCCTAATAGTCTCCTAGACGCCCTCAAATCCCTGCCTGTTTACACCCTACTCGTTCCAAGGTCTATATTCTACCTTTTTCCTTCCGGCAGATATTCTATTAAGCGTCAGAGACCGAGTTCTTGACTTTGGGTTCAGATTTTATCTCTGCTAGGGGCCTTTTCTGCCGGTAAAAAACCTTAACCGCCAGCGTCGAATTTAACCCCCGAACACAGGGCGTTTCCAGCAGACCCTTCTGTATTATTGCGCTCTTTACCGACATAACTCGGATCTGAAGTCCAGTATAGCGGTGAATGATTTCTGGTCATTTAATTATTCAACGCACGATCTGAGGTTAATTTGTTACCAGTATCAAATTGCAGAAGTCACACGGCTTACCGTGTCGCGCGCAACCAAACAGTAAAACGGTAATGCATTCATTTCACCGTTATTTGCATATTGGAAACTTATACTAGCGAACCAAACGACACCTTACCTGATACCAAAGGGGCCCCCCGTTTTTAAAAACCCCCCGTGTTGTCGAATGTACACAACGAGGTCATACATCCAAGCACCCAGCTCCTTGGCCACATCTTGCACCTTCTTCTCATCCAGCCATACCGGATGATCGTAAATGAGCTTCACGACAGCGTCTCTCAAGCCTCTATCGCTTTCGACAGTGGATGTGTATACCTCTTGTACTGACTGAAGGAAGTCGTCGATGCCTAACGAGGCACTAGCCGCCGCCTTATATTTGCGAATCGCGAGGGCCTTCAGCCCGGGAATCAGAAACTTCTCTGCCAGGGCGTAAACCTTTGCATGAATGACAAGGCTTGGGCATTTTTCTTCGTCCCCATATGGCCCATCGGTATCATCACTCAAGCTTGGATCCAATACTTCGTAGTCAAAATGGTAAAAGAAATACACCATTAGACGAACGACTTGAGGGTCCTCATCAGGTAGGTCAACCCTTCGCTCTTGTGCCTCCTAAGTGAATAAATGTTAGTTGAAATTCGTTTCAAGCGCGTGAGCTTGTTACTAGCTTTGAAGTTCGAGCGACAAGCTGCAGAGAAGAACCCGGACTGCCCGCAGACGATGGCTCTATGCACTTGATATTCCTTCCCCCCACAGGATATCACAAGATCTGAGAACTCTTCACTGAGGTAGAGCCTATTGTGATACTCTCGTTAGCTCTTGCAGCTGTTAAGAAGGAAAAAAATACAAGGAACATAAGCGTACCGTTTAAGCGAGTGTATCAGCTCATCAGAGGGTTTGGCCTCAGCTGTTTTTTCTGGTGCCTGGGTTACAGAAACCACGGGCTTGGTTCCAAATGAAACTGACATTTGCGGATTTACTGTGGAAACTTGCGTCTGAGAGACCACAGGAGCCGCGTTGCTAAGCGAGGAAGCCCAGGAGCCGAAGGTATGTCGGCTCGAAGCCTTACGGTGCTGCCGGAGCGAGTATACGGTTTGAAAATGTCGATCGCACTCCCTGCAGTAGTTCATGTCCGTAGAATACTCCGAGTCTGCAGCTGCGTTATAGCGGCAAATATGAGCTAGTGCTCCCGAGAAGGAAGGGGGGGAAAATTGCGAACGTTAAATCTACAGGTGTGGTGCACTAGAGCTGTCGCATCTCTCAATGTTCGTGTCTCATTGCGGCCTAACTTTGCCCAACCTATCTGCATAGCGAGCCAATCAGACGTGGTTTCCGTATGCACGTCTCGGGGTTTATTCTAAGGCGTCATGATTATTGATGCTACTGCATCGAACATGAAATGAAGCTTAAAATATGTTATGTCGAGTTTAATTGTATGGAAGAAAATACCACTGTTCTTCGCGCCACCGCAGGCACGACATCGAAGGACGACACCTACACCCTCCAGCATGACGGTCCTACATCAAAGTCGTCTTGAACTTTCGCTTCCCATCTGCAGTTTCCGGATGAACGATTTCAAGCCGGAGCAACATCCCATTCGCCCAGGAGATGCCCGAGGCAGCAATACACCGGAGAATCATTAGACCAAGGGTTCAACGACCTATAAAAGCCCCAGGGACTAATCAGGTATGTCCTCAGGTCCCAATCCCCTGGGACACATGGGGGCAAAACTGTTCAAAACATTAGGTAGGTTTGACATACCACCGCCAGCACGGCCACTCTGCTGTGCGAGGGATACCGATGAGACGTTCTACTACGTCTACTGCTCCTATCGAGAGGCAGAAGGTATTAGTTGCGCCCGTCCACTACGCACTCAAGCTTCTACAAAGTCACCACCAGAAACCGCGCCGTCCTTCACGAAAAGCGCCTCCAATAACCAGGGGCTCTGACTTTATCCATCTCAAGTTTCAGCATCCCCACCCTGCGCCTCTACATACACCTAAACATGCCGCAGAGGATCCTAACGCCCCGTTTATCAGCTCATAAACCCTAAAGTAGATAGAAAGTAACAGCAGCTCTCCTATGGGAAACCTCTCCGTCACCATACTACACACACCTGATACGAGTGCAGTAAATACTTAATCTTGTATTCAGTCAACCAAAATAATCTTATGCATATCAAGTACCCCCTCATCTCTACCCCCTCACAGTCCTCCTACTCCACTGATGCCCCTCCTTCTCCCCCACAGCCCTCTTCTTCTCATCAAACAGCTTCCTCGTAAGCTGCTTGTACAAATACGTCCCCGCCCCATTCCTACTAATCCCATGATCCGAATCCGTAAAGTATGCCGCCTGCAACTTATCCGGCCCGACCTTGGCGCCCATCAGCAGATCCACCAGCGCCGCCGCGTTCTGGAAGTGCACGTTGTCATCGCCCGTGCCATGCTGCACGAGGAAACCACCCGCAAGCTTCTTGAAGCCATCCGTCTTGCTCACGGCGCTGCGGTTGTACCCCGCCGGGTTGGTCGCGGGAGTTTTCATGTACCGCTCTGTGTACAAGCTGTCGTAGAAACGCCAGTCGCTGACGGGAGCCGTGGCGATGCCCATGCTGATGATGGGGTCGCCGACTTCGACGACCTTGGCGGTCAGGTAGCCGCCGTATGACCAGCCCCAGATGCCGATTTTGTTCTCGTCGACAATGGGGTAGTTGGCGGCGAGCCACTTGGCGGCAAAGATTTGGTCGGCGGCTTCGAGCTCGCCGAGGTTGCCCGCCACGGCGGAACGGAACGCACGCCCCTTGTTTCCGGTGCCACGGTTGTCGACTGTTAGTGTGATGTATTCGAGCTCGGGGTCCGAGGTGATGTACGAGGTCCATCCGAAGGAGGCCATGGCTTTGGTTACTTCCTGTGCGCCGGGGCCGCCGTAAGGCGTGAGAAGGACGGGGTACTTCTTGTCCGGGGACAGATTGGAAGGGAGGCGGAGCATGGCGTTGAGAGTGTAGTTTTCCGATGGGAGTGGAATCTCGAGGTAGGTAATGTTGGGGAGGTTATAGGTCTGAAGGATGTCGTGGAGGCGCGTATTGTTGTTCATTGTGCGGAGGGGGGTCGAAGAGTTGATCGAGTATAATTCTTGGTAGGGCACGTCCGGGCCGGCATACCGAAGGATGTAGTACGACCCGCCAGTGGAGAAGGAAGCAGTCCAGACGGCCGGCACGTTGTCGTCGACAAGGGCAGTCTTTTGCCGTGTCAGCCATGACACCGAGTAGAGGTGGCGTTCGGTGCTGTGGTGCTCAGTCGACGTAAAGTAAACAAGACCCCTAGCCGTATCGATCTTCAGAATGGCCACAACCTCCCACTCGCCTGACGTGAGAGCAATCTTCTTGCTTCCATCAACTGACGCAAGATAGATGTGGTTCCAGCCCGACTCGTCAGATAGGTCAAGATAATACTGGCTCCCCTCAATCTCGCCAACAAAGTTGACGGCCATGTTGTTGTCCAGCCAGCCATCAGACCCATCCCGCTCCCGAGCAACAGTCGAGGATCCAGACTCCGTATCAACAACAACCACCTTCTCCTGGTCCTGCACCCGGTTGTACGCGCGGTACAAGACCTTGTCATGCTTGTCCGTGACCCATGCCACCTCGCCAATGACAAGATCCTCAGCAGGCCACGCGCTAACAGGCGGCGAAGAAACGGCCAGATCTGACAGACGAACAAGGTTAAAACCCACAGTAGGGTTCTTAGTGCCGACCTTCGGGTACCGCAGCTCCAGCTCGCGCGGGTAGGGAGGCGCCGTCTTCTGGTCGTTCATGTAGTACGGAATAGTGTACGTCTCTACACCCGTCTCATTGAAGCTCAGATACGCGAGATACTCCCCATCAGGCGAGTACCAAAGCGCCGAGTTGCCCCCTAAAATTTCCTCCTCATACACCCAGTCCGGCACCGCATTGAAGAAATCCGGGCCGCCATTAGTAGTAACCTGGCTAACCTTGCCATCGCCCCAGACAAAAAGGTTATTCCCCCGCACAAAGGCAATCTGCTCCGCCGAGGCCGGGTTCCACACGGCGTACTGGATGTCCTTGGCGCCTTCCACAAGCGACCGGGTCTCGCCGGTCTGCACGTCTTGCACGAGATACGCGGCAAACGACGAGTGGCGGTACTGCTTGGTGGGGTTGATGGCCCACAGCACCTTGGAGAGGTCGTGCGAGATCCAGTAGCCGGCCGCGCCCGCGGGGACTTTGCTCGCGGCGAGGAACGTGGTCTTGTTCCCGCTGACGACGTTCTCAAACACGAGTCCGTCCGCGCCCATGACGATGAAGTCGCCATCTGTGCCGGAACTCGCCCATGTTACCGATGTTGTCGACGCCCGTAATGGCCCGGGGCTGGCGACGGTGATGTTGTACGTCAGGAGGGCGTTGCCGTTGCCGATTGGCTGGTGGGGCAACCGCGGAGGGTCAATGGCGCTGACCACAATGGCCGCCGCTGCGACGCAGCACGCAAGAACCGCTTTCATTGTCGTCGTCGTGGGGGGCTGGGATGCAGAAGGGAGCAGATACAGCCACAAGAAAAGCGATTATACCATACACTACCTACCCATAATACATATACTTGTGTGGTGATGAGGGCTTTGCATGTGAGTTGCCTGATCCGGCAGGTCCCACCACCGGCGATCTACAACGTTGGGGATCCACAAACGTGCCACCAACCGCCCCGAAGCAGAAGGTACGTACTGCTAGCTACCTTTACCCTATTTTATTTCATGCAATCACGTCTTGGGCATATCAGTTTTCGTTGCCATGTTTGTTGGCATATGTCACTCATTTCGCCCAGTGCCCACCCATTCTGTGTCGCCCAGCGCGCCGAGTGTCGAACAGCTCGGAAGCTTCTTCTGCGCGCCTAATAGCATGTGTTCGATTTAAACTATTTCACTTTACCTTCCTAGGTACCTACCTACCAAGGTACCTACCCTACCATGATACGTATCCCCTCCTCTCAAGACCTGCACCTCTCAAATACCTGGTACATTACCTACAATGTGACCATCAGCCTTCAAAGTCACGTGGATCACGTTCCCCAGAAAAAAGGTTCACGTAGATCCTGTTCACGCACCCGTGCCAGCAGATGCGTCCAGGTCCCCCTTCAGAGCCGCCGGCTTCCGGCAAAACACAAACTGAGACTCGTCCGAATGCACCGACCCAGACTCGTCACTAGCAGCATCTATCGCAACCGCATCCCACTCCTTCTGATCCATCTCCTCTGGATCCTCCGAGCCCAGCCGGAGTTTCTCTAGTAACCGGAGCTCGAGCTCGTCATCACCGTTCACCGTTCGCTCCGCAAGGCGGGAGGCGCTAGCATCAGGTGGCGGCAAAAACGGCAGGCGCGTCAGGGGGTGGTAACCCATTTTGACAAAGCCCACTGGCATACTCCCAGCCTCGGCGGGGTCGATAAGCCCGTTGGTCATGAGATTTTCGCGTTCGATCTTTCGGGTGTACGACATGAATTTGACAGCCGGGTGATCCGGAAGACAATCCCATAGGCCCACGGTGACCTCGAAGGTGATAATCGCCTCGTTGGGGCTCGGCCGGATCATGTTCAAGAGTTCGATGCAGTCCTGGCCTGGCGGCTCGGCTTCCTTCAGGAGGGACTCCAATGCAGGCATCCAGTTCGGAAAGTCGTGGCAGAATCCGGAAGTCTGGAGAGTAGCACTGAGGATGACTGAGGCCGGATGGCGAGCGAGGCTGTCGTGTACTCGGGGCTGATTCTCGAGGGATGGTGAGGCCGATATGAGGGGGGCGATAACAAGGGGCGCACTCCCAGGGGTGATGCAGTGCCGCTGGATGCCTTTCTGGGTGGTGGCCAGGTAAGCAAACAGGCTGGACGTCGTGAGGACCTGATCGGTGTTGGCCGCGTGCTCAAGTAGCTCAGCCAAGAGGGTTGTGAAGCAGGGGTCCGCAGGCGCTTGAAGCTGCTGCTCCTTTGCGTCGTCCAGGGCAACCCCGTCCAGAAGTACAACGCCATTCGTCAAGGGGCCAGAGGCAGAATCGCAGCCAAAACACTCTCTCCTGATGGCCGAGAGGTTGACCTTGGTTTTGCCGTTGGCCGGTTCCAGCCACATGTCATCGAGATGCCGCGCATCCGAGTATCTGGTGGTGCGGCCCACGTAATGGATGATGATGAGATCACTGCGTGTCACGCCCTTGAGGAGGGTGTACATGGCATTGATAAGCGTCTGTGCAGCGCTCGGGACGGTGTCTTCGTCGGACGAGGCGGGGAGGACACATTGCATGGTGTCGTAGTGGTATGAGTTGCAGAAGACATGGGCGAGGCGCTTGCTGTGGGCCCAGAGTCTGCCAGACTGATCGCAGACGCGGTCGTTGTCCCACGTGACAGAAAGAACCTTCACTGTCCGGTAAGGCAGACGGCGCTTTTGCCATACAGCGCCGCGATCCAGCGCCATCTGTAGGTGTTGCTTGAGTTCCTGCAGCGTGATGGTGGGCGCTGGCCCGTAGGCGTGAGGGGGGTGCGTCGCACTCGGTTGCAGTGTGCCGGAAGCCATCTTGAAATGCTTCTGACGTGGCTGACGCTCCAGGTTTGGATGCTGTGCAGAGACAGTCGACAACTGGGCGGCTTCCCCGCGGCGCCGCGGCCCTTATGTGTCTCCTGGCTCGCCATGTCGAGAAACTGAGTTCAATGTTGCCTTGGTGAATGAAGTCAAAAGTGAGTTTGGGCACGGTAATTGACGCGTCGTCGGGCCGTTCCTGCCCAGATAGCCGTTGGGTGCCGGCTCGTGATATCCACTGGGCTCCGCTACCCATGATGGTCCACGGCCGAATCCACAACGGCAGCCAAAAAGATAAGAACAGAAAGAAGAACTCCACTCCAACGAGTGGTAGCACATGCATATGCGTCAGCCGCGAATCGAACGCAGGGCCCATCGATGGCAACGATGGATTTTACCACTAAACCACTGACGCGAGGTTGTCTATTCTAGATCCTCTCTCTGCATCCGCACAAGTACCGAGCGAGCACCATCATCGAATCCGCCCCGTTTCCCACTCAGAAGCCCAGCGTCGCCCACCCACTCACCACGGCACCCACCAGCGAAACCACCCACCGCTCATGGTTCCTCCACCCCACATCTCCACCAACTCCCTCATGCTCAGCCCCTGCGCCCACGCGCGTGCCGCCGGCGTCGCGGAATGCCGCACCGACGACGGAATCCCGTTGAACGGCGGCATGACATACCCCTCGCTCCCTAGCAAACTCTGTATCTTCCACTTGCACGCGCCGTTGATGTCGGGCTCGAAGTACAGGAATGTGATGGGGAGGATTGACCAGGCGATTAGCGCGCTGAGGGCGTAGAGGTTTCGCTGGGTCGGGAAGGGAGGGTTGGTGGTGGGGGAGGGGCAGAGCCAGGCGAGGTAAGCGTTGGAGAGGGTCGAGGTGAGGATCGAGGGGATGACCCAGAGGGGACCGCGCTGGTAGAGGCTGAGCCATTGCTTTGCGAGGGTTTTGGGCTGGGCGTGAGCGGTGATGGTTGGAATGGAGAGGGAGTCTTGGATGGTCATTCCTGTGGGGAAGGGGGGTTTGTTAGCCAGGTGTAGGGAGAGTTGGGCTGACGGGTGAGTAAGTGTGGAGGCTCGTACCGGTGTATAAGGCTGGGATGGTGATACCTGCCTATTGAGCGAGGGAGATGGCATCCGGGAGAGGCATTTTGCTGGTGTTCTTGGTGATGTTCCTGGCGGTGTCCTTTGACGAAACCAACTTGCGGGAACGGGAACGAATGTCCAAAGGAGTTGGAGGGAGAAAAGGGGGGGCAAGGAATGCGAGTCAGAGGAAACACACTAACTTATCACTTACGCCCACGATTGGGATACTGGACGGCATCGATTACCTCATGTCTAAGCAGGCGGTTTGAACCAAGCGAACTATCTCGTACACGGCAAGATTCCAAGACAAACTGCTAGAGAATTCAAACCCCGGCGACACTTTCACGGCAAATTGGTTGATGGTATTTCAAATCGCTGCCTGGTGTAACCCAGCATGGTGTAACCCGACGGCCTTTTACCCGCTGCTGAGACTCAAAGGGGCAGAAGATAAGTCAGAGACCTCGGCTGCCGCTATAGAACCGTGCAGCTGAGGTCACACGAGCAGAGCTCATTTCTCTGGCCCGGTTCGAACGCACGGTATGCATCACGCACGGGTACAATACTCGTTTGAAGCTGGAGGAACTTTCACCTTGGCGCCGGGTCGAGAGGTCGGTCTGCCGGTTGATCTTTGAGATGATTCGCAGGTCGACTGAAGGATATGACTGTGTGGTTGACATCTCGGCAGAAGAAAGCAAGCCAAGCCTTGCAGAGGAAGCGCCACAACGATTCGGGGGCGATACAAGAAGGAGCGTTATTGTATTTTAAACGTGGTTGGTTGCGCAGCAGAGCAACAGTTCGCCCAAAAATGTACTCTGCTGTTGGCAGCTCCTTTCACCAGACCGGCTCAGCCTCGAGCAAATCCAGGCAGCGTTGGCTGAACCTCTCACAAAAGCCAGCACGTCCAGCCGGCGCATTTGTAAAGTCCTAGCACTAGCACAAAAATAACCTTTCACACAAGATCATCTGAACGCTTTTACGTCAACTGAATGCAGGTCAACCGAATGCAGGTGATTGCAATTTGCCTGCAGCGGTTCTCGGTGCCGAATTGTGGGACCGATTGCCGCCAATATGGGCGGCTTTTGTGGGGCCGACTGCCGAGTCGTGGCCGGCAACCGGTTGCGACAGCTCCTGCCCTGTACATATTGGCCGGACTCCCTTCACCTGGTTTTTGGTTTTCGCCGGGGTTGAAGACTCGATGCGACTTTCCACCATACAACCAGACATTTTGACAGCAAATAATGCGACCACGGTCGCGAACAGCCAACTCGCGATGCATGGCACAACCAGCACGCCGCAAACAACACACAATGCCACTTCTGTGGGACGCAACCATATCCACCCAATGACAACACAAAGACACAAACGCGCACAGCGTGGGACGTCCAACATGAGGCACAATTGAATGGTTCTGACCCCTCAACTTATTCAGATTAAACAGCTACGCAAAACGGTGCTAATTGGTATCATCTAATCCACAGAAAACAAACCCCGGTCCCATTACCCAAACAAGACAACTCGCCAACCGATCACGTCTCAGTTAGACTCCGAAGCCCCAACATCTAAGTTTTGCACGATGCTCTTGACCGCAGTCTCGAGGTCAATGTGGAAGAATGGTCGGTTGATACCGTACACGGGCACTAGCCTTCCGTTGATTCGCGTGGACGAGACAGGCGAGATCTCCCCGGCCTCAATATCATCGATGCGCTTGCCGCTGCTTGGTGCCGCTTGAACCGCAGGCTCCGAGCCAGAACCTGCTGCGCCACCGATGGCGATCAGCGGGCCAGAGCTGGCGCCCTTCTCGTCGCTGGCCGCAGAGGAGTGGATGCTATCAGCACCAAAACCTGCAGTTACAAGTGCACGCTTAGTCCAGCGGTTGGTAACGCCAGCAAAGTGCCACTCGACAATATCAGGATCCGAGTAGCGGTTGAACTGGTTGCGCAGGTCGACCAAGGCCTGAGTAGCCGTGACATCGAGGAAGTTTACACCCGTGAAATCGAGTACTACCGCGCGAAGCATCGGCCGAGCGGCGATCTCCTCGCTGTCATCAGCCTCGCCGCGGCGCGGGCCGGGGTCATTCCATGGGCGGTCCTATGCGATCATCACGTCAGCAATCTGCGACAGCTTGTTCTTGAGGAACGTTGATAACTTACTCCGAGTTTGCTATACTTGCCCAGCTGCGTCCTTCGGGTGTTCTTGAAGATGTGGATGGTCAGGGCGTCGAGATGGCGAGCCGAGTTGGTATAATTGAGACCCTCGCCAAAGCGATACACGAAAACGCCGGGGTAGGGGTTCTTGAGGTCAATCTCGGGGTTCGACAGGTCGCCTTTGTCAATGGGGATGAATGCCGGGTGGGCTGCCTCGCCCGCTAGGCTCTGGCGGGGAACACTGGCGCCGCCGCGTACATTGTCTCGGGGCGTCGTGAGGACGTTGACTTTGCCCAAGAAATAGCCAGGGCTTTTGGCAGTGCGGAACAACAACACGGCAAGGGACGAAAGAACCGTCACATAGATGCCGGTCTCAATGGTGTTAAAGATCGAGGCAAAGACACCGCCGAAGAAGATGAGGACCTCAAGAGGGGAGGTCTGCCAGTACTTGTAGACCTCCTTGGGCGGCGTGATGAGATCGCCAACGGCGTGGATGATGATGGCGGCCAACCCGGCGCTGGGAATGTAGAAAAAGACCGAGGTCAGGGCGTACAGCGCAAGGAGGACAATGACGGCGGTGAAGACACCAGCAAGTGGCGTTCGGACACCGGCCTTCGACTTGATGGCAGTCCGCGAGAAAGATCCGGTGGCCGGGTACCCTCCGAGGAACGGACCAAAGATGTTGGTGAAGCCGATGGCAACAAGCTCCTGCGACGGGTTGATGATGTAGTTGTTCACTCTGCCGAACGACTTCGAGATGGCAATGTGCTCAATGATCAAGACAATGATGGTCAGGGGAAGATCTCCTGCAATTGCGCCGAGAATCTCCTTGTCCACGCGTGGTGCGCCAACGTGTTGGAAGCCTGCAGGAAGAAGTCAGCGCTGGCAGAGGACGAAGAGGTGAGATTCACTTACCACTGGGAACGGTTCCTAGAATCTTGAACTTGGCATCAGAAGCCTTCGAGATGCCCCTGTTTGCGAGAAAGCTGACAAGAATGTACAGAATGACGATGAAGGCCATGCGAAGGGTTGAGATGAAGAACCACATCTTGCGCTTGTTTGGGTACTTCTCGCCCATAAAGGCACAGATCCAGCGGAAAAAGTACAACCCGAACAATGCTGTCAGACCCATCGCAGCGTCCAGCTTGCATCGCGGCAGGCCCTTGAGGGTATTGATGATGACCAGGTAGGTCTCAGCGCGGGTGTTGACTCCCGTGATACCCAGCAGGGTGGGAACTTGTCCAGAGGCGATGCTGATGGCCGAGCCAGTCATGAAGGCACCGATAGCGACCAAGGGAATGAACTCGACGATCCAACCGAATCTAATGATGCCGAAGAAAAGCAAGACGCAACCCGAGATCAAGGCCAAGCTTCTCGCAATCGCCTCAGGCTCCAGTTCGGGATGCACAGCGCGCACAGAGATGATGATGTTTCCGACGATGGTGGACATGACAGCAACGGTCTAAACACACGGAGCGTTAGACAAATGCGAACTGCGGTTCGGTATTCGGAATGCACTTACACCAATGGTGATATCCTTGGATGTTGCAAACGCCCAATAGAGAATAAAGCCAACGAACGATGTGTACAGCCCGTACTCAGGGGGGAGTTGGGCGAGCAGCGCATACGCCATGCCCTGGGGCACGACGACGAAACCGACGGTGACACCTGCGGCTGTTAGCGACGATCCCCCGCCAAATTGTCGGGGCCAGACTCACCAGCGATGATATCGCCGAGAAGCCACGTTAGGTTATAATGGAAGATCCACCCGATGAAGGGGAAGAGCTCCCTGAGGTACGCCGCAATGCCGGAGCCGGAGGGGAAGATGCTGCGCAGGAAGTCGGCGGTGGAGATGTCCTCCTCGACGAAGGAGCCGTCGTCGAAGAGAGCGGCATCGTGGCGCCTGTCCTCATCGGGGTCGATGCCGAAGAACCGCTTGACGCGGTCGCCGGTCGTGTTGTGAGCCATGCTTGCGGAACCGGATCGTCTAGTGGTGTGGTCGGCGGTGCTGGAGCGGCGTGAGAGCTTGCCGGCAAAATGGTGCCCGCATGGGAGGGCCGCTTTATATGCGAAGCATGCAAGGGCGTGGGCGCTCCCGACGACGCGTTTAATTCCCTCTCGCAATCTGGAGGCTGCCGTTACGCTGGAGCTGCTGGAGCTGCTGCTGGGCTGCTGGGCTGCCGATCATCCCCCAGTCATGCGGGTAGCAATGACACATGGGAATGCAGAGAATGCAGAGCCCCGGTTGTGGGACCGCGAGCGTGCGGTGCGGCAAAGACCGACGCCAGGTAGCGAGCGCGGGTTGCGACAGCTGGGGCCCCCCTCTCGAGCACACTTGCCCCCATCCTCCCCGAACCAAAGCTACCTGGCGCCCATGTAGGATTGTCTGCAACGCTTGCAGGAGCAAGCAAGTACCTCCTTCTGCGTCCCGGTCTGGCAGTGCTAGCCGGGAGCGGTGCCATTGCTGCCATTGGGCCAATGCAATTCGCCAGAGATAAGTCGCGGGTTGCAGCCGCCTGGCGTTATTGACTGACGAGATCTCGCACCATTGTCCGACGGCTTGACAAAGTTCCCTGCCCCCGCCCGCGGGAGGGGGATCTTGCCCCTCCCGAAATCCAGTGTGGACCGCCAACCTGGGTTGCTGCACGGCCTGGCCAGCTGCCTGCCTTACATAAAGTTATTAGCTCCAGCGGGCAGACCCCACAGCTCCCCTGAACTTGCTGGCAGATACTTAACTACGCAGCCGAGAGACCCTCAACCACGCCCCATCAACCCAAAGTCGCGATGGTATCTGCTGCGTATATCGCCAGAAACAACCGTTTCGTGGTGTGCAGCCAAATGCCAGCAAAAGCCAAGACGGATCGCTCGGCACACGTCAATCGGCGCAGCAAATCTCTGGGCAATGCTGGGCAGCGGTGTTTTCCCCTGTTCCCACGACGAACCAAGGCCTCCACGAAGCTTGGTTGCTGTGAGGCGCACGAGGAGCCGCCTGGGCGAGTGCTAGGCAGGCGACCCACGGCCACTGTTGGTGGAAGACGACTATTTGAGCGTCGTGCAGCTGTGGCGCACCCTCTGCGAGTAGCTCGCGTGTCTCTTACTGGTTCTTTTTTTCTCTTTGTGCGCTCATCATCTCGTCGGTGCGTGCTCATCTCCTTGGTATGAACTGGCCCGTTGGTATCCATTGTTTGTCGGCTCTCCTGAGGAAGTTCTCAGGAATATCCTCGGTGCCGGCCATCTAACTTTGAGAGGCTGCCGGCCTCCACCTGGCTGACGGCCCTGGCTTGCCCCGGCAACTATCCGCACCTACAAAGTACAGATAGAGGCGGCCCCATCGCCGCGGTCGCTTCGGCATCGTCGCTGGGATCTGCTCAGGGTTGATGGTTCGTTTCCCTTGCCCCAAACCGTCATGGAGGAATGCAGCAGTACCTGCGTTGCTCGCAAAGTGGACGTAATGCGGTGTTGAATATGGGGTGCTGGACCGCCTGCGTGTACGTAGGTACGGAATACAGGTCACCGCCTCCCCGTGAAAAGCACTGGACTTCCAGTAGCGTTCAGGGCCTGCCGTGGGCCGCGCTAGCGCTGAAGGTGCGGCGAGCTTGCCGCATTGGGGCTAGTGGGGAAATCGGGGTTATTGGCGCGCTACGGCTGACGTATAGCAGGGCCGCCCGCACGGTTTTCGACATGACGGGATGACAGGGGTGCGGTTGCGCGATCAAGCCTCCATATTCGACATTCGACACAGCAACCCAAAGCACAGCTGCAGCCAGTGGTGCAGCATGGAAGCTCCTTCCTCCCATCTTTCGGCCAGTCAATCTCTCGCTTCCCCACGTCGAGAAGTACTATGGGGCTGCCCAGTCCCTGGAACGAGATGGCATTGTCTTTCTCCGCGGCCGCTCCGCATCGGTTCCAATACCGCGGAATAGGCTTGGGAGTGCTACCGTTTGGGCTATTCTGGGTGTCGGGGTCGCCAATTGACGTCCAGGGTGGGGTAGATCTCCACCTGCTCAATGTGATGGATTGATGTCTGGGACCTGGGACGCGCCCGACCCAGCAGCCTGCGAAGGTACGCAGCAAGGTAGGAGAGTCGTACATAGTACGAGTCGGTAAGGCTGTCCAGGGGTGCCGTGTGACTTGGTGATGAGGTCGGCGATCTCAACAACACTGCATATGGCGGGAGGGTTGGCAGATGTCACGGTGGCGACTGAACCGGAATTTGGTGCGCACTCACGGCGCTGATGCGGCGAAGGACCGTCGTCGCTTCCTGACTCCCTTCTCGCACTGAGCGGGGTCTCCTTGAGATTTGAGATGCTGGACCGCCCCTCCGATGAACTCATCAGAGGCTCGCGTGCTGATCGCGTCTGGTCGTCACGGTCGTCAACCACACCTCTAGCACGCGATCTTCGCTAAGGCTCGCTCGCGGAGATCAACGGCACCCAACCCAACTAACGAAACTCCTAACTAGTGTAGCTTCGCTCAACCCCGGATCGGCTGTGGTTAGCCTCGGACTCCGCAGATTTGGTGCGGTGGATGGTGGGAGATCAGGATGGCACGACCCTCGGCCCCCCCCATCCGGGCGTCGTTCTCAGTCATCGCGGGTGGCGGTTGGTTGGGTTGGGCCAGCTGCGCAACATTTAAACGCAGATGACCCCCGCGTTAAGGCTTGGGAGCTGAGATTCGGACACGGCACAGGATTGTGGGGAGCCGGGGAGCTGGTACCTACCGCCCTTCTGGAAGGAATCCTGCTGTTCCGCCGATGCTCAGCTCGACGGCCTCGACGATGGCACAATGGCACAACCCGCCTCCAGGTCGCCGCCGACGCAAGGCCGCAGCCCCAGCTCCGGAGATCAGCTCTCGACACCTTGCTGCTTTGGGGCCGCTCGTCGACGTCTTTCATCTTGACGCACAGAGGTTGCTGGCGACAGGATTGGGTGGTCTGCACACTAGCGGGCGCGACAGGGGCGCTTATGGTTTAGTGGCGTAATCACGTCTTCTGACGCGATGCAGGTCGAGCAAAAGGCTGCAAAGCTACGGATTGGTACCCCCCTTGTTGCGAGAACAATGAAGGATTGGACGGCCCAGCTGCGGCGGTGGGCCGTGCTCTTTTATCTTTACGTTGTGTTTACGTGAGCCCTGGTTTCCCGGTGCGAAGACCCCCCAACTCTTGCCCAGGCGCCGAGCACATGTTGCTTCCTTTTGGCGGGCGTTCTGTGATTCTTCTGCATTTCTGCATCCGCCAGCCAGCCAGCGCAGCAGAATGCGGCAAAGTGCCATACCCGCCCCAGGGCGCATCTGGGCGCCCGCTTGCGTCTGCGTAGAGCCCGAGGCTCGGGGACCTCTAGTCTCGGGCTTCTCCCCTTCATCATATTTGCGTTGAATAGCGATCTGCCATCCTCTTCAGATGGTGTGCTTGCGCAAAGTGATCGCGTGGGCCAGCTCAGAGATGCACAAAACCGACTTGAAGAGTGCGGCGCCGCGTACCTCGTCTCGTCCGTCTTGAGCGGGATTTTACCTTGCGTCTACGACTAGAACCGCACAGAGCTCCGAGTTTCGAAGTCTCGATTAGGAGGGGGCCGAGCCCAACCCGACAGACGCGCAGCGACCGCCCGACGTACCGTACCCGTACCACTCTTGCGGGTGCCGCAAATCTCGAGGAGGAGCGACGTAACGATGCATACTATTCCTACCAGCCGATTGGCCTACAACCTCGCATCGAGGAGCGAGAGCTCGTTTCCAGAGAGACATGCGTGGTCTGAGCCCGACGACATCTCGCACCTGGCCAACAGCAGCAGCATGGGCATGAACAACGACGTCATCTACGCGCACCAGCCTGGCTTCCCCAAGATCGACATCTTTGCGCCGGGCCTCTCGTCCTTCTGGCAGCAGAACTGGCTCGACCAGAGCCAGACGCTGCTGCACCACCGACATCCTGTGAGTCCACCAGTCTCAGCTCCGGGCGGAAAAGCTGCGTTGCCAGAAAAAAAAAACCCAAAACGAACCAGAATCCCGTACTAACAGCCCTCACAGCACAGCAGTGACAGGATAATCACCTCCCCGCAAGCCCACACGACACCAAACCACCACCATCACCACCACGAGTTCTTCATCCCGTCCCCCATCTCCCCCATCCAGCCAAGCGACCCCTCCGCCCAAACAGAATGGGACATCCTCCGCAGCTCAACCGGGCCCGACTCCGGCAGCGGGCACCCCTTCCCCTGGGTCCCGTCCCAAACCCCCTCCCAGTCGCAACACCACAACCCCCCTGCCGCGGGCGAGCCTAAAATCAAAATCGAAGACGACTCCGACTCCAACTGGTCCCTCAACGACAGCCTTGAGGACGCCCATCTCCCGCCGCTGCTCATCCAGCCAAACCTCAACCTGCAGCGTCTGCGGCGCGAGAGCGGGAGCGGCGGACGAGTCTCCAAGGCTGGGCGTCTCCCGCTGTCAGCGACGACAGCTCGGCCTGTATATCACACCTTCCGGGTCGGGAAGCGGACTCCTACTACTACTACTAGTAGTAGTACTGCCACCACCACCACCGCGACGATCGACCTCAGCGGGAGCGGGCCTTACGAAGCTGGGATTGCTGAACCGACAGGGGATTTATCACCAGACGACTACGCGGCGAAGGTTCAAGAGCGGCGGATCGCGCACAAGTTGTCAGAGAAGAGCAGGCGGAATCGGCTCACGGCTGCGATACGGGAGATTCAGAAGTTGATGCCTGCTGAGAAGGAGACTGGGCCTGTGGCAGAGGGGGAGGTGGAAAGGGGAGAGGGAAGTAGTACAGTGGAAGGGAAGCAAGATACGGGAGAGATAGTAGTGCATCCGGCTTTTAGTAAGGTTGATGTTGTCGAGATGGCGGTGGGGTTTATTAGGAAGTTGAAGATGGACAATGAGCGGTTGGCCGCGAGGGTTAGGAAGGCGGAAGAGAAGAGGCGGGCGAGTCACGGTCGTGATCAGGGGGAGGGGAGGGAGAGGGATGAGGTAGTGGGAGAGGATCCGGATGCGGTGGAGGGCACGTAGTGGAGGTTTCAAATGGTGATGATATTTCAGCTACAAGTTACGGTTTCAATGGTGTTTTGTTTATTTTTTTTTTATTTTTTTTTTGTCTTTTCACGGCGATGGGCTGGCTTCAAGCATCGGCCTGGTTTCCAACATCGGGACTCGCAGTGGCAGTCAACATTCAAAGCTTCCAGGTTCACCATGATTTGCATACGGGTCCCGATCCAGTGAGATGAATCAGCACCCTCGGATCGTGGAGGACCCTATATCGGCTCGCCTATAACTGGAACGCAGAGTCGGGACCGCCGAAGCAGATTTTCACTGGCGTTGGGTTTGCACAGGCGTCGGTGTACAGACCTTGGGATCAGGGCTTAATGGAGGCGCGAGCCGCCATGTCGCAATTTGTGGCGATAGTTACGAAAATGATACCAAATGATAGTGAATAATAGCTATTGAAATTGGGGAGATACACGAACCGCGCTGGCGCCCAACCTCTGCGCTGAGGCCATTCAAACACACCCCGGCCCTCGGCAAAAAGCGAGGCGACCACCTGAACCCCCTTTCTCACCATCTTTCTGGTCTCGATGCAGCAATAGCCCAGCCCTCCCTTGCTCAGCTCGCTTTCGACCTTCGAGTTGGCTAATGCCAAGCGCCGTGACCCTCAGCTGAGTCCAGGCCTGTCTGGGGTGTGGGCGGCATCCCCGCCCGGCCCCCCCTCACCCCGGCCCCTCCGCTGCTCCTTCCATGGCCTAGCACGCAGGCCGGGCTAGGTGAGGAAGGTACGGTCGGAGGGGTACCTAGGGTCACATTGAAACCCCCACGGTGCCGAGGGTTGAGATGTGTCAATGGAACGCTGCGCGCTGTCGTGCGAATTTGGAGCACCTAGGGCAAGTAACACGTCGGCTTAACTTGGTTGCGTTGCCTTTGCTGCTGTTGGACGTTGTTGGGCTCTAGCTGCCCCCCTTGTCGGGTCGCGTGATGGATATAATGTCGGATGTGGCTGCTGGCTGCTAGCGGCGGTGCGCCACTGGGTCTGTCCATCTTGACCTCCTTGGCCTTCTGAACACAAGATTTGAGGCGTTGCTTGGTGTTCTTGGTCTTCTTGGGGCCAAGAGGGCCAAGAGGGCCAAGATGGGAGGCGTGAGACAAGGCACTGGTGTTGCGCAGCCAAGTGATTAGGAGGTAGGGCTGGGTCAGGACGAAACTCTATTTACACTGCATTGCTCTCTTGGGCGGCATTGGTGTTCGGTCGGGTTGGCTGAAGGTGAAAGCACCTCACTTGATCTAGAAGCGAGAGGTGTCATGGTTGACTGATGTAAGTCTGTGGTTCTAGACCTCAACCCGTATCTCGTTCGCCTGACGTATTGATGTTTTAGGTCTTGTTTGCCGTCATTTTGCGTTGTGATCACTGCATAGGTTCCCAGGCATCTTCCTCGTGCAAGTTGTTGGCGGTGAGATGTTGAATCGCAAATCTGTTGTGCTGTTGATCGAGCCTTCCGCTTGAAAAATCAAAGACACCGTAACAACAGATCAGGAAGGTACCCCTTAGACTAGACCTCCAATCCTATGATCCACAATGTTTTCCCACACAGCTCCCCGACTTGCAAATCACGATGACCACATTTATCAGACAACATCCCAGGTGCATCAATAATCCCCGACCCCCGCCGCACCCCAGGACAACACCATCACCATGAACGACCCACTATCAACATTCGGATTCATCGCCGCCATCCGAAACACCACCAGCACCGCCAGCATCCCCGTTCCCCACACCAGCAACGTCTTCGGCCACCCCCTTCCCCCAACCCGCTGGTGCTCCACCTCCCAACCGGCCATCGACGTCCCCACCCCGCGCTCCAACCGCGCCGGAATCTCCGCGCGCTACACCTCTCGCACGATCGAATTCCGCCTGGTCAACTTTCCCGCGTCCATCAAGTCCGCCCTCCACGATTTCATCCGTCCCCGGTGGCCGCGCGAGGCGCGCGCGTATCGGCAGGGTGAGGCGTATACGATCACGCTGGACGTGAGGTTCCGTGATACTTTCTCATGGCATCTGTTCCGGGCAAGGATGGAGGACTATGTCCGGCTGCAGCAGGAGGTGGTGGCGTGGTTGCTGGATCGGGGCTGGGTGTTTGAGCATACCATGGCTGCAAGGTCGAGCCTGCCGGTGATTTCGGTGCAGAGCTCGAAGTTTCATAAGTCTGGTGGGTTCTCATCGGAGGATGCCTACCTATCCTACGGTGAGGTTGGGCGGATAGGAGTGCTGACTTGGTGTAGATGCCCAGTTCCTGGTGTTTGTTCAGCGGCCTGCGGAACCGGAGCGGTACAAGTGGCTCAGCATATCGACGCATGTGCCTGGAGAGTTGTCGGTAGTGGGGGAGTCGCGAGACGAGTTCTTTACGGCCTTGGCCGGAGTCTTTGGATCGATTATCAGGCTGGGGAACGGATCGGAGCCGGGGGCGCTGAGGATCGTATACTCGCCCGATAGGCGGAGACGTCTGCAGCTAGGCGACAGGTTTAGCGCCCACTTGGCGCTCTTGAATCTGCGTGATGTTGTGGAGGACATGGGATACAGCGTGTACGCGTGTGTTGAGACTTTGAATGCCGAGGGGGAGACTATGATCGCGAGGAAGCGGGTGAGAGGAAATGAACTGTCTTTGGCTCTTCCAACGGCTCAAAAAGGTGTGTCGGAGAAAGGTATGCGGCTGGATGTGAGTGGGCTTTCCACTTGAAATCATTGAGACAACTACCTACGCGCTCACTCACTTTGAATTTCTGTAGCAGTAAGTGTTATTGTTACCTATCTAATCTCAGTGATGGTGAGCACCAAACACCCATTCACACCAACTTGAAAAGAAGCTGGCCTCTGTATCGTCCCCTTTTAATCCGATCCTATGGCTGGTACCCAAATACCTTTTTGGAACCTGGAAATCATCAGACGCCTTCATTCTCCCGTCCCGTAACAGTGGCAGCAATCTGACCAAGACTATCTACTAGAGCCTTCATCGCTCCCTTTCTCTCATTCGCTGACACTTGGTTCGGGTTGTAGGACAGTCGAGCGGAGACGTTGTCGGGCATGTAACTGTTGACGCGTGAGGTAGACATGCCTGAGGCCTCTGGGCCACGCGTACCCATGCAGCCGCTTGTTTCCAACTTTGTTAGCATCTTGTCTGATGGAAAACTAGGAGTTTTGCTGCCTAGGTACCTCGAAGCGCAGCCTGCGTTGGCGGTTGTGGAGAGAGCGTCCGTGTTTTTCTCCATAGTCTCTGCTGTTGGTTGTCCTCGCCTTCAAACACATGTGTTAGATTCTAGCAGTGTCTTCAGGTGTTCTGAACCGGATTGAGTACAACAAGAGAAATTTAGCGGACTTACATGGAATGCAGTGGTTTGACTCCAGTTGTCAATGGAGCGAGAACGATGGCAGAACTAAACAATAGATCAAAGCCATTTCTGCCCCCCTTGCGGATATATATGGACGTTCCATGTTGTTCTAGCGTGGATATCCTGTTGCTTGGGTACGTGCACAAACTCGGCTTTAGGGTGGTGTTGACATTGGAAGTCAGGGGCGGTTTAGGGTGTGCTAGGCCTAGCAACAGAGGCTACATCGCCCTGATCAGAGCAACTTGATCATATTCTTCACCCTCTGAAAAACAACCTAGGTAGCCACGCAACTAGGACATTGTCAGGCCCGAGGTTTCGGGGTGTCAGCTCCCCTGCAGCACATCCCCGGCGCATGCATGCCCGACGGGAAATTTCCCGAAAATGCGTTGATCAGGGTGTCCGATTCCCGTTTGTGCTTTGCCACCCTGTTTTTGGTGCCGGTCTGCTACACCCCACTTTGCACAGAACCTGGGCAGTCACGACGGGATGCCATTGGCAGGAAGCGACCACCCCAAGTTCAGGCCACATCAGACACGGCACCCCAAAACTCCTCCTGCACAGCCACCACCCCAAAACTTGCAACCCAAGCACGCCAAGGCAACCGCTTCCCATCTTCCCGCCTGCAACCCTCGAGAACATCTTATCTCGCCCTCTTCTCTCTCCCATTCTCGTCCGCCCTGCCATCTCAAGCTCGAGCGGCTTGTCGCAATCCATGCGAAGTCGCTCTTCACCGTTCAATCCGTCGCGCGCAATACTCTGATGGGGCTTGCCAAGATGGGACCGCACGCACTCGGGACACTCAGTGGGCAGGTTGATGGGCGGCCACACGAGTCACATGACCACCAGCACCGCGACTCTGAGCACAAGCACAACCAAATCGCGCCGGAGCTCACCGGGGCCGGATCGTGGTGTGGAGATGCCATGCCACCAAGAGCCAAATGGGAGGACGACATGGCGCTCATCGCGCCTGCGCCGGCCCCTCGTAGTCCATCTGCTACACTTCCTCGACCCTCCGGCGTCCGAAAGGCCCGCTCAGCCTATGTGCCGGAGGACACCTCCACCGAGCTCATACGTCAGCCGGAAACTCGACCCATCAGCCAGGAGCAGCTCATTGCTGAAGTCAAGGAGATATATGCCGGCCTGGTTATGGTTGAAAACAAATGCATCGAATTCGAAAATGCCCAGCGCTCGGTGCGGAACGACTTCATTCCCCATACCTTCGACTCCGTCGCCTCCGCCCTTGTCTCTGCGAACCCAGCAATCACGCGGTTCAGGTTGGCACTGAATCCCAGAATACCACGGGGCTTTCGCAAAACGAGCACCGAGCCGCTTTCAATTCTGGATTTCATATATTTCTACATGTCCCAGATAGTGAAAGAGAGCGATGGGGAGTTGTTTAAGTTGGTTCAGATGATCGAAGACGTCCTCGACCGACTCTACAAGCGGTTTTGGGGGAGGAAACGCCAAACCTTGGTCTACCTTTTGCTCTTTTATTACTTCTTCGCCGAGTATCCAGGCGGGATACGGCACCTCTGCACGACGATGCCGTGGACCATCTGGCCATCACTCGTTGTGCTATGGGGAGTTTGCTGGATGTTTATTTCCCCCCTGCAGCCGAGCGGCGACGACAACGGTATGTTCCTCAACCTCATTTGAATCTGTGCAGCAGCTTACGGCGAGACAGTGGACTTGCATAGAGTCTTTCAAGACAGTATCAACGAGTGGATGCGAGACCCCTCATGGAGTCTGAATCTGGCTACTCCTCATCTCCCAATAGCATTCAGAGGATCGCAGTCTCCTGCTCCACCCGCTCACAGTAGCTTCGCTGAGCCTGACCACATAAGTTTCTCGTTGACTGCAATGTCAAGCCAAGACCTGTTTCCAACTGCTTCGACTTTGGCATACGCGGATCGCGCGAGCATCACCGGAATTTCGCCGCATCCTGCGCTACCAGCAGCGGACTTGGTATTTGGGCAGTCCCACGTTCCTACATACCAAAATCCGAATTGGACGTTCCATAACCCGGCCTCGGTACCCCCGTCTACCCGAAATCCAGACACTCCCCACCCGCCTCGACCAGGCCCAGCTAACACCCAGAGGGCTCCCGAGGGCACGCTTAGGGCAAGTCGTACTTTGTAAGTATATTCTTGATGACTTTTTACGTGTCATGAGCTAACATCTATTCTTCAGAACGGCTAAATCGACTTCTCTTTCATGCCCGGATTGTAAAAAGAGGTTTGATAGAAAGGACGCGCTCAACAGGCACAAGCGCGAGCAGAAGCATGGGGAGTTCGCAGGCTCCAGGAGGCCCGAGTTTCGTTGCGAAAATTCTCAATGCAGGAAATCCGCTGAGGGCAATGGCTTTCGGCGAGTCGAGAAGCTGGATGAACACGTATGGAACAAGTCATGCAAACCTGACCGAAGGTTGTCAAAGGCACGCCAGCGGCTCACTCCCAACGGTCCTCCCACCCCGCTCCCCACTTACCCTGCCGAGTTACCTGGCATGAGCATTGGCGGTGCGAACCCAGTTGGGACCCCATCGAATCAAGCTGTACTGGGTGGGTCTTCAGCTATACGCCACGATGGCTTGAATGAAACATCGTCAAACGAAGCAAGCAGTCCTAGGTCTGCATCGGCTGTCTCGATTTTCGTGCCGCTGCCGCAGCTGGAGGGGAGGGCCTCGACTCTGCGGCCCCGGTGTGAGACACCCAGTACGGGTGGGAATCCTACTCTTGCCGAAAGGATCAAGTTCAACAGGGAATGCTGTGAGGCTGATGAGCACGACCTCGGTGAGGCCGACAGAGAGATCCGGGCTATGCAAGAGGCACTCCAGGCAAAATTACAGGATCGGCAGAAGATTGAGGAACGCGCTGTTGCTTCTAGGAAGTTCCTTGAGATGCTCACAACGCAACTGTAGAGGAACGCTGGTAGCTGTTGGGAGGAAGGCTATGTGCCGATCGACTACCCAGAGCTAGAATGACGAATGCGCCAAGTGGATGCAGTCTGTTCCGAGAATCGAAGGCTCAATCTGTCAGAATCTAGCACTCATGGCCAATTGTGGTGATTGTTGTGTATTGTTGTTCTGTGGAAGAGCATCTCTGGCCTGCAGGGTCCCCTATTGCCAAGCCGGCTACATCCGCGAATGGCTCCAATTGCTTATATAAGCTGACACACCCCCTCAACCGCTGGCTCGTTGGCCGAGGCGGTGGTTGAAGCTATTCACAGACCCAATTCCGGAAATCCAGCCTCTCCGCCT